>Ga0187876_1001597_pt1 | contig 18802 bp, 24 predicted proteins | sample June2016WEW_17_4_FD_133000 | JGI IMG/M metagenome (GOLD analysis project Ga0187876, IMG submission 133000) | Peatland microbial communities from SPRUCE experiment site at the Marcell Experimental Forest, Minnesota, USA - June2016WEW_17_40 | ecosystem: Environmental > Terrestrial > Soil >...
AGTGCTGCCCACGTATCTGGCGGAAGGAATTCTGAAGCAGGATCCGTTTGCTGCGATCGACCAGGTGGGTGTCGGCGAGCTGGTGAAGATCGGGATCGAGCGCGGACGCAAGACGCGTCCCAAGCTGGAAGTGGGAATTTGCGGCGAGCACGGCGGAGACCCGTCGTCAGTGGAGTTCTTCCATAAGGTGGGAATGGATTACGTGTCTTGCTCTCCGTTCCGCGTGCTGACGGCACGATTAGCGGCGGCGCAGGCAGGCGCATCGGATACGCTGAAAGTTGAGGGCGGACGAACGAAATAGAGTTTCACCACTGAGGCCACACGGGCTCGCATGATCCGCTGTTCGCTGAGCGATCTCATTTGACTCCGTGTCCTTGGTGGTTTATTGCACTTTCTGCAAGCGGGCTATCAGCTTCTGCGCCAAACTCTCTTCCGATTCCGACCAGAGCAATCGCGAACTGGTACCGCTATTTTTCTCAACGTTTACCGAGAATTCGACCAGTTTTGCGACGTTGTCGCGAATCTTGGCGCGCGTCTGGTCACTGAGTTCAGTCTCGGGTTGCAGAAAGTACGAATCCAAACCGAAGTCCACTTGGATGTGACCCGTCTGCTGGTAGGCCCCTTCGTCAAATTCTTCTCCCTGAACGATGAATTTTACGGCCGCGGGTTCAAGCACCCAGTTTCCTCTCGACTCATCCGGCGTCCATAGATCCCAGTACGCTTCGAAGACATAAGCGTAGTCGTCGTGAATCAACTCGGCGACGATCAGCGTGGCCTGCCCCGCATCGATCCCGGAAGGGAAGCGGCGCTCAAGCACTGTGGCCTCGCCCCACGACACAGGATGCACGGCGAAGTAACTGATTCCTGGACGCAGTGCCGAAGAAGGGAACTGCTGCAACACTGCGAAAGCGTGCGGCAACATCTCCGGTCCGGAAAAATCGCGGAACCACAGGCTGAGATAGACTGGATCGGACACGTTGGCCTCGAATTCTCTTCGGCCGCGCATCTGCAGGCGGCCTTCACAATTCTAAATTGTCTTGGGATAGCAGGAGACAGAATAGCGCGTGGGAAACAGTGCGCACGGGATCTAAGCGGCAACTCGTTTTTTTCAGTTTCCAGTAACACTTTTTCGGAATGATCGTGGATGTTGCCACGCGCCGATGCCGGGAGCGACTGCAAACATTCTAGCCAGCTTTTGACACGGCTATGAGGGCTTGTTACGATCAAGTGTTGCGCCAAGCAACCCACCTTGCAGCCGTCCCCGTCGTCTAGCCTGGCCTAGGACATCGCCCTTTCACGGCGGTAACACGGGTTCAAATCCCGTCGGGGACGCCAAACCTAATCAACAACTTGGAGGAACAGCGACGGTTTTTCGCAGGCACAAAAAGGAACAGCAGAACCGCTAGATCTGTCCGTCCTGCCGTTCCACAACTGCATTTCCCAAGATTTGTCGGTTTTTTCGTAGGCACAAAAAGGCACAGACTCACACCCCAGTTGCAGGCACCATAGCGCGGACGCGGATCAAACGAATCACTCCACTCTGCGCTTTGCGTTTTTGTGCCGTGACTGCTTGTGTATATGTGTCCATCGTGACCCGGCTGGAGGCGTGCCTGAGCAGTTCCTGCATGACTTTGATGTCCGCCCTGTTTGCCCGCAGAAGGGTCGAATACGTGTGCCGGAAGGTGTGCCACCCAATGTGTTTGGTGATTCCCAGCTGAATCGCGATGACTCGGCGCATGATTTCTTGTCCCCAGTACGGTTGTCGGCCCTTTATTCTAGGGTTGGCAAAGACCCAGTCCTCCGGTCTGTTGTATCTCACATGCTCAAGCTATGCCCGCAGCGCTTCCGCCAGATATGGATCGAGCGGGATGGGCTTCTGCGACGATTCTGTTTTGCACGGGCCGGTCACCTGCATCACGATCGATCGAACCACGCTGATCTCATTGGCATCAAAGTCGACATCCTTCCACTTCAGCCCAAACAATTCGCTCATTCTCAACCCCGTGCCGACATCCAGCAGTACGAGGGTGCGTTCTCTGAGGGCCAGTGCGTCTAACAACTGTTGGACTTCGCTGGCACTCAACACCACAGGAATCTTCCTTCTTTTCGCACTCTGCCGAACCAACCGGATGGGATTACGGGAATAGACTTGATGGCGAATGGCATGGTTGAAAACAACGCTCATGAGGTTTCTGATTTTGGCGCAGCTGGCTCGTGCCAAGGGCAAAGACCTTAGCCATAGCTCGACTTCCCCGGCATTGATCGATGAGAGTGTGTAATTTTTCCAGCGCGGCAGAATCCATTTATTCAGGTAGCCCTGGTAGGTCACCTTGGTCGAGTGTGTCTTCCAAGTATGGTCCGTGGCCAGTTCGCGCTGGCGATAGTGGCTCACCAGCTCAGAGACGGTAACAGCTTGTGGGCACAGGTGCGGGTGATTGAGATTGATTTTCCGGCGCAGCACCGCGACCTCGAGGAGCGCCGACGATTTGTCGGAGAATTGTGCGGTCGAACCGATCACCATCCTTCGATGTTTCCGCTTGCCATCAGCTCCTGCCTCTCGCCATCTAAATTCCCAAACATCGGGACCGCGCAAACGAGTGGATCGCATGATACTTCCGTTTTGCATAAAGTCTCCTTTTCAGCTTTTGGTTTTGGCCAACCAGGACTTCTTGGTCGGGCTGCCATTGTGGCAAATGAAGAAGAACCAGAGGTGCCTACCGACGGTGACCGAATGGCGGTGATGTTTTGTGGCTAGCACGTCTTCGGCCGGAACAAACAGGTACAACTTTCCAATTTCTACGACGAGAACGCGCGGACTCGGCGGACGGACTACCGCTTTGCTGCGGCGATGTCCCATAGTTTGCCCCTGACCCGCAAGATAAGCGATGACGCGAACAGTCATTGCGAGGCAAGCCGCCTTCTCAATCGGCTTACTCAACTCGTAGGACAACAGCATGCACCTGTGGCTTGTGGATATCGCGTATTCGTGTGCTCGAACATAGCGTTTGCAGGGAGTTCACACCCGTGTTCGCGAAACACTCAAAGTCGTTCTCGCTCATCGACTCCCTTGCAGCCGGGGTGGATCGGATGCAGCGTAACTTTGGGCCGATGCAAAAGAAAGGGAGCAAGGGAAGAATGACAGAGAAGGGAATTGACGGACGTCACCGCCGAGCTGGATAGCCCTCGGTTGGGCGACCAATCGGGAACTACTCCATTCGTGAACGCAAGCGCATTTGTCAGGACTGATTCCGATTTCTGGAACTAGGACCTGTGATTCGCAAGCGGCCTCTAACAATTCGCGGCAAGCTTTTTTGGATTTGAATTGTAGGATTGTAGAGAGCGAGGAAGAGTCCCCGGACGATCTGTCCGAGGACTCTGCTTTTCAGCGGGCAGCCAGTTGATCGAGCAGGTGGTCGCGCGTCGAGTTGCAGCGCGGCTGTCGAACTCACGGATGCAGGGCGTCTCTTCGTCGAAAGAGGCTCGCTCTGCGCTCTCGTACACGAAAGTGCCTTATCTCGCGACACGAGGAACTGCACCGGATTTCGCACCGACTGCCTGCATCTGGGGCTTATTGGCGTCTACTGGCCGTTCTGCGGTACTTTACCGGAAGTAATTGAGGCGAAAGGTAGAAGGTTTATTATCAGAAGCTTGTAGAGAATTGCTAAAGCGATGCAGGTAGATGGTGTGTCGGCCCGATGCAGGGTCCGTGGGCAATAAACAAGCCTTCGCTTCCCGAGGGGCCGGAGCTCAACGCATCGGTCTGGAGTCCACGAATGCCACTGCCGTAGACTTCCTGCTGGCTAGACGAGAGCAAGGGCGGCGAGTCTCTTTCGACGAAGACACGCCAGCATCAATTGGTTCTCCAAACTCACTTCTTATCGCAAGTACAACGGCTATCCTGGCGGCCACCGCATATCACGCCCGCCGAGCAGATGTAGATGCAGATGGAAGACGGATTGGCCTGCTCCGGGACCGGTGTTACAAACAATCCGGAACTCGTCCAGATGGCGTTCAGCGGCCATCTTTGCAGCAATCAGATTACAGTAGCCGATTTCCTCGGCGTGTTCTGGCTTCGCGGCTTGCAGTCCGGCAATGTGTGTCTTTGGTACGATCAGGATGTGGGTCGGCGCCTGCGGGTTGAGGTCCTCGAAGGCATAAACCCGCGCATCCTCATAGACCTTACTTGAAGGTCGCTCGCCCCTCACGATTCGGCAAAAGAGACAATCAGACATGGAGGCCTCCGGAAAACGGCGATCGGCTGCGAGATGTGAGAACATTCTGTCACAGTTTGCCAAGCCCGCGAAGTAATTCAGAGTCAAGGGAGGTAGTCCTTGGATCCGGCCGTCGCCGTAAACAGAGAAGACGAGACCAGCCCAATCCGATTCCACTCGGAGCAAATTACGGCAAGTTTTCTCTCGCCCGATGGATCAGAGGTGATGAAGTCTCTGGAAGTGCGGTTTGACCCGCTGCTGGGGACCTCGTCTCGTATTGCCGAAGGCGTCGTACTCCCGAAGGCTGATGAGGACGCACTAGCTTTTCTTCAAGCTCCGAACTCGGGCTGCCCATTCTGCCCAGATCGAATCAGCAGGGTCACTCCCAAAGTGCTGGAGGCAATTCACCACGGCGGACGCCTAGAGCGGGGAGAGTCGGTGTTGTTTCCCAACCTCGTTCCTTACTCTCAGTATGCTGCGGTCGCGGTTGTGTCGCAGCGGCATTGGCTTGCATTGAGCGGGTTCACGCGTCAACGACTGTTTGACAACCTCTCGGTTGCTGTGGATTACGTCCGCAAGGTGCATGCTTTCGATCCGAGAGCCGAGAACTGCGCCTACAACATAAATTACTTGTATCCGTCCGGCGGATCGCTACCACATCCGCACGCGCAGGTATATCTCGATCCTCACCCGACAACTCTCATGCGATTACAGCGTGAGGCCAGTATCGCTTATTGGACTGCCCATGGCCGGGCGTATTGGGAAGACCTGGTGGAAAACGAAGAGGCCCGAGGGCTGCGATTTGTGGCTCGGGTTGGCCGTACCCGGTGGATTACTGCTTTCGCTCCTATCGGCTTCAATGAAGTGAGGGCGGTTGTTCCGGACTGCGAAACCATTCTCGACCTCACGGATGACGACCTGAATGCACTTTCCGCCGGTATCGCGCGCGTCCTCCAGTGGTACGAATTGACGGGGTACAACAGCTTTAACTTGGCGCTCTATTCGGGCCCCCTGAACACCTCGCGTGGTTGGCGCGTCCATCTGTCGATGATCACTCGCACAGCGATGCTCCCTTATTACCGGAGCGACGCAATGCACATGGAACGGTTGCACTGGGAAGCGGCAGTTGATCGAGCGCCAGAGCGCATCGCCGACGATCTTCGCGCACATTTCGCGGCAGCTTAATTCGGTTCCCAGCAAGTTCGAAGGATTGCAATCCTGGTCAAGGGAGAAAAGCTCTGAAACCGCCTCACCCTCGTGAGCATGAACGCGAAGAATTCCTCGTCAAGAAAAAGATTTGGACGCAAATCCAATCCGGCGTTAGTGCCGTATCGCTGTGACCTGAAAGTTGCTGAGATGATTGTCTGCAGAAAGGATCAATTCATCAGACGTGCTGCCCCATCAGTACTACCCTACGAGGCATGGCGTGAAGGTAACGACTCGTCATGGAACCCTGCGACAACGTATCCCGCGATCGAGAGATCGGCATCGGAACCGCGAGGGGATGGTGCAGCTGCTAGCATCAAGGTGGCCAGGGGCTAGAGTTGATAGCAGGGCCAGCATATGCAAATTCCCATAAGCGTCGTAACACTAGGGGAGCGGAAGATGCTATGCGCTCTTTTTGCAGTGGGTACCCTGGCTCGATACTCCTCGGTCATGGGCACATCAATCTGCCGGCGCACAGGGAAGGCCTAACCTATCGTGTCCTCTCAGCGGAACAGGGTAAGTCCGTATCGCTCCCCTATGGGGTAGTGAAGCCGTAAGGCGGATCGATGGCGATGCGGATAGCGGAACTGAGAAAAAGCGAATGCTGCCCTGTAATCGGGCAGATAGAGGTTGCGTTGCCTTTATGGGACAACATTACTTCGCCGGAAACGGAGCAGACTTCTCGGTGGTGCTCAAACTCGAGAACGTTTGCAGAACCAATAAATGAAGCAAAGCAAATGACGACGGCGCAAGCTGTTGGTGCAGCTTCACACACGCCTGGTGGATTTATCCCTCGCCGTGCGAGTTGGCCGCAAACCCGTATCGAGTAGGTCTTATTTTGTAATGGAATGAGGCTGCGTCCTCGGGTTTTTTATTAGGGGGCGTTATTGAGTGCTCGAGCCGGATAAAGGGAAACCTTCAAGTCCGGTTCTTAGGGGACTGAGCGGTCGCATGGCCGCTTCGGTTACCCGGCGAGTAATGCATCTTCGACAATCGGGTATGCGCTCTCAGCAGGCATGATCTCATCGACCGCGACTGCCTTGTGTTCAAGTTGCTTGTAGTCCTGGAAAAACCTCCGGAGCACAAGCAGGCGGTGCGGGGGAAGCTCGCTGGCTTCGTGGTAGCCGTTGAACTCGGGATCGCCAGTCGTTACGGCAATAATCTTGGGGTCCTTTTTCCCGGCATCCATCATGGTCATCAGTCCAATGGCGCGAGCAGCAATGATGGTCAGCGGCGCTACCGATTGTCATTGAACCGCCGGAACATGGGTATTGACATTTAAAATAGACGTTCTCAGTCCTGCCAATTGGTTCAAAATCCTTCCGATAGGGACGCCAACAAAAGAAAAGACTTGCTGGAAACCCCATTTTTCGCTGGGGACACACCGGGGACACAATAAGTTTTCAGCTCGACTTCTTCTCTGTGTCCCGCAGCATCGCGACCACTTTCCCCTGGGCTCTGCGCTTGGCCGGCGTCATCGCCTGGGCGTAAACGTCCATGGTGATTCGGGCCGAACCGTGACGGAGCAACTCCTGCACCACCTTCACGTCTTCGCCGTTTGCGTGCAGCAAAGTCGTGTACGTCCGCCGGAATGTGTGCCAGCCGATTCGCTTGGCGATGCCGAGCCGTTTGGCCACCGGTTGGATGCGGTACGACATCACCTTCGATAGCCACACCGGTTGCTTTCCACGTTTCTTGCCGGCCCGTGCCGCGTCCGTTGCAAAGACGTAGTCCTCGGGTCGGTTGTACTTCGTGGTTCGATACCACGACAGCAGGTCCTCGGCGATGAAAGGATCGATCGGGATCGGCCGCTTCGAAGCTTCGGTCTTAACCTTTCCAACTACTTGGTCTACGACCGAGCGCTGCGCCATTACGGTTAGCTCCTCAAAGTGAATGTCCTCCCATCGGAGCCCGGCCAGCTCACCGCGCCGCAGGCCCAAAGTCATATCCAGCCACACCAAGATTCGCTCCCGTATCCGTAGCTCCGCCTGGAGGAGTTGGAATTCTTCGACCTCTAGCAGGTCCGGGATACGTTCGCGTTTCGCGCTCTGACGCACACCTGATCCCCGGACCGGCCCGGTGATGGGGTTCTTGTCGGTGAACTCCCATCGGATGGCGTGGTTGTAGAGCGTGCTCATGGTATTGCGGATTTTCGACCTCGTACCCTTGGCCCGGGGAACCGAACGCAACCAATCTTCGACTGCAACCGTTCGAACCTGATCAATCGCTGTTTTCCCCCAGCGAGGCAGGATCCAACAATTGAGAACGGATTCACAACGATCCCGGGTCGAATAGGCACGGCCTTCCTCGCCCTTGTCTACTTGCTCGTGCTCAGAGAAATGACCCACGAGTTCCTTCATGGTGATCTGCACCAAGGCCGCGAGCCTTGGTCGACCAGGTTTAATCGGAAGGCTCGTGCTGCGTTTTCGGCCGCCTTCCTGGTCGGATATTCCTCCAGAGTCCCGATCACTCTTTTTCGTGGAGCTCGCCCGCCATCGGGCCTAGTTTCGCGCCACCGGAATACCCAAATTTGCTTGCCACTCGAGGAGACGTCGCGATTGACACCTCCCCTTTGGATCCGCGTCCTTTGCATCTAGCTCCTCCTTCCCGGGGACACGGACCGCACTGGATGTGCGTTTGAATTTACCTTGGATCTCATCCAGGTGTCCAATTCCGACAGGAGAAACCGCCAGTGCCGGCGGGTTCCTTCACTGATTGAGTATGCCGGTACGCTGCCTTCGCGCGCCAGGCGCATCAGGGTCTTGGGATGAATATGCAGAAATGCGGCGCCCTCTGGCGCATCGACGTAGGGCTCAGGACGAGAACTGGGCTCCCGCTGGTCGCCGAGAGGACTTGCGCCAGTGCGCGAGTGGTGTAGCATTTCGTCGGCTTCGTCAGACACAACGCGACGCCCTTGGTTGGCGCTGAGGACGATTTTGTTGCCGAGCGATGCCATATGATTCCCTGATCCGTTCCCCCAGCTGTAGCTGCCGTAAGGCGTAGCACAGCGCCTTTCCTACCGAAGAGCGCTTTTGGTTCCTGTTTGGCGCGCATAAGCACGGCCTTCAAGGCAGCCCCGAGTACTAATACCGGCTTCTAGGAACTCAGCCCTCATTCACGCGTGAGGCCCCGGCCAGTTTGGTGTCCAATGGCACACAATTTTACTTGACTCATGGTGTCCAATGGAGTACAAGAGAATTGTGCAGACGGTTGTCGAGACGCCTACTTACCTCGCGATTGCGAACAAACTTTTTAGCGAGGAGGAGCGTGTGGACATCGTGGCACTCGTTGCGGCTGACCCGCAATGTGGAGACCTGATCCGTGGAACGGGCGGATTTCGAAAGGTCCGGGTTGCACGCAAAGGAATGGGGAAGAGTGGCGGAGCCCGGGTTGTGTATATCTGGCGCAACGAACGATTTCCGGTTTTTCTTATCACGGTTTTTCCAAAGAATCAGAAAGAGAATCTGTCGATGGCGGAGCGCAACACACTAAGGAAACGGGCCGATAGTATTTTCGAGACTTACGGGAGGTAGCATGAAAACGCAATTCGAGCGGATGATGGATGGCCTTAACGACGTTGAGGCTTTTCTTGCTGGGGAGCAAGAAGGATTCAAGGCGCACGTACCCCAGGACGTTGACGTGAAAGCGATCCGCAATCGACTTGGTATGACACAAGCCAGGTTCTCTGACACGTTTGGGTTCAGCCTTGATGCTATCAAGCACTGGGAGGGAGGGCGGAGGACCCCAGAAGCGCCGGCTCGCACTTTGCTCACTGTCATCGGCAAGAATCCCGCTGCCGTGCTCACCGCACTGAATCCCGCTGCGTTCGCTGCCGCTGTCGGCTCTTCTAAACCCACCACTGTCCATGTCAAGGTTGATAGAAAGCGTCCGACATCTAGAGGCGTTACAAAACGGAAGGCTCATTCTGCCGACGGTGTGAAGAGAATCACGAAGTAAAGGGGAACAGCCTCCGATCACCGCGAAGGTGGCAGAATCGGTGTACGAGCGACCAGTTCTTGAACCCGTGATTTCAACCCACGATTGCAATGTCTCTAACGACTTTTCAAAGACTTAGGCGGCCACCTAGAGTCACGTAAGTCGTTCAAACTACAACATAAACCTGAAAAGGCTGGCGTCGGCGGTTCAACTCCGTCCCTGGCCACCACATTTCAAAGCGGTTAACGGAATCGCGTCTTACCCTCCCAGTCCGCTCTCAGTCCGCTATTTTTCGGCGAGATCCGGTTCGATTCCTGGCTACGATGATGGTGAAGGACTTAACCTCGAATTGCCCCTCGCTCAGTCCGCTTTCAGTCCGCTTCTGTCTGCGGCGTGGCTGAAAATCGCAGTCGGCATTAGCCCCTGCCGCAGCCATGCGATCCTCGCTGACACTGTGGGTATAACACTGCAGGGTCAACCTCTGAGTAGTGAAGAGACCTCTGCCTTGTCGCGACAGGCGTCAGTAGTCCAAAGCCTGTCCAAGAAGTTTGTTTTCAATCGTCAGAGGCATCAGTGGTCAGCGCCACGGGTTCGAAAGGGTTCGAATTGCTAAGTTTGTGGCAGCAGGTTCGGTGAGCAGTTCCAAGCAATGTAGCTGGTGCTAGAGTCCATCTACCCTCTGAACTAGTTGCAAACGCGATTCTGTTTTCTTACTAGCCGTTGCATCGTTTGCACACCTCCTTCAGGAACACCATCACAAATTTACGTCTTCAAGATCGTCTGCAACTGCTATCGAGCCGCAGTAGGCCGGATTCGCTGCCGCAAGATGCGGGTCAACAGCCAGATAGCACCTCCATGAGCAGCAGCGAGAGAGACGCCGCAGCGGGTCTTCCGCTCGCGAGATCATCAACTACGATCCAAAAAGCTCCATACAGCATTAAAGGGAAAGAGATCCAGACACACTCTGGTCGATCTGCGTAGGAACGGCTCAACATGCCCCAGGAGGCTGATCCAATTGCTGCCACGCTACGAGATATCCGGTAGCGAGATACACGACAATCAAGAGCGCGGCGATGCGAGGCTGCAACAGTGGCGAGCGCACCGCGTTCTCCCAAACAAGCCCAAGGAAGATAATCGAAGCAGTGACTGTGAAGATTGTGGAAGTCGCATGGTCGCGTCTCGGGAGTTTCCCAGCGACCACGATCCAGGTAAGACTATAAGCAAAAGCTGTGAGAACGCCGGCAGTATGAGGAAGCCATCCGGCTTCGCTTCCTGCGCGCAGAAGATAAGCGCCAGCAAGTCCGAGGACAGCTTTGGCCACACTGCCGAAAATGCTGCCGATGCTCGCCGCATGTAATGGCGTTGCCGGAAGCGCAGGTTGTAGGGAGTCGGACTGCGCTGGCCTCGGCTGTTCTGGAGTCGGGGTGATGAGACTCATCAGGCGATTCGAGCCGCGATACACGGCGCTCGAGTTCATGCAGTCGGTACAGCACGTGCTCCAACGATTCCGCTTTTGCAAGAGCCGAGGAGTTCATTGCACACTTCCTTACGGAGACTACTTCGCCTGCGGTGCTTAGGCATCCACAGTTCAATCCTTGGCGAGGTGACCGCGACGCTCTCCGCTTTGTGGGGAGGGCCGAAGAGCTCGCGCCGCGATCCACCTCATACGACACCTAACTAGCCAAGGGCTTCGCCCTTGATATCCTATCGAATCCTGTCGCTTTCCCTGAGTAATGCCGTAGAAGCGTTCATGGCAGTAATCTTCTGGGTATTCCACTCGGACGCCAAATCTCTCAACAACTTGCAGGGCTTAAGTTTTCACTGCGCTACGGTGATCCACAGGCAAAGCGGTATCGCCATGAGAATCCAAGGGATCGAAGCGGTATGAAAGATGATGAATTTGAAGGGCATGAACAAGCGCACAAAGCCACGAATGCTGATGTTACCGCCCCTTTTGTGCGGCGTGCAGCGCAGAACAAAGCGCCGAAAGCCCTTTGGAGGGCAACTTGAAATCATTCTTTGTCGGTTGCGAGGGCGGTAGTTCAGTTCGTTAGAGCGCCTGCCTGTCACACAGGAGGCCGCGTTCGAGTCCCGTCGCTCACGCCAATTTCCAATCCCCAGTGACCCAGTAGTCCCGCTACCATACAAACTGAGGGCGACAGGAGAATACCGTACAGCGGAGTAGGGGGTGTCAGCGTGGGCGCTAACCAGATCGTCACAGCCGTTCATCAGGCGCCCGAAGGGATGGACTCGGCTATCTGAGGTAGGTTTTTACCATGTCGATCACCTCATCGGCCGCGTGCGTCTGCTCCGAATTCGGTCTCCGCTTCGGGTCAAGCACATGGTGCCGAATGTGCCCTTCCAAGAGTTCCGTCATCAGGCTGTTGACCGCACCTCTTGCTGCGCTGATGATCTGCAACACCTCCGAGCAATCTCGTCCTTCATCGAGGACCCGCTCAAGAGCCTCAAATTGCCCCCGGATGCGTTTGCTCCGCAAAATCAGCTTCTGTTTGTTCTTGATTGTGTGACTCATTCGCAAACGAATGATATCATGCCCAAGCTTGCACTATACCTATGGGGGTATGTATTATGAAAACCATTCTTTTGAGCGAGTTTCGAAAGTGAAATCGGCCTATTGCGCCGGTTCCGTTCTCGCGGCGTCGCCCAGAGAGGGTCTGGGCGAGAGGCTACGAAGTGGTCGCGATGGTCGAGTCTTACTTGGAATATCGCTTTCGTACCACGAAGGGTATGACGCTATGAGTTCTTCGCCCATCATCGAAAAGTCCCTAGCCACCCCTCATCTCAGCGAGCCGCGGAAGTCCCCAGAACTAAACGAGCCTGACCCTGGGTCCGAACGCGAAGAACACGGACACGGTGTGGAATGGGCCGAACTGGTCCGCATTGGCTTTGTGGCCTTGGCTGCAGCAGCGGTCTGGTTTCGGTTATGGGAGCCGTTTCCGCACATCAGCGTAATCGGCATCGCGGCCACCCTGATCGGCGGATATCCTATTTTCAAGGAAGCCTTCGAGAACATCGTCGAACGAAAGATGACGATGGAACTCTCGATGACCATCGCTCTTCTCTCGGCTTTGGCGATTGGAGAGTTCTTCACCGCTCTGGTCATCACGGGCTTCGTCCTTGCCGCCGAGGTCTTGGAGGGCCTCACAGTTGGTAGAGGCCGCCGGGCCATCCAGAGTCTTCTCGATTTTCTCCCCAGAATCGTCGCAGTGCGCCGCAATGATCAGGTGGTGGAAGTAGCGTCCGACCAGGTTCAAGTTGGTGACACGGTCATTGTGAAACCAGGTGGACACGTCCCGGTGGATGGCGTTGTGCTTGGTGGCCGATCGTTCGTTGAACAAGCGGCAATCACTGGCGAGGCCATGCCGGTTGAGAAAACACCCGGAGATGTGGTCTACGCTGGAACCATCAATCAATCTGGGGCTCTGGAAATCGGTGCCCAGAAACTCGGCCGCGATACGACGTTCGGAAGAATCATTGAAGCCGTCGAACGAGCGGAGAAGTCACGGGCACCGATTCAGAAAACTGCTGATCGCTTAGCGGGTTACCTTGTGTATTTTGCGCTAGGGGCAGCAGTTCTGACATTCATCATTACTCACAATGTCAGGTCAACTATCTCGGTCGTAATCGTTGCGGGAGCGTGCGGAATTGCGGCGGGAACTCCGCTGGCAATCCTAGGTGCAATCGGCCGGGCGGCGCATCAGGGTGCCATCATTAAAGGGGGCCTCTACTTGGAAGCGCTGGCTGCCGTGGACACGGTGCTCTTGGACAAGACTGGGACGCTAACTTTCGGTACACCGCAAATCCGGGAAGTCATTTCAGCCAATGGCTTCGCCGAGCGACAAATCATAGCCGCCGCCAGTATTGCGGAGCGCAAGTCCGAACATCCTCTCGCCAAAGCAGTTGTTGCGCGGGCAACGGAGCTCGCCATTCCTCTTGAGGAGCCCGATGAATTCTCGTACACGCCCGGAAGAGGAGTCAGGGTGAGTTATCAAGGCGAGGAGATCCTGGTGGGTAGTCTGGCGCTCCTAGTGGAACATGGCATGACGAGGGGTTTGCCTGCAGATGGTAACGGCGCGGCCGGTGCGTCGGAAGTCTACGTCGCTCGCGCGGGGCAAGTTCTCGGGAGCATCCGAATTGCGGATGTGTTGCGGCCGGAAGCGAAGAATGCGGTTGCGGCAATGCGACAGATGGGTTTGAGAACTGTCCTGCTGAGCGGAGATACGCAAGCTGCGACTTCATCGGTTGGCCGCGATCTCGGAGTAAATGAAGTGGTGGGCGGACTCATGCCGGAGCAGAAAGCAAAGTGGGTGACCGAGCTGCGTCGCAAAGGGCGGAATGTCGCGATGGTCGGCGACGGAATCAACGACGCTCCAGCCCTGGTAGAGGCCAATGTCGGCATCGCCATGGGATCGGGAACTGACGTTGCTCGGGAGAGCGCGGACGTGATCTTGATCGGAAGCGATCTCTCGAAATTAGTCGAAACTTTGCGGCTTGCTCGAAGTTGCCGCGGGATCATCATGCAGAATTTTGTGGGCACGCTGGTCGTGGACAGCATAGGAGTGGGAATGGCAGCTCTTGGCTTCCTGAATCCGCTACTGGCCGCCTTTATTCACGTGACCTCAGAGTTGGCATTCATCCTCAATTCCACGAGATTGTTGCCCCGTGGTGCTGAATCCGGGCGATGAGTTGGGGTTTGGAGCGAATTTGAGTTGTGAGTATGCACTTTGCCCATGTGATCCAGAGCCGGAAAGTCAGAGCTTGCGCAATCCTAGTCGCCCTCTCGATCTTGGTGATTTTGATTGCGGCAGTTTTCTTGCAGTCTCGCAGATCACCAGAACCGTTTGGAATGGACGACCTGTATGGCCTTTTGGATTAAGTGGCTTCCAGAAGTGGGAACGGATCACACGCTGTGACCGAGGATCGAGATTGTCCATTGAAAACGAAGCGCCTCGTCGTCGGACAGATCACAATCTGTCGAGGCTGCTGTTGCGGGAATGTCGAACGTGGTTTGCCCGAAGTTCCGGTGGAATGGCTGAAGAGTGAATGGCGGAAAAGGGGACTGCTGAAGAGAGTTCAGCTGACGATCAGCGGCTGTGTTGGACCATGCGATGTGCCGAACGTGGTCGTGATTACAAGCTCATCGGGCACGGAGTGGCTGGGAAATATTGTTAAGTTCGACCAGTACCGAAGCCTCGTTGAGTGGGCAGTCCGGTGTCGGGATGCGGGCGAGATGCTAGCCCTGCCGCGCGAATTTCAAGAATGCAGGATCAGTCCATTTCGCTCATAGAGATTTGGGAAATGCGTGAGGAACTGGCCGAACAGCCTTCCATACAGGGAGTGGCCTGAACGTGCAGAGAGCAGCACAACCAACACTGCGGCATCCGCATAGATCAAGGCTTCCGTGGATTCGAGCGTTCCTGTTGGAGGCGCGACGCAGTGACCTCATGGTATCAATCTTCAAAAAGAGTCAGAACCGGAATAAGAGAGCGGGCGATAGGAAGGGGACAATTCAGCTGCTATTGATCATTCTGGGGGCAATAGTCGTCGTTGTACTGGGTCTTTACGGAGGCCTCGCCTCGTCACACCACCATTAGCACTAGCGGCCAGGAAACACAAAACACAATCGGGTTGTGCAGAAGAAAGATGGCTTTGGCCACACTGCCAAAGAGAATTAGGCAGGTGTTTGGGGTAGCATGTGGCTCAGATTCTGCTTGGCGGTGCCGGGAGCAATACATACCTGGCTAGGTACTATGTCGTTGCCTTTGTTTCTCTTTTTGGTATAAATTCAAACGAAGCTCTCGTGGGGTAGCCTTCATGCGGTCGATATCGAAGCGGATAGCGTGTCTATGCGTGTTGCTGACCTTCTGGTCGGCATTAGCATTCGCCGCGCATCAACATTCGAGCGCTACCGAGTCGTCGACGTGTACCGTCTGTATCGCCGCCCATTCAGCTTCTCCGCAAACCGCTACCACCTTACCAAGGGTGATGTTCGTTTCGGTCTCTACCTTTCGGCCGGAACCGGTCTCTGCCAAGCAACGCCTGACAGTCTTTGTTCTGTGTGTCCGCCCGCCTCCTAGCGTCTAAAGATCAGCTCTCTGCCGTTTACAGGCCCGGTTCGTTTCCCGTGTGCCTTTCGCTTGATCTTTTCGACGAATCTTCAGGAGGAATCATGCTGGCTTCTTACAGGAAGTCGCTTCCCGCGACTTTTATGGTGGTTTTCCTTTTGGCCCTCGCTTTTCAGGCTTACGCGCAGTCGGGTGGAAACTCAACCTCGGTCACAGGTACGGTCCTGGATCCGACCGGTGCAGTGGTCGCGTTTGCAGCCGTGGAAATTCACAACCCAGTCAGCCGTTTTGACCGAACCACGGCTACCGACAGTTCAGGCAAATTTACCATCCCGAATGTGCCGTTCAATCCGTATCACCTCGCTGTGCTGGGACACGGGTTTGCTCCTTATTCACAGGACATTGATGTTCGGTCTGTTGTTCCCGTGAACCTCAACATCGCCCTCAAGGTGGGCGGTGCGTCCGAGAGCGTGACGGTCGAGGCTCAGGCGGCCGATTTACTGGAGAACGATCCGACCTTCCACTCCGACATCGACAAGGCCTTGTTCGACAGGCTTCCGTTGGAAAGCTCTTCGTCGTCACTCAGTTCGCTGGTTACTCTCTCAACGCCGGGAATCGCTGCCGATTCCAATGGCCTCTTCCACGGACTGGGCGACCACGCGGAGAATTCGTTCTCTATCGACGGACAGCCCATTACCGACCAGCAGAGCAAAGTCTTCTCTAACCAGCTTCCCGTCGATTCGATCGAATCCATGGAAGTGATCTCGGGTGCGCCGCCCGCGGAATACGGCGGTAAGACCAGCGTTGTGATTGTAGCGACCACGCGCTCAGGTCAGGGTGTAACCACTCCCCACGGCAGCGTGACCACTTCCTATGGGACCTTTGGAACATCCAACGTGGCGGCCGATCTCGCTTATGGAGGTGAGAACTGGGGGAACTTCATCTCCTTGGGCGGCTTGAACACTGGCCGGTTCCTAGATCCACCAGAGTTCGCCGTGTTCCACGACAAAGGCAACGAAGAAAATCTGTTCGACCGCGTGGACTATCAACTCGCAACCGCCGATTCGATTCACCTGAACTTCGGCTACAGCCGGAGCTGGTTCCAAACGCCGAATAACCTCGATGCCGAAAACGCGACTCCCTGGAGTGGGCTGTATGGGATTGAACCGCAAATGGCAGCCTTTGCTGGCAGAGACCCGAACGGAAATATCGTCGGACCGACGGATCAGCGCTCCAAGATTAGGTCGTTCAACATTGCCCCTTCCTGGACGCATGTGCTGAATCCGAACGCCGTATTTACTTTGGGCGCGTTCGTGCGCCGCGACGACTACAACTACTACCCCAGCGGCGACGCGTTCGCGGACCTCGGGCCTCCGAGTCTGCAGCGACAGTCGGTAGGTCAAAACCGCACGCTCACCAACGCAGGGCTTCGATCCGATCTTTCCTACGTCAAGGGGATCAACCAAATCAAGGCAGGAGTCGTCTACCAACAGACGTTCCTCAATGAAAACGACACCGTCGGGATCGTCGATCCGACCTACAACGCACCCTGCATCACTGCCGCAACCGTGACTTCCGTGAACCCATTTCCATATGTTGCGGCGCCCGCGCCGGGGATCACTGATCCCTCCCTGTGCACTGGCGCCTACCAGCCAAATATTGCGTCCAACCTGAACGCGCCGAACATCCCTTTTTACCCTAATTACAATCCGATCCTGGCTCCTTACGACTTGACCCGTGGCGGAAGCCCGTACGATTTCAATGGCCACACCGACGTGAAGGAACTTGCTTTGTACGTGCGCGACAACATCACAAAAGGAAACTGGTCTTTGAATCTTGGCTTGCGCGGCGATTTCTACAATGGTCTCTCCACCGCAAGACAGGCTGAGCCTCGGCTTGGGGTCGCTTATAACGTCAAACAGACCAACACGATTCTGCGCGTTTCTTACGCGCGCACCCTGGAATCTCCCTTCAACGAAAATCTGATCCTGTCCAGCATCGGATGCTTAAACGCTGTCTTGAACCCGCTTCTTCTGTGCGGCTCATCGAGCGGAGCATTGAGTCCCGGTTTTCGTAATGAATTCCATGCTGGGATCGAGCAGGCGTTCGGGAAGTACCTGGTTTTTTCTGGCGAGTGGATTTCGAAGTACACGCACAATGGTTACGACTTCAGTGTGCTCGGCAACACCCCGATCACGTTCCCCATTGAATGGCACAACTCCAAGATTCCCGGATATGCGGGGCGCGTGAGCGTGCCCGACATCCATGGCTTCTCGGCGCTCGTGGTCTTCTCCAGCGTGGCGGCGCGCTTTTTCCAGCCCCAGATTGGTGGAGCGGGTGCGACAGTGGCGACCGCTGCCGGGCTTCCGTTCCGCATTGACCACGATGAGAAGTTCAACCAGACCACTCACTTCCAGTACCAGCCCTGGAAGCGCGGCCCCTGGGTCGGCTTCAATTGGCGGTATGACAGCGGGCTGGTCGCAGGGGCAACACCGTGCTTCGGGCAGCTCGTGTCCAATGATTGCCCGGGATCGCTAGTCCTCGGTGGTGTGAATAACATCAGCATGGGCGCTGCCAACGTGGGCGAGATTCCGCTTTCTGCCGACCAGGAATCCGAGGCCGGGTTCACTTGTAACGGCGTCCGCGCAACCCCGACGGCACCTCTGCCTTTCAATTGCCCCGCATCGGCGTTTGGCTCCGCGCTGATACAAGTGCCTGTCCCAAACACCGAAAACGACGACCACAAGCCGCCGCGCATCACGTCGCGCAACCTTTTCGACATGTCGGTCGGCCATGACAACCTGTTCCATGGTGACAAGTACAAAGTGAGTGCGCGATTGACCGTCATTAACCTGGCGAACCATTTTGCGCTCTATAACTTCCTTTCCACGTTCAGCGGTACGCATTACGTCACGCCGCGCTCGCTAACAGCGGAACTCGGGTTCCACTTTTAACTCGTCGTGGGACAGGGCTCCGGTACACGCAGAACCGGAGTCCGCCACTGTTCGGTGTCAGAAGAGATGCGCATGTAATGGTGCGGTTTTTCGAGGTAAGGAAAGAGTCCGGTTCAAAGGAGGAACCCATGAAACGAAATATTCTGACTGTGCTCGCAGTCCTTGCAGTGTTGAACCTCGTCGCCAGTGCCGGAACCATCAGTGGCAAAGTTTCTGGCGTCTCCGGCGAGTCCGTGGTTTACGTTGACACGATTGCGGGCAAGACTTTCAACCGTCCCTCCGAACGTCCCTTAATGGACCAGAAAGGGCTGCAGTTCACGCCGCACATTCTGGTCGTGCAGCAAGGCACTACTGTGGACTTTCTAAACAGCGATAAGGTTGGTCACAACGTGTTCTGGCCCGGCGTCGG
>Ga0187876_1001600_pt1 | contig 18792 bp, 19 predicted proteins | sample June2016WEW_17_4_FD_133000 | JGI IMG/M metagenome (GOLD analysis project Ga0187876, IMG submission 133000) | Peatland microbial communities from SPRUCE experiment site at the Marcell Experimental Forest, Minnesota, USA - June2016WEW_17_40 | ecosystem: Environmental > Terrestrial > Soil >...
GGACGATCAATCTCAAAACGTGAGCGTTGCCCGGGGTTGGGGGCTGAATGCACGAAAGCAGCAGCCGCCGCAGGCGGTAGGGGAAAACTGTCTCTTGACATTCCCTCTTATAGGACTTCCGGATGCGCTGTCACCCGTTCCCAATCCACTTCTCGAACGGGTAGACTAACGGAATGTTCAAGCTGTCTGTTGCCGGCGCGATTCTTGTATTTGCCGGGGTGCTGGGCGGCCAGACTTCCGGCAAAATCGATTTCGGTAGGGACGTTCAACCGATCTTTCAAGCATACTGCGTCAGTTGTCACGGCTCGTCGCAGCAAATGGCCGGCTTCCGAATCGACCAGCGGAGGTATGCCCTGCCGAACAGAGTGGGTGCCAATGGAGCCCGGATCGTTCCCGGCGACAGCAACCGAAGCCGGCTCTATCAAAAGCTCATCGGGAACGGGAGCGGCCTGCGAATGCCTCCGACAGGGCCTTTGAGTCAAGAGCAGATCGGCGTCATCAAGGCTTGGATCGAACAAGACGCCGAATGGCCGGACGAGCTGTCCAGTGAAACGCCACGGTTGCCTCCCGATCCCCAGGCCACGCGGATCATGGAGGCGCTTCGCAATGGGGATCGGCAGGAATTCGACAAACTCTTGCGGGAAAATCCGAAGGCCGCCGGTGGGCGAGGACCAGGCGGCTCCACGCCGCTGATGTATGCCGCCTTGTACGGAGACGCGGGCTCCGTCCGGCGCCTGTTAGGAAACGGCGCCAATCCCAACGTCCAAAACGATGCCGGAGCCACGGCGCTCATGTGGGCGATGGACGATGAGGAGAGGGCGCGCTTGCTGTTGGAGGGAGGTGCGGACCCCAATGCGCGCTCGGGCGAAGGCCGCACGGCTTTGATTATCGCGGCGGGACGGTTCGGGTCGAGCGCGGTGGTGAAGCTGCTGCTGGATCACGGCGCCGATCCATCGGCGATATCTTCCCAAGGCCAGTCCGCGGCCAGTGTGGCGGCATTGGCGGGAGATGAGGAGGTGCTGCGAATTCTGGTAGCGCGCGGAGCCGATTCCAAAAGCCGGGCCGGCGCCCTTCCGAACGCGGCGCAATCCAAGTGCGCCGGGTGCATCGGCCTGTTGATCGACACGGCCGATCAACAGGCCCTGAACCGGGGGATGGTTAACAGCGCGCTGCAAGGGGATGCGCCGACGCTGAGGATAATGCTCGACCGCGGCGCCCAGGCCAACGCACCGGACCCCGTGGGCGATGGAGTCAGCGCGCTGATGCTGGCGGCCGGTTCGGAGTCCGCTGCGGTGGAGACGATCCAAATGCTGCTGGAAAGGGGCGCCGATATCAACGATAAGAGCGCGAAGGGAGAGACGGTACTGGACATGGCCAAGCGGCACGGAGCCACTCCCATTTCAGACTTCCTGAAGAAGGCCGGGGCGACTGAAACGAATGCTCCAGCGACGCCGGCAGCCCCACCCAAACCCGCTAAATCCATTCGCGCCGCGGCGGAGCGCAGCATTCCTCCGCTTCAACGGGCCGACATCGCGTTTTTCAAGAAATCCGGCTGTGTCTCCTGCCATAACAACAGTCTCACCATGATGACGCTCGCAGTGGCTCGGAAAAACCGACTTCCTCTTGACGAAGAGGCTGCGCAGGGTCAACTGCGTACCACCCGCGCCTACATCGAAAGCTGGCGCGAACGAGTTTTGCAGGGTGTGCCCATTCCGGGAGGCCAGGACACCATCAGCTACATTCTCGTTGGCATGGCGGCTGCGAACCATCCGCCGGATGCGGGTACCGATGCTCTGGCACGGTACCTCAAGAACTCGCAACGGTCAGGCGGCGAGTGGAGAACGGCCGCCACCGGCGGTTCTCGGCCGCCCATTGAATCGAGCGACATCGAAGTCACCGCCACTTCCGTGCGGACGCTTCAAGTTTACGCTCCGAAGGCGCGACGGGCCGAATATCAAAAAGCTATTCAGCGTGCGGCCAGCTGGCTGGGCAGGACCCAGCCGAGGACCACGGAAGACCGGGCGTTCCAATTGCTCGGCCTCAGCTGGGTGGGCGAGGCCCAGGACATTCTTCGGAAAGCCGGGCGCGCGCTTCTGGCGGAGCAGCGGAAGGACGGCGGCTGGGCACAGCTGCCGACGCTGACGAGCGACTCTTACGCGACCGGCGAGGCGCTGGTTGCGCTCAAGCAGGCCGGCTCCCTGGCGGTGACCGATGCGGCGTACCAACGCGGAGTACAGTTTCTCATCAGCTCGCAGCTTGAGGACGGGTCGTGGTACGTCCGGAGCCGCGCGATTCCGCTCCAGCCTTACTTCGACAGCGATTTCCCTCACGGACGCGATCAGTTCATCTCGGCTGCAGCGACAAATTGGGCCGTCATGGCGCTTGCGCCCGCAGCGAAGTGAACAGCGCACAGGACGAGACCAGAGGGGCCTCGTAGGATAGCGACTAAGGCCTTTATGGTCGGATGGTCGTTAGCCACTCGGACACAATCCGAGAAAGTATACTCAGCACACGATCCAGGAGAAAAGATGATTGCACGTCGCACGTTTATCAAGAGCGTTTCGATGATGGCGATAGGGTCCAGCGGGTCGGTGATTTCCATTGGAGTGAGCCAGGCCCAGCAGGTTCCCAATTCCTCCGGCACCCAGCCTGCCAAGCTCAAAGCGCCTGCTGGCGCTTGCGACTGCCACCACCACATCTATGACGCTGTCCGGTTTCCGCCGGTTCAGCCGGGCGGTACGATCATACCGGACGCCCGCGTGGAGGAATACCGTATGCTTCAGCAGCGGATAGGAACCAGCCGCAGCATCGTGGTGACGCCGTTGGCCTATGCTACCGACAATCGCGTGACACTGGATGCGATTGCGCGGTTGGGTCCCAATGCACGCGGCGTGGCCGTCATCCGCCCCACCATCACGGATGCCGAACTGAAGATGCTGGCCGATGGCGGCATTCGCGGAATCCGTTTCTCGCTCACCGATCCGCGTAATGCGCCAACATCGATCGAGATGATCGAACCCTTATCGAAGCGGGTGAACGCCATGGGCTGGCACGTGCAGATCAACATGGACGCCGATCAGATCGTGGTGGCCCAGGATTTGTGGAATCGCCTGCCCTCGGCGATCGTATTCGATCACATGGGGCACGTCCCGCAGCCGGCGAGCTTGAAGCATCCGGTGTTCAACGTCATTCGCCGGCTGGTGGACAAGGGGCGCACCTGGGGTCAAGCTGTCGGTAACCTATGACAACACCAGGGACGGCCCTCCGGGCTATGCCGACATCACCAGGGTGGCGCGGGCGTATGTGAAGGCCGCGCCGGAGCGCATGGTGTGGGGGAGCAACTGGCCGCACCCCAACGAAACCAATAAGCCCGACGACGCAGCGCTGTTCGATCTGATGTCCAGATGGGCGCCGAACGAGGCAACGCGCAACCGTATCCTGGTGCAAAATCCAGTGGAGCTCTACGGCTTGGCGAAACTGGCGTGAGACGGGAGTGCCGGGAGAAGTTCAGCCGCGAGCGGAGTCGGGAATACCTACCGATATTTGCGGACATCGTTCTGCGGTTCCTCAGTTTCCGGAGGCACAGTGAGAACTATTGCGCACGCTGCCTCTTCGCGTCTCGCGGAATGGAACAGGTCGTTCTGTCTTTGCTCGCCTGTTTTCCTGTTCCAGAAAGTGCACAGGCCACTTATCCAGGACCGGCATTGCATTCGATGTTGTATTGGACTATGATCCTGGCCGCATCAGTTGCGGGGAACGCCCGGAAAGGAGTGCACATGAAATTTGACGAGTCTGTAGTATCGGTTCTGAATCGAAAAGGCACGGAAGTTTTCTCGACTCCGCCTTACGCCCTCGTGTATGACGCGCTGCGCGAGATGGCCGAACGCGACATTGGCGCGCTGCTGGTTACCCAGCACGGCCGCCTGGTGGGGATGCTGTCCGAGCGCGATTATGCGCGCAAGGTGATCCTGCTGGGCCGATCCTCCATAGAGACGGAGGTGAAAGAGGTGATGTCGCCGGCGATTTGTGTGGCGCCGACTGATTCCGTTGATTCGTGCCTGCATCTGATGACATCGTCGCGGGCGCGGCACCTGGTAGTGATGGACAGGGGAGAAGTCGTGGGTGTAGTGTCGATTGGCGACCTGGTGAACTGGGTGATTTCCGCACAGACGGAGACGATTGACCACCTGACTAGCTACATCGCGAGCGCGTAGCGGTGCGTCCGCGGCGCCTGAAACCGCCCTGCGCGACGCCGGCCGTTGTCAGTATCGGGCCCACCTTCCTCAGACACGTGACTAGCGATAGAATCGGGGAATGAATTGCGATGAATGCCACCGCGTGGAAAGGCTCGTCCTCGAATCGCTGGTGTCTGCGGATAAATCCGAAACGGCTTTAAGGTGTTATCTCATCACGCATGAATGGTCTGCCGGCGTGTCGGACATAGCTGAATATCACGCTTTAAGAGCGGAGCAACAGAGAACGGCGGACGAACGGCATAAGGCCTACATGGATTTTGTTAACCACAAGAAATCTCACCAGTAGCTCACATATGCGACGCGCCTTCGGCGCGCGGTCCTGCCAGTTGTGGGTGTCAAACGCGCGCTGGAAAAGGCTTGGACGAAAGCGATCGCGCGGCTGAAACAGGTTCCAATATTGCACAATAACGTTCTCTTTTCTCTGAGGCACTGCACCCGAAGAGTGGGCCAACACAACAGAGCAGCCGGCACCGGAGTTAAGCTGACACCATGGCGTGCTCGAAACGTTTCCTCTCTATACTCATCGTCGTAACGGCGGCTGCCCTGCCTTCGTTGCGCGCTGCGGACCCGCCGAAGCCAAAAGTCCGTGCCATAACGGGCTTCATCACGATCGATGCGAAGTCGTACCCATCGCAGATTGACGAGACAGTGGAGTTCCTTAGCCAGGTGCGCGACACGATCAAAGCCGCCGGGTACGACGTGGCGGGTATCCGCATTTCGACGCAGCCGTTTCCTGAATACACGCGCGGGCTCATGCGCGCCGACGCCCTGCAAGTGCTGCGTGGCATTGACGATCTGGCGGGGAAGCTCCGTTTCGCCCCGAATATCGGTCCCGCAATGATAACGGATACTGACGAAACTTCGGGAGTCGAGCTATTGACAGACGTTCTGGCAACACCCGGCAATCGTTTGAACGCGAACATCGTGACTGCGGGCGAGGACGGCATCCATTGGAATGCGGTACGCCAGGCAGCGCGCATCATCAAGGCGACTGGCGAGCGCAGCCCTCACGGGCAGGGCAACTTCAACTTCGCCGCCATTGCGATGCTGAAACCCTATGGGCCGTTCTATCCCGGAGCATGGCACCCCGGCGGCGGCCCTCGCAGCTTTGCGATCGGGCTCGAAGCGGCCAACGTGGTGATGGACGTCTTCGCGCGCGAGCACGACCCGCGCACTGCCGGAAAAGCACTCACCGCCGCGCTCACTCTCCATGCGCGCGCTGTAGAAGCGGCGGTCATGAAAGCTGCGGCGGGAAGCGGGTGGACGTACGCCGGCATCGATCCGACACCGGCGCCGGGCGGCCCCATTTCCATCGGCACGGCTATTGAGTCATTTACCGGCGCACCGTTCGGGTCGCCGGGTACCGAGACCGCCTCCGGCATCATCACACGCGCTGTGCAGGCCGTACCCGTAAAACAGACGGGCTATTCGGGACTGATGCTTCCGGTCCTCGAAGACGCAGTGCTGACGCGCCGGTGGACAGAGGGCACTTACGGGCTGGATTCGATTCTGGCGTACTCCGCAGTATGCGCCGCCGGGGTGGATACGGTACCGCTCGCCGGTGACACGAGCGAGGATGCGATCGCCCGGATCGTCGGCGATGTCGCCACGCTGGCGTTCAAGTGGAACAAGCCGCTCGCGGCCCGGCTGCTGCCGGCTCCGGGGAAAAAGGTCGGCGAGATGACCGACTTCAGCGGCGCACTGGCGAACGCGATTATTCAGCCGATGATCGGCTCGGCGCGCAGGTAGCGCCGGTTAGAGCGGAAATACATTCCGATATTTACCGATATCGTTCACCAGAGAGGGGCCGCCCATACGGACACAATAGACCGCGGGGGAGACCGTGCTGGTTTCCCTATGCCTTTTAGAAGTTGGCTTTGGGAAGGAAGTCTGCCAGGGGAGCTTGTTGAACTCTGCCGGCTTTTCCATCATCACGAAGTGGCCGGTACTTGGGACTTCGACCGTGCTTCCATTCGGGAAGATTTTCTTGAAGTATCCGGGATCATTTGCGGCGGAGTGATCCGCATAGATGCCGAGAGCGGGAACGGCAATCGTCTCCTCGGTCCAATTCCCGCCGGCGAACGTGGCGGCCATCGCCTGGTAGGCCGTGGTTTCCGGGGCGGCCAGCATCATCTTCAAAATGTGCTCCTGAAGAGCTGGGGTAGCGGATTTGCCAAACATCCCGCGGATCATCGTCTTGCGATTCTTCAAGCCGTCCGGCCCTTTCATGCGATCCGGGTTGGGAGCGTTGGGGCTTCCCGAGAGATGGAGGACTCCATCGACAGGGACTAGTGCTGCGACATTTGAGGGGTAAATGCGCGCATACTGCCGGATTACTGGCGCCCCATGCTATGACCGACCAGCACGATCTTTCCGGCCTTTGCTTCGACCCGGACGGCTTCGATCGATCTGGCGAAGAGTTCCATGGTGAGCGGACCACTCGATGGTAAGCCGCTCTTGCCATGGCCGGGCAGGTCCAATGTGATGACGCGGTAATTCTTCTCGAAGAATGACACCTGGTCGCGCTACGAGGATTCGTCACAGGTCCAGCCATGGACGAAGACGACCGTCTTAGGTCCGCTGCCGCGCACCGTTGAGTGGATGGGAATGCCGTCCACGGAGGCGGCCCATGTTGTCACAGAAAGCGAGAGGGCAAGGATAGGCAATACACGGCACATGGACCGCATCATATAGCTTCCGGCGCGGCTAAGCGAGGCGGTGAACCTCCCAACCGAAGATTGATCGTAGCGCCGAACCGCCAGTATCGCCAAGCGCCCGAACGCCGCTGGCTTCCGATATTACCCCTAACGTTCTGAGCAGACCAATCCAAGCCCCCGCAATATGGTTAAGAACCCCGAGTCGCACTGCGTAAGACGAGCACGAGTGATCGGAATGAAGCGTCTTATTCACGACCGCTGCATCGCGTCGCGATGCGGCGGAATCCCCGTGTAACCGTGCTATTTGGCAGCGAGTTTCTGCACGATCTCCAGCGCTTTTTCTACATGCTGATCTGGAGAAAGCTTGTCGGCAGCCGATGAAAGCGTGGCGATTACCTTGTGGTCTTTGCCGATGACGAAGGTCACACGCTCGATAAAGTCATGACCGATCTCGACGCCACGCACGTCCTTCACGCCAGCTTTTGCGCTGGCCGCCGTGAGATCGTAAGAGTTGGCGATCTTGCGATCCGGGTCGGAGGCCACCGGAAACTTCCCGGCGCAATAATCCGGGTCCGCCGAGAACGCATCAAGCCGCTCGATGCTGTCGGCCGATACACCAATGATGGTGGCGCTGGCGGCATCGAATTTGTCTTTCTCCTGTGCGAACGTATGAGCTTCGAGATCGCATCCCTTTGTGTAAGCGGAGGGATAGAAATACACGACGACCGGACCTTTTTTCAGTGCGTCCTGCAATGAAAAGTTAAATTCTTTTCCGGCCAATGATGCCCGAGCCGAGAAATCGGGTGCTTTATCGGCTACTTTCAGGGCAGCCCAAACGGGTAAACCTAACAGGGCGGAAAGGACCAGACCCAGCAACAGTTTCTTCATCGCAATCGTCTCCTTTGGGGTTTTGAACTACCTGGGAGCATATCACAACCTGATATCGCGGGAATTGGGATTGAGACCGCGGATTACGCCGTCCAGGCTCCTCCGACGAGACTGGACAGGTCCGCCCCCGCCCTTGCGGTTCTCGGGGACGAGAGCTAATGTCCTGTTAGCTTCCGATATTGCCAAATATCTGGAACCAACAGAGTTAGCGAATGAATGAGCTGACGGTGGCCGACCGGGCTACAGAATGGCGCAGATTGAAGGCTCTGGTGCTCGACAGCGTCTCGTTATGTCGGTTGCGATGCCGCATACCCCGGCGATATCGCCATCCGGTCCCTCGAGCGGAAATTTCATCGAGATATACGTATGAAGACCGTCGTCGTGCGGCACTTGTTCTTCAATCGCCGTCGGTTTGCCGGCAGCGAACACGGCGCGATCGTTCGCGCCTAAGCGCTCCCCCACGTCCGCAGGAAAAATATCCTTAATGACCACGTCAGAACGCGCCAGCCAGAGCGGGTTCCACGAATCCAGCGAAACGTAATACCTGACCCATTTCGATCTCCGCGTAGCCTTCGCCTGGCACGTGACGTGCTTCGCTCACAGGAGATTGTCAACAGGTCGATTCGTGATTTTCCAGCGGAATATGTTCGTGAATTACCAATAAGCGCGAGACAAATTATTTTATAGGGAGCAAGACAGTGCCAACAAAAACCAGCAGCTCTACTAAGGGGATCTCTGCAACAGGAAAAGGTAAAGTCGAAGAGGTTATGCATGAATATAAAGAGGGTGAGCTAAAGTCGTCAACCGGAAGGAAGGTGACCGATCGGAGGCAGGCTATCGCGATCGGGCTTAACGAAGCGCGCCATGCAGGAGCAAAAATCCCTCAAAAGCGGGCTAAGTCTTAGCACACTGCCGGAGTTGCGCGATGCCGTTGAGTCGTGCCGGGCGTGTGACCTTTACAAACACGCCACGCGGGCCGTCTTCGGCGAGGGCCGGCAGTCCTCTTCCATCGTGTTGATCGGAGAACAACCCGGCGACGAGGAAGACCGGCAGGGAAAGCCGTTCGTCGGACCAGCCGGCCGCTTGCTCGATCGGGCTCTGCGCGATGCGGGAATCGATCGACTCGCGGTCTATGTTACGAATGCAGTCAAACATTTTAAATTCGAAGAGCGCGGCAAGCGGCGAATTCATAAGAAACCGAACGGCACGGAATTGAAGGCATGCCGGCCGTGGCTGGAAGCTGAGATCGCGCTTATTCGGCCTTCGATCATTGTTTGTCTCGGCGCTACTGCGGCGCAATCGGTTTTTGGACCCGATTGGCGCGTAACCAAAGAGCGTGGGCGCTTCGTGCAACATCCGTGGGCGCCCCACGCTACTTCAACGATCCACCCCTCCGCCATTCTGCGCGCTCCCACGGACGAACAGCGCCATCTCGAATATGAGCGCTTCGTAGAGGATCTGAAGAAGGTGCAGGCCTTGGCGCAGGCTTAAGGAGAGACCACGTGAACCGCCCCAAATCGAATGACACCGAAATGCCGACGCGAATACTCGGACAAACCGGCGAACGCGTCTCCGCCCTGGGACTCGGCGGTTTCCATATTGGCCTGCCCCGCGTGACAGCGAAGCAGGCGATACGGATTATTCGCTCGGCCATCGACCGGGGATTGACGTTTATGGACAATTCCTGGGACTACAACGATGGTGAGAGCGAGATTCGCATGGGTAAGGCTCTCAAAAATGGGTACCGCGACAAAGCCTTCTTAATGACGAAGGTGGATGGCAGGACAAGAAAAGAAGCCAGCCGCCAGATCAACCAGTCCCTCAAGCGCCTCGGAGTCGATTGCGTGGACCTGCTTCAGCATCATGAAGTCATCCGCTTCGATGATGCCGACAGGATCTTCGCGGAAGGCGGCGCCATGGAAGCCTTCCTTGAGGCTCGCGACGCGGGCAAGATTCGCTACATCGGATTCACCGGCCACAAAGACCCTCACGTTCATCTCTACATGCTGGCGAAGGCAAAAGAACACGGCTTTCGCTTCGACACCGTTCAGATGCCCCTGAATGTAATGGATGCCCACTTCCGCAGTTTCACGAAGCACGTATTACCTGTGCTTGTCAAAGAAGGTATCGGCGTGCTGGGAATGAAGAGCATGGGGGACGGCACAATCCTGAAGAGCAACGTCGTGAAGCCGATCGAGTGCCTGCACTACGCTCTCAGTCTGCCGACCTCGGTCGTGATCACGGGAATCGACAACATGACGATTCTCGAACAGGCCTTCGAAGCTGCCCGAACGCTTAAACCCCTGACTGCCACGCAAATCAAAACACTACTGGCGAGGACATCAAAGGCAGCCGATCGGGGAGAGTACGAATTGTTCAAAACATCCTCCCATTTCGACTCGACGGCGAAAAATCCGGCCTGGCTCGGAGGCGACTCCGCCCGGGTCAAAGCGCTCGCCAATGAATGAACCCGGCCGCCTTTTGTTTTGTCATCATAATTGTGGAACTTCTTTCCGCTCTGGCCGGAACTCCTGACAGAAGCGATTCATGGAAAGCGACGAAAAGCTGCTGGAGCAGGCGCTCCGCGGCCACGAAGGTTCGTTCACCCGGTTGTTTCGCAGCCGTCAAAGCGCCGTTTACCGCTTCGCGCTGCACATGTCGGGAGACATGGCCGTGGCGGAAGACGTTACCCAGGAGGTTTTTCTCGCGTTGATCGAGAACGGAGAGCGGTACGATCCATCACGTGGAACACTGCTTTCCTTTTTATACGGAATTGCCCGAAACCTGGTCCTGCGCAGGATCGAAAAGAAGCGTCCGGAGGAGCCGGCGGCGGATGAATTCCCCGCGGACGAAGATCTGCTCGACGATCTGACCCGGCGCGAGACCATTGAACGGGTGCGCCGCGCAGTGCTGAGCCTGCCACCGGCTTATCGTGAAGCGGTCGTGCTGTGCGATCTCGAAAGCGCCAGTTATGAAGAGGCGGCGGCGGCGCTCGAATGCCCGGTCGGAACGGTGCGGTCCCGGCTGAGCCGGGGTCGCGCCATGCTGGGGCAAAAATTGGGAGCGGTAGCCGCAAGGAGTGTGTCATGAAGGAGACTCGGGTTCTGCAAGCACTTGGCGCACTGGCGGAAAATGACCGCCAGACAAGGATCTCGCCAGTCGTCGAAGCGCGTTTAATCGAGGCGTTTCGAACGCGCCGGCCGAAGCGCGCATTCCCCTTCAGGGCTGTCTGCTCGGTCGCCATTGCAGCTGCTCTGGTGACCGTTATAATCGTGGACCGTCCGCAGAAGCCGCAAAATGCCGTGTCGAAGCCATCTGTCGATGTGGTCAGCCCGCCGTCGCGAGAAGCAGCAATCGAAATACCGAAAGCCTCGGAGCATCCGGTGCGTCCCGCTATTTCGAAGCGCGTTCGCAAGCCAACGCAGGTCAAGGAGCAGACGGCGCAGGAGGTGGTCACGGATTTTTTCCCGCTGATGGATCCGGCTCCTCCGTTTGGCCGCGGAGAGATCCTGCGCGTGGAGCTTCCCGCGACCGCGATGCAGGCGGTCGGATTACCGGTCGGCGACGATCATCTGGCCGATCGGGTCCAGGCCGATGTGTTGGTGGGCGAAGAGGGTTTGCCGCGGGCAATCCGGTTCGTCGGGTTTGAGATGAAATAGAAAGAGAGACTAAACATGAGGACGAACTTGATTACCGCGTTTCTGCTCACAGGAGCGTTACTTTTTGCCCAGACCTCCGGTAACGTAACATTCTCCACGTCAACCGGTGGCGCTATAAGCGGTGGCGCCATAGCCGGAGGTTTCGCGGGCGTGTTGGGCGCCCCGGGTCCCCAGACCTTTGCATTCGTGGCGGGCGAGTTGAGTGGCAATACGGTGAAAGGCGCGCCTTATTCCGCGCAAGCCTCGACTCAGACCACCCAGACGCTGGCCGATGGCAACCAGATCGTGAACACCACGACCGCTTCGATCTATCGCGACGCAGACGGCCGGGAGCGGCGCGAGCAATCCCTTCCCAACATCGGACCCTTCGCCGCACAGGATGCGCCGGTCCAGACGATCTTTATTTCCGACCCGGTCGCCGGGGTGAACTACTCACTGAACCCGAGCGAGCATGTTGCCATCAAGCTTCCCGCTCCACCGAGCATGGGAAATGCGAGTGGCAAAATGATCACGCTGCAAAGGATGGTGACGAGCGCCACTCCCGGAATGCCTCCTGGAATGCCGATGCCCAATGCTGCGCCGACCTTTATTTACAGATCCACTACAAGCGCCGCCCCCAATCCCCCGGTCGTGGAGCAACTCGGCACTCAGTCGATCCAGGGAGTTCAGGCCGAGGGGACGCGCACCACCTTCACCATTCCCGCCGGGCAGATCGGCAACAGCCAACCGATTCAGATTGTGGACGAAGTGTGGCGGTCGCTCGATCTGCAGGTGATCGTGCAATCGACACACAGCGATCCCCGCATGGGCACGACGAGCTATGCGCTGAGCAACATTTCCCGCACCGATCCCTCGCCCGCGCTTTTTCAGGTTCCCGCCGACTACACCATTAAAGACGAGCCGGCCATGAACATACAGAAGTTCGCGATACCCGCGATACCGGCGACCCCGCAATAGCCCAGGCGCGCGCTAAATATCTCTTGTCGATAGCGTGGCTATCGGGTTGCTCTTCTCCTTTCCGAAACCCGGTATTGAACTATTTACAAGGAGACCAGTATGGCAACTATTGCAGTCGAGAAAGTTAAAGAGGACGGATCGAAATCTCCGTCTTTCATCGATAAACTCGAGAAATTCAGCGACCAGATCCGCCATCGGGCGCACGAGATCTTCCAGACTCGTGGAGCCGACGGATCGGCTATCGGAGATTGGCTTCAGGCGGAACGGGAACTGATGCTGACCCCCGAATCCGAACTCGTCGAGAAGGATGGCAAGTACGAAGTCAGCATCGCCGCGGCGGGTTTCAGGCCGGGCGAACTCAAGGTTTCCGCGCTTCCGGATTCGCTGGTGGTCTCGGGAGAATCCACGCACAAGCACGAAGAGAACGAGAAGAATGTCTATTTTTGTGAATTCGGACGGAAGTCGTTGTTCCGTCAGTTTCAACTCCCGGAAAAGATCAATGCGGACAAAGTGACCGCGAATCTGACCGATGGCATCCTGCACGTCACCGCGCAAAAAGCGGCGAGCGCGGGAAAGACCCTCAACGCGGGAGCCTGAAACAAACGTGCGCCTTGGTCCCGCGCCCTGCGTGCTTTGGCGCAGGGAGCGGGACGATTTGCGCCATATCCCGCGGCTATAATGGGCGAGACAAGCCCAAATGCCACACGGAGACCCCGTTCGATTCCTCCGAGTTCTTCTTGACGCCGCGCCTTTTGGCGTTGTTGCTCTGGATGAAAACGGTTACGTACGCCTATGGAGCAGTGGCGCGGAGCGGCTGCTCGGATGGCAAGAGCAAGACGTGATTGACCGCGCTCTTCCTTTGGAAGTGGAATTGCCTCGCATTGCCTACTATGAAGCCGAAACGAGCCTCGTCAGAAATGACGGCGCGTCGATTGATGTGGAGATCAGGACGGTTCCCTGGCAGGAGGGAACGCTCGCTATCCTTACCGATATCAGCAGGCATCGCCTTGCGCAGCGCGAAATCCGGGGCTTGATGGAAAGGGAACAGGAGGCCAAAACCCAGGCGCGCGCCGACCGTCGCTTTCGCGAATTGCTCGAAGCGGCCCCCGACGCCATCATCGAGGTGGATCGCGAAGGCCGCATCGTTCTCCTTAACCTGGTGACCGAAAAGATCTTCGGCTACAGCCGCGAAGATCTCCTGGGGAAATCGATGGACGTGCTGCTTCCGGATGAACTGCGGGCTGGCCACGCCGCACATCGTGCTCATTTCTGGGCCAATCCGGTTACGCGCCCGATGGGCATGGGGCTGGTACTCCACGGCCGGCGGAAGAACGGCTCCACTTTTCCCGTCGAGATCAGCCTCAGCCCCGTCAAGGCGGAGGAGGGCTTCCGCGTTACGGCCATCATCCGCGACGTAACCGACCGCAAGCAGATAGAAGATCGGTTGAAGGCGCTGCGGGAGGAACACACCCGCGAGCTTGAGTTGCGCAATCTCGAGATTGAGCGGGCGAATCGGATGAAAAGCGAGTTCCTGGCTAATATGAGCCATGAATTGCGCACGCCGCTGCATACGGTGATTGGATTCTCCGAGTTGTTAAGTGAAGAGATGAAAGGGCCGCTGAATGTAGATCAAAAGCGCTTCATCAATCATATTCACAGAGACGCGGAGCATCTGCTGGCTCTCATCAACGAGATTCTCGATCTGAGCAAAATCGAGGCGGGAAAGCTGGACCTGCGCCGGGAAACGATCGACCTGATCGGCGTTCTCGAGGACGCGCTTTCTTCCATTCGTCCGCAATGCGTTGCGAAATCGATACGGCTCGAAACCAATATCCCTGGCACCATACCTGTCGATGGCGATCGCGTTCGCGTCAGACAGATTCTTTACAACCTGCTGAGTAACGCGGTTAAATTTACGCCTGAGGGCGGGCGTATTTGCGTCGATGCGGCTTGCGCGAATGGATCCGCGGAAATCTCGGTAAGCGATACGGGTATCGGGATCCCGCCGCAGGAGCATGAATCGATCTTTGATAAATTCCACCAGGTGGTCGCAACCACGAGCGGCATGCGCGAAGGCACAGGCCTTGGCTTGCCGATTACGAAGAGGCTCGTCGAAGAGCACGGTGGCCGCATCTGGCTCGAGAGTGAACCGGGCAAGGGGAGCCGTTTCACGTTCACTATTCCTTTAGGACACGCGAATGAAAAAAGTGTTGGTAGCGGACGATAAGGAAACCAGCCGCGAACTGATCCGGACGGTGCTCGAGGGTTCGGGGCACGCCGTCAGTGAAGCGAGCGACGGCCTCGAAGCCGTTCAGTATGCCCGGGAGCTTCAGCCCGATCTCGTCATCCTGGATCTGCATATGCCGGGTCTCGATGGTTTCGGCGTCCTCGCCGAACTTCGCCGCGACCGGAACTTCGCCGCGACTCCCATCATGGCGCTCACGGCGAGCGCCATGCAGGGTGATCGCGAGCGGGCAATACTCGCCGGATTCGATAGTTATGTCAGCAAGCCGATCCCGCTGCCGATGCTCCGCCAGGAAGTGGAGCGCCTCTTGACGCGTGGGCGCGAAGTAAAGCACGCCCAGGCCTGAATCGAGCGCGGCTGTGCTGTGTGGCGCAGCCGCGTAGCGCTGCAACCCGCAATATTCCCGCATTATGATGGAGCGGTGGGCCGAACTTGCTGATTCGGCGTGCCTGGCTCCTGGCCAATAGCCTGCTGCGTTGTAAGAACAATCGTGTAGAAACAATGAATGCCCTTGCGATCGACCGTCTGCAGTTCGCCTTTACGGTGACCTTTCATTACCTGTTCCCCCAACTCACGATGGGCCTCGCCTTGTTGATCGTCGTCCTCAAGACGATGGCTCTTCGAACCAACAATGCACATTACGATCAATGCGCGCGTTTTTGGGCGAAGATCTTCGCCGTCAATTTCGCCATTGGCGTTGTCACCGGTATACCGATGGAATTCCAGTTCGGAACCAACTGGGCCGGCTTTGCAAAGGCGGCCGGCGGCGTGATCGGGCAAACGCTCGCGATGGAAGGCATGTTCAGTTTCTTCCTCGAAAGCACGTTCCTCGGGCTGTTCCTTTTTGGAGAGAAGAGGCTGGGGCCCACCCTGCACTGGCTCTCCGCGGTCGCGGTGTGGTTGGGCGCATGGCTCTCCGGATTTTTCATCATCGCGACAGACGCGTGGATGCAGCACCCGGTGGGCTACGCTCTGGGACCGAAGGGCGAAATCGTTCTGAATAGTTTTACCGGGCTGATCGCCAATCCCTGGATCCTTTGGCAATACGCCCATAATATGACCGCATCGGTAGTCACCGGGAGTTCGGTTATGGCTGCGCTCGGCGCGTTTTACATTCTGTCAAACCGCTCCGTGGATTTCGGCCGGACTTTCCTCAAAATCGGCATCTACGCCGGTTTGATCGCCGTGGCGATCGTGGCATTCCCGACCGGAGATCAACAAAGCGTCATGGTTTCGAGGAATCAGCCGGCGGCACTGGCAGCCATGGAAGGGCTTTTCAGGAGTTCCGACACGGGAGCCGCGCTGGCGATTATCGGCCAGCCCGACGCCGAAAATCAGCGCCTCGATAACCCCATCGAGGTTCCGCAAGCCCTCAGTTTCCTGACCACCCGCAATTGGGCAGGCAAGGTGAAGGGACTCGATCAGTTTCCCCGGGATCAGTGGCCGGACAACATACCGCTGCTTTACTTCAGCTACCACATTATGGTGGGGCTCGGCACCATCATCGCCGCGATCCTGCTGTGGGCTGCCATCGAGCTCTGGTCCGGTACGCTCTGGCGCCGTCAATCTCTGCTCTGGGCTCTCATGTTCCTGTTCCCGTTCCCGTACATCGCGACCACATTCGGCTGGATGACGGCCGAGATCGGTCGCCAGCCCTGGCTGATCTACGGTCTGATGCGAACGGAGAACGGAATATCCCCGCTGGTTTCCGCCGGCAACGGCCTGTTCACGCTCCTCGGCTTCATGGGGATGTACGCGCTCATGGGCGTTCTTTTCCTGTCTCTGGTATGGCGTGAGGTGGAGCGCGGACCCGGCCACGCCGAATTCGAACAGCCCGCACCCGCCCATCATTAGAACGAACAGGACGAATACAAATATGGAAACAATCTGGTTTTGCATCGTGGCGGTCATGCTGGCCGCTTATGTCCTGCTCGACGGATTCGATCTCGGAGCCGGCGCGATTCACCTGTTCGCGGCCCGCGACGATGCGGAGCGCCGTTCCATCATCGCGTCCATCGGTCCCGTCTGGGACGGCAACGAAGTCTGGCTGCTTGCCGCCGGCGGCACCTTGTATTTCGCTTTTCCCGGTCTCTATGCTTCGGGCTTCAGCGGCTTCTATCTAGCTCTCATGATCGTGCTTTGGCTATTAATGCTGCGCGGTCTCTCGATCGAGCTGCGCAGTCATTTTGAGAATCCGCTCTGGCATTCGTTCTGGGACGCAATATTTGGCGGCTCGAGCGCGCTGATCGCGATATTCTACGGTGCGGCGCTGGGCAATGTGGTTCGCGGCGTGCCCCTGAACAAAGACGGATTCTTTTTCGTTCCGCTCTGGACGAATTTCCAGCCCGGCCCAAACCCTGGCATTATCGATTGGTACACAGTGCTCGTCGGCGTGTCGGCGCTGCTGGTGCTCACATTGCACGGAGCGCTGTGGGTGATGTTGAAGACCACCGGCCAGGTCGCGATCCGCGCGCGGGCAATTGCATCCACCGGGTATTGGGCCGTGTGCGCTGCGGTGCTCTTGATCAGCGTCGCAAGTTTCAGCATCCAGCCCCACCTCGCCGAGAGCTTCGTCGGTCATCCCTGGTTGTGGGTGTTTCCTTTGGTCGCGGCCGCTGGGCTGATCGGCCTGTGGCTCTGTCTTTCCGCCAATGTGGATCTGTGGGCGTTCCTATGCTCGGGCGTCTTCATCGTCGCTCTGCTCTGCAGCGCGGCATTCGGGCTGTATCCGAACGTGCTTCCCTCGGTGACCGACCCGAATCTCAGCCTGACAATCCACAACGTCGCGGCGCCGGGTTACGGTCTGCGCGTAGGATTCGCGTGGTGGATTCCGGCCTTCATTCTCGCGACGAGTTACTCGTTCGTTGTATATCGCCACTTCCGCGGCAAGGTTCAATCATAATAAGGCTCAATCCTGAGAAAATTCGGTAGAGGTTCTGCCCGAAGATCATGACAACTCTAACGCCTCACGCCACATCAATTCCCTGACTCCAAAACATCAAGCATACGTAAGGTCATTTCGGGAGAGCTGCCAGCAACTGATGTGATAGGACTCGCGATTCTGGGTAAGAGAACCAGGGTGATTGTTGAGGCTCACCCGGTCGTTGATGTCATACGGTAAACCTTCGAATCGTCTGGTGGATTCGTTGCGCCTGCCGGCTGAAGTCCAGGTAACTGCAAAGGACGATGCCCGCGTGATCCACCGTTCTGTGTCGATGCAGATGCAGAAAATGCGACGGTTGTGCGACAACAGAATCCGGCTTTCCGCGGCGGCGAACGCCAGGACCTCCGAGTCCGTCACAGACGCGTTTGCTCTTCCGGCATCCAGCGAAGTCAACACACCGTGCCCCAGGCCCCGGAGTTCCGTAACAACCTGCAGAGGAATGTACTCGTTGGAATAGAAGCGGGCCACTAAGCGGCTTCATTTTCGCGAATCTGCCCTTCGATCTCCGCGACGTGAGAGCGTGCATAGGCCCACGCGTTCACGAGGTCTTCCGCGTGGAGAGAAGGGTATGCAGCCAGCAGCGCTTGCTCGCTTGATCCCAGCCGGCGGGCCTGCTCCAGCAGCCAAACCGGAATTCGAGTCCGAACGATACACGGTTCGCCCCCGCATACGTCGGGACGAGAGTCAATTCCCGGAAATGCCTCGGCCAGTTCCTGAACCACCCATTTCAGAATCTGCGCCTTTTCGCCAGGCGACAGCGCAGGTAGCAGTTTCTCAAAGTCGCTCAGGTTCGCCATTTACATCTTCATTGTCGCTGAAGACAACTGGCGTTGCCAATTTGAAGCCGCCTGGCTGGTAACGCCCATCCGCAGACCGACGCGGGGCCACAATACCGGGAAATTCAATCCTGTAACAATCCGCGACCCGTGCCATGTCCGAAAATAGAGGAAGACCATGGCCGATCCCGTCAAAGAAGTCTCCGATGACTTGACCGAACTCGCGCTCGATCTGCGCTGGTCCTGGAACCACGCGGCCGATGAACTCTGGGCGCAACTCGATCCCATCCGCTGGGATCTCACGCGGAACGCATGGGTCGTTCTCCAGACGGTCGCGCGCGAACGGCTCGAAGCCGTCGCCGCCGATCCGCAATTCAAGGGCAAACTCGATCAACTGATCAAGGAGAAAC
>Ga0187876_1001622_pt1 | contig 18637 bp, 11 predicted proteins | sample June2016WEW_17_4_FD_133000 | JGI IMG/M metagenome (GOLD analysis project Ga0187876, IMG submission 133000) | Peatland microbial communities from SPRUCE experiment site at the Marcell Experimental Forest, Minnesota, USA - June2016WEW_17_40 | ecosystem: Environmental > Terrestrial > Soil >...
AAGCTGGCGCAGATGAAGGCCGGCGGCACCACGAGCAGCATCGCGGCCGCGCAGACCAACCTGCAGGAGGCGCAACTGAAACTGGCGCAGATGAAGGCGGGCGGCACCGCGAGCAGCATCGCCTCGGCCAAGATTGCCCTGCAGGAAGCCCAGCTCAAGCTCACCCAGATGAAGGCGGGAGGCACCTCGGCCAGCATCGCCCAGGCCAAAGCCTCGCTGGAGGAGTCGCAGTCCAAGCTGGACGTGATGAAGGCGCCCCCCGACCCGCACACCCTGGTGCAGGCCCAGACCGGCCTGGACGAGGCGCAGCAGAAGCTCGTCGCCCTGCAGGCGCCACCCAACCCCCAGACGGTGGCCCAGGCCCAGGCCAGCCTGGACTCCGCCAAGCAGTCGCTGGCGGCCCTGGAAGCCGGCCCGGACCCCAACACCCTGGCCCAGGCCCAGGCCAGCCTGGACTCCGCCAAGCAGAAGCTGGCGGCGCTGCAAGCCCCGCCAGACCCGAGCACGGTCTCGCAGGCCCAGGCCAAGTTGAACGAGGCGAACCTTGCCCTCACGGCGCTGACGCAGCCGGCGAGCACGGTGGTAATCACCAAGGACGAGGCAAGTCTGACGCAGGCGCAGAACAACCTGAGCAGCATTACCAACCCCACCTCCGAAGACATCGCCGCCGCCAACGATCAGTACTATGCAGATTCGGACAGGTTGCAAGCGGCGCAGGACGCACTGGAGTCCTTGCCAGGTGCCACTACGAGCATGAGCGCCACCGCCTACCTCAACGACCGGGCGGCCGTGGCTAGCGACCAGGCGGCCCTGGCCAAGGACCAGGTGACCCTGGCGGCGCTGAGCCCCAGCTCCACCGACGGCAACCTGGTGCTGGCAGAGCAGCAGGTAGCCGAAGCCCAAACTCAGCTGCAGCAAGACCAGTCGCCCACCCCGGCGGCCCTGGCCCTCGCCCAGGCCCAGGATAATGTGGCAGCGGCGCAGGATGCGCTCAACACCGACCAGGCAGGGCCGAGCGCCACCGACCTCGCGCAGGCCGAAGACGCGGTCACCTCCGCCGAGGCATCGTTGAACACGGCCATGGCGCCTCCCAAGGTCACCGACCTCGCCAAGGCGGAAGACTCCGTGACGTCGGCCGAAGCGTCGCTCACCACCGCGACCGCACCGGCTTCGAAGACCGACCTGGCCACGGCGCAGGACACCATCAACGCGGCGGAGGCATCGCTCTACACGGCTGAGCACCCCTACACCGCGGCGGACATCCAGCAGCAAGAGGAGGCGGTGACCGCGGCGCAGGCGTCGCTGGCCAGTGCCATTCAGCCCAACTCGCCCAGTGACATCGCCACCCAGGAGCTGGCAGTGCAGGCCGCCCAGACGGCGCTGGCGGCGGCCAAGCAGCCCAACTCGGCCGCCGACATTCGCCTGCAGGCAGACGCAGTAACGAGCGCGCAGGCAGCGCTGGACGCAGCCACACAGCCGAATGGGCCAGCCGACATCCGCCAGCAGGAGGACGCCGTCAGGAGTGCGCAGGCAGCGCTGACGGCGGCGCGACACCCGTACACGGCGCAGGATATCGCGGGCCAGCAGGCGGCGGTAGCGGGCGACGAGGCGGCCCTCGCGGCGGCCCGCCACCCCTACTCCACCCAAGATCTGCGCCAGGCTCAGGATGCCGTCGCAGGCGCTGAGGCCAGTCTGGATGCTGCCGAGCACCCGTACTCGGTGCAGGATGCGGACTATGCAAGAGCACAGCTGGCTCAGGCCGAGGAGACGCTGCAGCGCGATAGCTCAGAGCTTGCGGCGGACACCGAGCTGCGCGCACCTGCCGCCGGTACGATATTGGCCGTGAATGTCGTGGCCGGCGAAGCCTCATCTATCTCAGGCGACGGCTCCGGTACCGGCGCTAACGGCGGCGGCTCGGGCGACAGTTCGGGTAGTAGCGCCATGACGATTGCCACCGACAGCCGACGCGAAGTAACCGCGAACGTTGCCGAAGGTGACATCGGCAGTGTTAGGGTAGGTGACCTGGCCGAATTGACCGTCGAGGCGTATCCAGGCGAGAGCTTTGTGGGCACCGTCACATCGCTCCCGCTACAGGCATCGACCGGTTCTGGCGGCACCACCTACCCGGTGCAGGTAACGGTGGATGGTACGGCGCAGGAGCTGCTGCCCGGCATGACAGCCGCCGTGTCCATCGTCACGGCCCAAGCCGCGAACGCCCTGCTGGTGCCAAACGACGCCGTCCGGACCACGGCGTCGGGCAAGTTCGTGGACGCCCTGGATCGGCACAACCGGGTCACACGCGTGCCGGTGCGTACGGGCATCAGCGATGCCAGCTATACCCAGATCCTGGCGGGCCTCGGCCCGGGGCAGCGCATTCTCCGCTTACAGCCGGACGCCGGGATCGGCGCCCAGTGACCTTTGTTTGACCGATTGCAAACCCGTAGCCGCAAAGCATGAACAAGGAGAGAATAAGATGAGCACCCTACCCACGTCCGAGTCCGCACGCAAGCGCACGCGCATTTCCTTGATGCCCGTGGTAGCAGCCGTCGTCGTCCTGGCTCTCATTGCCGTCCTGGCCGTGTTCATTGCATCACGTAACGGAGGCTCTGCCAGCCCGGGCGTGGCGAATGTGGGGCCGACGCCGACCATCGCCAGCCAGACATCGCAGAGCGGCGCGACGCAGAGCAAGGCGGCAGCCTATTCGTCCTGTATGCGATCGCACGGCGTGCCGAGCTTCCCTGACCCGAACGCCCAGGGAAAGCTCTTCCTCAAGGTCACCAAGGGCGGCCCACTGGACCCAAGCTCGCCGCAGTTCCAGGCCGCGCAGCAGGACTGCAAGAGCCTGGCGCCCAGCCAGAATGCATCGTCGGGCGCGAGTTCCCAGCTGCAGTCGCAGGGATTGGCTTTTTCGGCCTGCATGCGGTCTCACGGCATGACAAGCTTCCCTGACCCACAAGTCTCCGGCGGCCATTTCATGATGACGTTGCCGACAGGGATCGATCCGAACTCACCGGTGTTCCAGTCCGCCATGCAGGCCTGCCAGTCGCTGATGCCGGGCGGCGCGCCGGGAGCCGGCCAGTGAGCATGGCGTCAGCGGAAGCCGGCGGCACTTCTGAACGCCGGCTTCTGGCTTCGCGCCGGACGTTGGTGGCCGGGGTTGTACTGATAGTGATCGCGCTTGTCGCGATCGGCGCCGTGATCGGGACCAGCAGACTGAGCGGCAACGGCTCCTCGACCGGCAGCACGATCGACAACAGCTCATCGACCTCGCTGGAGCCCGTGACGCAGGGGTCTCTGACCTCTCAGACCAGCGTATCCGCGACCATCGACTATACGGGCACATACACGGTGATCAACCAGGCCAGCGGCACCATCACCGGCGTGCCGGCGGCAGGCGACGTCATCCAGCAGGGCCAGACCCTCTACGAGGTCGGCGGCTCGCCGGTGGTCCTGCTGCTGGGCTCCACGCCTGCGCACCGCGACCTGCAGGTGGGGATGAGCGGCAGGGACGTGGCGGAGCTCAACGCAGACCTCGTGGCGCTCGATCTCGCTACGCCCGCGCAACTCGATCCCAGCTCCGACTACTTCGGCACAGCGACGGCGATGGCTGTCGAGCGTATGCAAGCCAACCTGGGAGTCGCGCAGACCGGCACGATCGCGCTCAGCCAGGTGGTATTCCTGCCCACGGCAGCGCGGATCACGTCCGTTACGGCCACGCTCGGCGCGCCGGCTCAGCCCGGCGTGCCGGTGCTACAGGCCACTTCGACCACCAAGCTGGTGATCGTGCAGCTGGACGCGGCGCTGCAGGCCGGCGTCAAGGTAGGCGATAAGGCGACCATCACGTTGCCCGATAACTCGACGACCCCAGGCACCGTCTCCAACGTCGGCACCGTGGCTACCAGTACCGGCAGCGGGGCGGGCAGCGGGTCCGGCGAGACGGCTACGGTGGAAGTGCATATTGCGCTCGATGATCCAGGCGCCACCGGCAGCCTCGATCAGGCGCCGGTCCAGGTAGCAATCACAACCGCGCGCGTAGACAACGCGCTCATCGTGCCCGTGACCGCTCTGCTGGCGCTCGCCGGCGGCGGCTACGCCGTCGAGACCGTCGATGCCCAGGGCGTCCACCACCTGGTTCCAGTTACTCTCGGGTTGTTCGACGACGGCGACGGACTGGTGCAGGTGAACGGCGCAGGTCTTAGCGCCGGCCAGCACGTCGTGGTGCCTGCAACATGAGTGACGTGGCCGGCATGCCATTTACTGTCCCAAGCCGTGGGGCGGATTTCGGGCGGGGGTCTGGGCCTGGCGAGCGCCCTCCCGTGCTTGAGCTCCGTGCGGTGACCAAGACTTACGGCTCAGCACCGCCGGTGCCTGCACTGCGCGGCGCGACCTTCAGCGTGTACCAGGGTGAGCTCGTCGCGCTTGTCGGACCCTCCGGCTCCGGCAAGTCCACACTGCTGCACCTGATGGGCACCCTCGACCGGCCCACCTCAGGGGTGGTCGCAATCACTGGTTTGGACATTGCCCAGCTCTCCGATGGGGAGCTGGCGGCGTTGCGGGCCACCAGCATCGGCTTCGTCTTCCAGCAGTTCTTCCTAGCCGAGCATGCCACGGCGCTCGAGAACGTGGCCGATGGCCTGCTGTACGCCGGAGTTGACCTGGAGCGACGGCGGGCGGCGGCGGCGAGGGCTCTGGCGCGAGTGGGCTTGGCACACAAGCTGCTGGCGCGCCCGACGGAGTTGTCGGGGGGTGAGCGGCAACGGGTGGCGATTGCGCGAGCCCTGGTGGGCCGGCCGGCGATCGTGCTGGCCGATGAGCCCACCGGCAACCTGGACAGCGCCTCCGGCGCCGGCATCCTGGCGCTGCTCAAGGAGCTGCACGCGGAGGGTGCCACCATCGTGGTGATCACGCACGACCTGCAGCTCGCAGCTCGATTTCCGCGCCAGGTTCAGGTGCTTGACGGGCGCATAGTGGCGGACACAGGTGTCCCGGCGCCTGGGCAGACTGCACGCCCAGCTGGCGCCGAGCAAGCCGGGCGCCCCGCCCCCAGCACGGCGGCGCTGCCCGCACCGGCGACGTTGCGTCCCGTCGACCTCATACGCGTGGCAGGCGTAGGGTTACGCACCCGTCGCCTGCGCGCCGCGCTCTCTGCCCTGGGCATTGCCATCGGCGTGGCAGCCATCGTGGCTGTACTGGGACTATCGGCCTCATCCCAAGCGGGGCTGCTGGCCGAGATAGATAAGCTGGGTACCAACCTGCTCACGGTGACCAACGGCCAGAACTTTCTAGGCCAGCCCGCGGAGCTACCGAAGGCGGCCCCGGCGATGATCGCTCGCATCGGCCCGGTCAACCAGGTGCAGTACACGGGCGCCACGAGCGCATCCGTGTACCGCAGCCCGTTCATTCCCAGCGTGAACACCAATGCTCTGACCGTACAGGCTGCCAGCCTGAATCTGCTGCCGGCAATTGGCACGAGCGTGGCCCAGGGTCGCTACCTCAACGCGGCCACCGAGACGGAGCCGGTCGCCGTGCTGGGTGCGGTGGCTGCCCAGCGGCTGGGCATCGACCGCCTCTACCTGGGCGAGCGGATCTGGCTGGGCGGCCAATGGTTCTACGTAGCGGGCATTCTGAATCCGGCGGTGCTCGCGCCAGAGATAGACAGCTCTGTGCTCATCGGCTTTCCGGCGGCGGAGACCTATCTGGACTTCGACGGACATCCCAGCACCGTGTACGTGCGGGCGCAGACCGACCAGGTGCCTGCAGTACAGGGAGTGCTGGCGGCCACGGCGAATCCAGAGGCGCCGAACCAAGTGGATGTGAGCCAGCCCTCGGCGGCGCTGGTGGCGCGGGCGGCGGCGCAGAGTGCGCTGAACGGGCTGTTCCTGGGCCTGGGGGCGGTCTCGCTGCTGGTGGGGGCCGTGGGGGTCGCAAACATCATGGTGATCTCGGTGCTGGAGCGGCGATCGGAGATTGGGCTGCGCAGGGCCTTGGGGGCGACCCGGGGGCACATTCGCACCCAGTTCCTCTCCGAGGCGGTGCTACTCGCGGGCCTTGGCGGCGTCGCAGGCGTGGCGATTGGCACTGCCGCTACGGCCATTTACGCGCTGACGAAAGGCTGGAACACCACCGTGCCCCCAGTTGCCTGGGGCGGGGGCTTTGCCGCGGCGTTGGCTATCGGCGCCGTGGCAGGCCTGCTACCAGCCCTGCGCGCCGCTCGGCTCTCGCCCACCGAGGCGCTACGAACCGTGTGAAGCGAAATGGCGCATGGCCGGTGTGAGCTTGGTGCTGGGTGCCGCGCGCTACCAAACACCGGCGCGCGGCTAGCCGCTGCATGCGCCTGGACACTCCAGGACACCGCCTGTACTATTGGCACAAACCCTAGTAGGTTGCCAACGGGCATGCGTTACGGTGGGAATTCGGCAGGCTCCTGGTGCACGGTACCGGAGAGTTGCCTTGGCCGGCGAGAGCACGTGCGAATCGGTAGGTCCAGCACGCTATCACACGTTAGCGTTAGGGCGAGGCGCGCATGAGTGAGTTGAGTATCGTGGGCGAGACGACCGTGCCCGCTCGCAGGAGAAGAGGCCGCAAGGTTGGGGCGGTGCGGCCAGACGTGCGCCAGTGCCAGCTCGAGCTGTGCCTGGTGCTTTCCGTCCTCACGCTGGCCACAATCCTATACTTTGCCTCTGACGTCCTCCTGGGGCCATACTCAGTGCCCTTTGTCGGTATTCTCGTCACGCTCGCCCTCGTAGCTGCCGCGCCGGCAATCGCGCTCGCCAGCTCGCTCAACGGCTCCCGGTATGAGATTGGATTCTTTGCCACCGCCGGCGCGTTCGTCAGCGGACTCGTCTGTTGTGGGCTGGTGTTCGGTCTCGTCAATGAGGTGGGGATCTACACCGACTTGCTGCGCTGGCCGAGGAGTAACGCGCTCATCGATCTGCAGGCGTTGTGGCTCTTCCCCAACCAGCTGGCCGCGATCGCGGCCGCAGGCTACGCCGGGATGCTACAGGTACGCGTGGCGAAGGCAATGCTTCTCCCCCGGCGACTGCGACCGCTCGCTGCCGCGCTGCCGGACGGCGGCGTGCGCTACCTCGATGGAGCACCACATTAACGATACCAGCGCTGCCCTCCACCAGCGCCGCTTCGGCGGCGTCGACCGCGGGCACGAACACGGTAGTGATGCCGGGGTCGCGCGCCAAGGCTACCATCGGCAGGACGCCGTTGGTATGGCGCAGCGCCCATCCAGCCCCAGCTCGTCCAGGAAGAGGCAGCCGGTATCGTCGAACACCACCTGCTCGCCTGCGCGTAGCACGCCGACGGCCATGGGCAGGTCGTACGAAGGGCCTTACATGCAATACTACCTATACCTCGGCGGGCGTACCGTCCTGAACCTGGCTGCAGCAACGCGCTGCCCTGCAGCTATTCCGTAGCACAACACGGTCGGCCTGAGGGAGCCCCGGCGCCGGGTGTTTTATCAAGCACGCCCCTCAGCACTGGCGGCTCATTCCCGTCTGCTTTGGCGGCGTCAAGAGGAAGCACCGCTTGCGGTCAGAGGGAACCGGTTGCCCCAAGTGCGCTTCTCTGGCATCGGGGCTACGCTGTGTTGTAGCACTAGCGGCGCTAGGTCGGGTAGCTGCTTACGCGACCGGGTCGGTCTCTGGCTTACCCGACTTGTCGTCGCGCCCGAGGCGGAGCAGCCATGCAGGCCGGCCTCCCACAGCCAACACGAGTGCGACCAGATCTGTAGAGCCAATGACCGTACCAGCCACGTCATGACCGGTTAGCACCAGAGTAACGGTTGCAAATAGGAAACCGAAGATCACGGCTGCACCCGCGTAGGTTCCTCGAGCAGTTGCGTCGCGATCATTTCCGATTTGCATACGCAGCAAGTCGTCATGACTCTTGCGCGCGTCAGCTAGCTCTCGCTGCATGTCCTCGACCAACGTCACAAAGCGGTCGCCGCATGCAGGACTTACGGAGTACGCGCGCTCTATCTCATCAATGGGAAATACCTGTTCCGAGTACTCCACACTTTGGGTTACATGGCTATATCGACCAAGTGTGATCTGTTCGTCGGAAGAAGCAGGTGCCTCATCTGTACGTGGTGTTGGGGGACTGATTGGCTGCAGACCATCCTGTGGATTGCTCACACTAGATAGCAAGGCGCTGCTGCCCCCTTCAGTTGACACGCCCGAGGGCAATGATCTCAGGGTGATGCTTTGCGCGTTCTTGGCCTTGACCATGACTCTTGGCGTGCACATATGCGCGCGCCAGAGCCTGGCGGCGTCGTAACCTCTGCGCCTTCAAGCCTTGCCCAGTCATGACGATCTCGTACTGCACGGGTTCGGGCTTGACGCGCGCCAAACACACGGCGAGCGCATTGCGCACCTCTCGCATAGAATCCTTCAGCGACGGGGCATCGTAGGACGGTATGTGTGAAGTATTAAGTTGGCCCTTCCAGTCGAGCAGTCTGGCTACCCCTTCGGAGTAGCCTCCTTGGTGCTTAATGGCTTGGGTGCTGATGATCTCAAGGTTCTTGGCCCCACGGATGGTAATGACCATACCAGACTGAGGCTCAACGACTTTGCCGCTCGGTAGACGCAACTGCTGCCCTTCACGAAGCCGCAATACTACAGTTCGCATGTTCCCATCCACCAGTTGTATCTGAGCGGTAGGTCTAAATGTACCTACCATCAACCTAGCTGAGCGCTACGTATTACGCAACCGCCTCTTTAGGAAGTCCATCACTCCAACGAGTGCTACTACAGTACGTCATGGAATATAGCAGATGCTGGCCAGAACGGTCTCGCCCAAGGGTCGTCAAGTCGTCACCCGGGATTCTGAGGGACACCTGTCGTTAAGGTTGCCGTTCGTGCCGTGGTTGGAGTCTATCTCCACTGGGATGATCGCCCTCCCCTCGACCATTGCTGCTGCCGCATCCACCACCGACGCGAACGTCAGGGGCGCGTGGTGAGCATGCCGGGAGTGATCGCCATCGCAGAGCGGGCCAGCGGCGAACGCGAGGTATTGGGGCTAGACGTGGGCCGAGCGTGGACGGCTGCTTGCCCGGTGTGCGCAGCGCTGGGCGCTGCGCACACCAAACGTGCGGGCAGTGCCTAGGAAATGCAGGTGGTTGGGCAATCTACGACACGGCCAGTACGATTGGTACAAAGCCTGCCGGCTGCGCGCTGCAGGTCGAGTCCGGCTAGCGCCGGCCACGCACCAGGTCGAGGAGAGGCCGTCGAGAGGGAATGGCACTGGACAGCGGGGTAAACCCTTCGCCCAACACGGTACTTGCGGCGGAGACGACCATGAAGGCGAGGGGGTCTGCTGTGTGCACCAGTGAGCGTAGCATGGGTTCTTCCGCACGCGCGATGACACACATGAGGACCGGTCGACCGACGCCGGTGTAGCCGCCCCTGCCCTCGAGCACCGTGACGCCTCGCTCGAGGTCGTGGGTAATGCGACCACAGATCTCGTCGCTCGCTTCGGACACGATAAGGGCCAGCCGTTCGCCAGATGAGCCTTCGATGGCCCAGTCGATCGTCTTTCCTGAGACGAACAGGCCGACGAGGCTGTACAGCGCCAGCTCAGGACCAAACGCCAACCCTGTGATCGCCACGACGACGCCGTCGACCGCTACCTCGATCATTCCCAGCCGTCCGTGCAGGGCGTTCTGCAGCAGGCGAGCGATGATCGTGGTGCCACCGGTGGTGGCGCCGCAGCCAAAGACAAGGCCGAGACCGATGCCGATGGTCACGCCGCCATAGAGGGAAGCAAGGAACGCATCGTGGGTGAGCGGGAGCCGCACGAGGTGCGCCATCGGATCCACAACCGCGGAGAATATGGCTACAGAGACCAGCGTGCGCACAGTGAAACGGAGCCCGCCCAGGAACCTGTAGCCGGCCACCAGTAGCGGCACGTTGAGCACGAAGGTGACGGGACCGATCGGTAGTCCCCACTCGTAGTGCATGACGATGGCTAAACCGCTGACCCCGCCCGAGGTGAGCTTGGCCGGAATGAGAAAGTAGGCAAAGCCGGCACTCATGATGAGGGTGCCGACTACCAGCATGACGTAGTCTCGTACCAGGTTGCGCATGATGCAGTGTCCCTAGATTTGCTTCCTAGCCCGGTACTGCAGCGCCTCCGCGGCATGGATGGCGGTGATCTGGTCGGCGCCGGCCAGGTCGGCGATGGTGCGCGCCAGCTTGAGCGTGCGGTGATAGGCACGCGCACTCAGGTGCAGCTGCTGCATGGCGGATTTCAGCAGGCTCTGCGCCGACTGGTCGGTCACGCAGAACTTGCGTACCTCGCTCGGCCCCATGTCGGCATTGGCGATCAGGTTCGTGCCGACGAAGCGCGCCCGCTGTCGCTCCCGTGCCGCCTGCACCCGCGCCCGCACCGTGCGCGATGATTCGCTCTGGCCGTTGCCGGTCAGCTTCTCGTACTGCACACGCGGGACCTCGACGTGTATGTCAATGCGGTCGATCAATGGACCCGACAGGCGGTGTTGGTACTTGGCGATGGCCGTGGGTGAGCAGGTGCACTCCCGCACGCTGTCCCCAGCGTAGCCGCAGGGGCACGGGTTCATGGCGCCCACGAGCATGAACTTGGCCGGGAACGTGACCGAGCCTTGCACCCGGCTGATGGTGACCGTGCCGTCTTCCAGCGGCTGGCGCAGCACCTCCAGGCCTGCCTGGCCGAACTCTGGCAGCTCATCAAGAAACAGAACGCCGCGATGGGCCAGCGAGATTTCGCCCGGACGCGGCCAGCGCCCGCCGCCCACCAGTCCCGCATTGCTGATGGTGTAGTGCGGCGCGCGGAACGGCCGCTCGCGGATGACAGGCTGGTCCGTGGCGAGCATCCCCGCCACGGAGAAGATCTTGGTCGCTTCCAAGCTCTCCTCGGGTGTCATCCTGGGCAGGATGCCCGGGAGCGCGCGAGCCAGGAGCGTCTTGCCGGCGCCCGGAGGTCCGCTCATGAGCACGTTGTGCCGGCCGGCCGCGGCCACCTCCAGCGCCCGCTTCACGTGCTCCTGGCCGCGCACGGCGGAGAAGTCCACAGCGGGAGTAGGCTCTACATCCAGATCGAGGGCCAGCGGGCAGGCCGGGGGAATCGGCGCGTCGCCACGCAGGTGGCCAACCAGCGCAGCCAAATTCTCCACGGGGATGATGGTCATGCCCTCCACCAGCGCCGCTTCGGCGGCGTCGACCGCGGGCACGAACACGGTGGTGATGCCGTGGTCGCGGGCGAGCGCCACCATGGGCAGGATGCCGTTGGTGTGGCGCAGAGCCCCATCCAGCCCCAGCTCACCGAGGAAAAGGCAGCCGGTATCGTCGAAGACGACCTGCTCGCCTGCCCGCAGCACGCCCACGGCCATGGGCAGGTCGTAGGACGGGCCTTCCTTCCGGATGTCTGCCGGTGCCAGGTTCACGGTAATGCGCTTGAGGGGGAACGAGAGGCCCGAGTTGCGGATCGCGGCGCGGACGCGCTCCTTGGCCTCGTTGACCGCGGTGTCGGGCAGGCCCACGATGGTGAACGCGGGCAGGCCCTGCGCCAGGTCGACTTCCACCTCGACCAGCGCACCGTCCAGCCCCACCACCGCGCACGACTGCACCATTGCCAGCATCAGGCCGCTTCTTTCCTGCTACGCGGAGAAGTGTAGCATAGGACAAGGGGCCTGGACTCGCCCTTGGGTGCGTGCAGCATGTAGAATAGAGATGCTGGCTCCGGATCGTCACCGGCGGTCCGGCAGACAGAGAGGAGTCATGGTCATGCAAGCTATCGGCGAGGCCGCGGAAGCACGCCTTATTGAGTTACTGGACAGTCGCTTTGGCGCCCGCGCCGCCGGCACGGTCGTAGTCCGCGCGCCGGGACGAGTCAACATCATCGGCGAACATACCGACTACAACAGCGGTTTTGTGCTGCCGGCATCGATCGACCGGGCAGTACTGCTGGCAGGCCGCGCCGTCCCAGGCCGGGCGATTTCCGCATACGCCAAGACGCTCGATCAGCAGGCCGCCTGGGAGCCTGGGAGTGCCAAGCCGGACCAGCACTGGATGCTCTACATCGCCGGCGTGGCAGCGGCGCTCACGGAGCGCGGCGCTATCTTGCCCGGCGTCGAATTGGCTTTCACCAGCGACGTACCGGTCGGCGGCGGCATGAGCTCCTCAGCCGCGCTCTGCGTCGGCGCCGTGATGCTGCTGGCGGAGCTAGCCAACTTCCCGGTCGAGCCGCTTACCTGCGTGCAAATCGCCCAGTGGGTGGAAGTAGAGTACCTCGGCGTACGGGTCGGCATTATGGATCAGTATGCTTCGCGCAATGGCAAGGCCGGGCACGCTCTGCTGCTGGATTGCCGGTCGCAAACGCACGAGCTGGTGCCGCTTCCCAATGGACTTGCTCTCGGCGTGTGCGACACGCGCGTTCGCCGGGCCCTTGCCGGCTCCGCCTACAACGATCGGCGTAAGGCTTGTGAGGAGGCGGTGAATCTGCTGCGGCCGCATATTGGCGGCATCCGAAGCCTGCGCGACGTCGATGCGGCGTGGCTGGCCAACCTGAAGCTATTCTTGCCTGAGACACTCTACCGGCGTGCCCGGCACGTGGTGACCGAGAATATGCGCACGCTCGACTGCGTAGCAGCGTTCCGCACCAAGAACCTCGAGAACGCCGGGGCGCTGGTCCGTGCCTCGCACGCCAGCTTGCGCGACGACTACGAGGTGAGCTGCAAAGAGCTGGACGCCATGGTCGAGGCGGCTGAGGCCGCCCCCGGCTGCTACGGCGCACGCATGATGGGCGGCGGCTTCGGCGGCTGCGCTATTGCGCTTGTAGACGAGCGGCAATGGGACGGCTTTGCCGCGGCCACCACCGCCGGCTATAGGGAACGCATAAGCAAGGAAGCGGTCATCTCGCGCTGCCACGCCACCGATGGCGCGGCGATCATATCCCGCACGTAGGACGCCCGTATTCGCTCCTACACGTGGGGCGGCACTGCCCGAATGGTGCTGCCTCCGTCGGGCAAGGTGGCCGGCACGTCCGTATCGGCGTACACGTCTTCTATTGAGAATTGTACGCCGACGCTTTCCAGCCCAACCACTTCACCGGGGCCATAGGCCCGGAACAGGCCCCAGCCCTCGGCTGCTCTGCGAAACACCTCGACCGACTGATAGTCCGTACCTACCAACGCATACTCTTCGAGCGTCTGGCACTGCCTGTAGTACGAGGACTTCAACCCCCGGTCGTATCGCTCTGTAGACTCGGATAGCACCTCGAAAACTACTGTGGGCGAAACGTCGGTCTCGTCGCGTTTGGCAATCCGTTGCTCCCCGCACGCAATAACCACGTCCGGGTAGGTATACCGGGTGGCCGTAACCCGCGCGGCCATGTCGGATGTGTAGGCTATGCACGACCCTTTGCGGAGGATCGGGCCAATAGCCATAATGATGTTCGCGGCGATAGCATTATGAGCCTGGGACCCTCCGGCCATGGCATAGACGTAGCCGTCGATAAACTCATGCTTGACGGCGCTGCGTCGCTCGAGCTGACGCCACTCGCCTATCGACATGCGCTCTGGGTACCACTCGGCGACCATCTTCGATCCCTATCTTCCGTTGCTGTCCTTATTCTACTGTAGCGCTATCGCAGACCTTCGGGGAGCACGCCTCACAGGTGGGCCTCCACGCTGTCCAGGTGCAGTACGTGGCAGGCGCACGGCCCAACCAAGCCGGCCGTACCACCGCCATTCTCCAGGCTGATAGCCAGGTTGTGGCTCGTGTCTTGGTAAGCGGTGGTAGACGCAGATAGCAAGTTGGGCTGGGCGTCGATGCCGATGTCCAGGTTGATGGCGCCGCTGCCGGTGGTCTTCACCGTGAGCTGCTCCGACTGCACCATGTACGTGTGTCCCACCTGCCAGGTGGCGATCGGCAGCCAGTCTGTAGCCGGCTGATCCGACGAGTAGGTCTGGTAGATCCCCGTGTTGTCGGATACGTAGTGCATCAGCGTCAATGCTTGCGTAGGCGCCTTCAGCACACGCCACCAGGTGGTGATGACCACGTCGGGCACGCGCAAGTTGGTCGTCTCACGGCGAGCAATAGAATAGCCGTCCAACTCCAGCTCATCGCCAAACCGCGCCACGACATGGTGCTGCGGCGGCGCCGACCAGGGCGTGATGAACGAGTAGAACGCGGGCGGCAACGTCGAGTCGGCAGTGTTCTTGGGCTTGCCATGTTCTAGCAGCAAAATGCCGTCGCGGGCATAGCGGATGGACCATGCGCCGCGGTTCAGCAGCGCCTTTGCGAACGTGGATTGTTGCAGTGTCTCATCAGCATATCCATTGGGCACTTCACCGCCGGCACTATTCACCGCCGTGTCGCACGGCTCCGGTGCGGCCGGCTTTGGAAAGGCTCTACCGACAACCTTCATGTACAGCTGGCACGGGGGGATCAGGTCCCCAGTGGACTGCGTGGCATCCAGCACGATGTACTGCACAGTACTACTGTCGAGATCGGGGTATTGGAAGATGCTCCCCCGATCGCTCAGATGCGCATCCAGTTGGTCCTGCGCCGAGACAGAGGCATCGGCCGGTATGGAAGCCAGCACCTGATCGAGCAGCTGGTCGTGCTGGGTCACCGGTGGCACGGCGAAACCCTGGGCAAGCGGGCTGAAGCCGTTGACCCGCTGATTCGCCAGCGATGCCCCCAGGATGTACAGGCAGCACGCGGTCACCGTGAGCGCCGGCGCAAGCCGTAGCCTGGCGGCCAGCACCCTGCCGGCCAGCTTCGTGCCCAGAATGGCGGATACCACCACCACCGGCACCAGCTCCACGCTGTAGTGCGCCACGCCGCCGTACATGTGGGGCTCATAGCTGAGCAGTATGAGCAGCAGGCTGGGAATGCCGGCCGCCAGCGTGACCGGACTCAGCAGCGATAGATACCCGAGCGGATAGAGCAGACGGTGCAAGTAGCTCAGCTTCGCCTCGCTGCGCAGGCTGTCTAGCACTTGCCCCGGATGCTGCCACCAGAACTGCATAACGTCGCTCTGCGTCACATGCGGCGGCTTCTGGTAGGGAAACGGAGGCAGGTAGCGTCCCCAGTAGGAGCTGTCGCGACCGGCAAAATCCGGCACCACGAGCTTGACGGCAACCACGGACCACAAGACGGAGAGCACGGCGACGAGCGCACCGAAACGCCTATCCCCATTCCGGAGGGCTATCCAGAACAGGGCGATGGCTGCAACCAGTAGGCCGAGCTCTTCCTTGCAGCCAATCGCCCCCACGGCAGCAAGCGTGAATAGCGAGTATCGCCGGCCGTCCGCCAGGTAGAAAGCCCACAGGAGCAATGGCGCCGCGAACACCACCGGATGGAACTCGTCCAGGTTCGCCGCCTCTAGTGCGGGGACCAGCAGGTAGGCCAGCGGGAACACGAGCTCAGGCAGCCCGCGGCCAAGGTGCCGGCGGGCGAGCAGCCGCACCGGCCAGGCGCCGGCAGCGGCCGCCAGCGTCTGCAGCACCAGCAGACTCTCCACATGCTGCCAGAGGCCGTAGATCAGGGCGATGACCGGGAAAATCGGCTCCGCGTGGACGCCCAGACGCGTGCTGATGCCGTACCCTTCGAAGCCGGTGTGAAGGAGGCGCTGGTTCTGGAATTGGAACGGGAGCCCGTGGATCGTGTTCCAGGCCGTCTGGGCCATGTTCCCCAGGTCGAGCGCATGCGGCAGGTACGCGTGGTACTGGGCAAGGCTGAGCAGACTGAAGGTCACCACGTAGCTCAGGACTCCCGCCCAAAACAACAGGTTCACCAGCACAGGCTGGTACCGGCCCAGCCGTTCGAGGAGCCTTGTCACGGCCGTCTGACGTGGCCGCTAGCGATCTGACCCAGGCACGACATCGCGGATCTTCCCTCCGTTGCCTCTCGCAGGGACGGCGCACGCGCAGTTCAGTCCGTGACTGGTGCACTGCCGTAGCCGGGGCCAACCGATGATGTGCGAGCGGCGTTGGGCGAAATGTAGCAGGCGTCGGGGACGCTCCACAAGCCCGCCCTTGACAGCGGTGGCCCGGCGCCTGTACTCCAAGGAGTAGAAGGTGCGGACAACTGGCGAACGACGTGGAAACGACCACGGGGAAGCCGCATCGTCGCGATGGAAATAGCCGCTCGCCTGGGCTAGGGTACCGGCCCGTTTGCCGGTGCCCTTTTTCTTTGCCTGAGTAGCGCTCCGGGCCACGGCGAAGTGCTCGCTCGGGGCAGGACAGGAACGGGAGACGGACATGACCACGGCACAAGAGCTACCACTGCGCTACGGGATGAACCCGCACCAGAAGCCCGCACGCGCGTTTGTCGAGAGCGGACAATTCCCAATTCAGGTTTTGCAAGGAGCGCCGGGCTTCATCAATCTGCTCGATGCCCTCGTGGGCTGGCAGCTCGTGCGCGAGCTCAAGGCCGCCACCGGCCTGCCGGCTGCTACCTCCATGAAGCACACCGCACCCGCCGGCGCTGCCCTCGGACTGCCGCTCGATCCGGTGCTGGCCGCCGCCTGGCGCCTCTCTGCTGAGGCCCTCTCGCCAGTCGCGGCAGCGTATGCCCGAGCGCGCGGCGCCGACCGGCAGGCATCGTTTGGCGATCTGGCCGTCGTCAGCGATCCCGTGGACGAGTCGACCGCTGCGCTGCTGGCCAAGGAAGTGTCTGACGGCGTGATTGCCCCCGGCTACGCACCCGAAGCACTGGCAATTCTCGCGCAGAAGCGCAAGGGCCAGTACCTGGTTCTGGCAATCGATGAGGCGTGGGAGCCGGAGCCGATCGAGCGGCGCCAGGTTTTCGGTATTACTCTGGAGCAGCCCCGCAACAACATCGCGGTCACTCTGGGCGAGATCGTCACGCACAATACGACGCTGAGTGCCGAGGCACGTCGCGACCTGCTAATCGCCGCGATCACGCTGAAATACACGCCGTCGAACAGCATTACCCTGGCTCTTGGCGGCAACGTGATCGGCGTGGGCGCCGGCCAGCAGTCGCGCATCTACTGCACCCGGCTGGCCTGTGGCAAGGCCGAAACCTGGTGGCTGCGCCAGCATCCGACCACGCTGAGCCTGCGCTTCCGCAAGGGCATCCTTCGGCCCGAGGCAGACAACGCGATCGACGACTGGCTGCAGGGGACGGTCTCCGACGCCCTGCTCGATGCGCCAGCCCCGCTCAGTGCCGGCGAGCGTGCCGAGTGGCTGAGCCGGCTCACGGGTCTCTCCCTGGCCAGCGACGGCCTGATCCCGTTCCGCGACAACATCGACTACGCCGCCCAACACGGCGTGACCAACGTCTGGCAGCCGGGCGGCTCCACTCGGGACGACGAGGTGACTAGTGCCGCCGACGAGCATGGCATGGTGATGTGCGCGTCTGGGCAGAGGCTGTTCCATCACTGAGACCTTTACCGGAGCTCGAAAGAGATCTGGGGGAATAGGCAGGCCGCTGGAACGCGAACATCCAGCAGGTGTGCCCGAGCCGCCGATGCACTCGCGGGTTCCACCGTGGCATTTGTCTCTAGTGAAGCCATGGTGGGGCCTGCATGCCGCGTCGTGGCGATGGAGTCTGTCGCTTGCGCGATCCGGGGACGGGCGGGACGCCCGCGCTCCCGGTGACGTGCACGGCGATGCTGATCGCGTCATGGTTTCACTTTAGCCATAAGGTCGAGGTTCACAACAGCCAGGCAAGCGGCAGGGTTAGGCCACCTGCTACGATAAGCACTGCCGTGCGCCGCTGCGCGGACAGGAAGCGAGACGAGGGTGCAGAGAAACTGGTGGCGATGGAGCGCCGGTCGGGAGTGGACGCTCATCCTGAGCGGGCTGTTCTTGATGCAAGCAGGCTGGGCCACGTATTCGGCACTATTCACCAACTTCGTGTCGCAGGATCTGCACATCCATCCCAGCCAGCTCGGGTTGGTGGAGTCGCTGCGTGAGGTGCCTGGCTTCCTGACCGTGGTGCTGGCAGCCCTCACCGTCCGCATGCGCGAATCCCGTGTCACCGCACTCGCCCTGCTGATTCTGGGCATCGGCCTGATGGGCTACTCTGCAGCCACCAACCTGGGCACGCTGATCGCCATCACTATGTTCGGCAGCATAGGCTTTCACCTGTTCTCGCCGCTCAGCTCCGGCCTGGTGCTGGGCCAGTCCGGCGAGCACAACCGGGGCCGTCGCATGGGCCAGAGCAATACGGCCAGCGCCATCGGCACGCTTGCCGGCACGGCCCTCGTGCTGATCTACGTCATCCCGCTCGGCCTGCGCGGCAGCTTCATCCCAGCGGGTGGCATGGTGCTGCTCGGTGCGATGTGCCTGCTGCTGCTGCGCGACCAGGACGCCGCGCCGCGCGTCAGCATCATCTTCCGGCGCCGCTACCTGCGCTACTATGTGCTCACCATGCTGGACGGCAGCCGGCGGCAGGTCTTCAGCACCTTTGCCGTGTTCCTGCTGGTGCGCAACTACCACGTGCCCGTGCAGACGATTACCATCCTCTTGCTGTTCAACACGGTCGTCACGTTGGCCTCGGCCGTGCCCATCGGCCGGCTGATCGACGCATTCGGCGAGCGGACGATGCTCGTCGGCAACTACCTTATTCTGGTGGTACTGTTCTCCTGCTACGCCCTGGTCCACACGGTACTCCTGCTC
>Ga0187876_1001629_pt1 | contig 18603 bp, 13 predicted proteins | sample June2016WEW_17_4_FD_133000 | JGI IMG/M metagenome (GOLD analysis project Ga0187876, IMG submission 133000) | Peatland microbial communities from SPRUCE experiment site at the Marcell Experimental Forest, Minnesota, USA - June2016WEW_17_40 | ecosystem: Environmental > Terrestrial > Soil >...
CGTGCCCCCGACCGCAACGGCGACGGCCACCCGCGTGCCCCCGACCGCAACGGCGACCAGCGTTCCGCCAACAGCGACAGCCACCGCGACGGCGACGGCGACAGCCACCGCGACGGCGACCGCAACAGCCGTGCCGCCTACCGCCTCTGCCACGCCCACGAGCACGATCGCGTTGCAAGCGCCGGCCGCTCCGGTGCAGACGAGCGGTGGCAACGTTCGCTCGATGCTAGCCGGACTCAAGCTCATGAACTACTATCCGGCCGTCAACAGTTGGGACAAGATGTGGACCAACTGGGATCCGGCTACAATCGATAGCGACTTCGGCCGTATCGCAGCCCTTCACGCCAACGCTGTGAGAGTCATTCTTCAAGCGTGGGCAATCGGTTATCCCACACCGCAACCGGCCATGCTGAGTCACCTTGCGCAAATCATCACGCTCGCGGCGAACCACGGCCTGCAAGTACAGCTGACCCTGTTCGACTGGTGGAGCAGCTACACCGACATCGCGGGCAGCCAGCAGTGGGCCAGTGCGGTGCTCAGCCCCTATGCGCACGACCCCCGCATCGCCTTCGTCGAGTTGCAGAACGAGATGGATCCGACCAATGCTGCCGCGATGTCCTGGGCACGGCAGATGCTGCCGTTCATTCGGAGCCTTGTGCCCGGCACACCGCTTACCATATCCGTTTGGGATGGGGTCGGCGTGCCCAGGCTCAGCGCGCTGCTGAGCGCGCTGCAGCCTGCCTCACTTGATTTCGCCGACTTACACTACTACGGCGGTGCCGACGTTGCCGAGACCGTTCTGCAGCAGGCGATGAACGCTGCGGCGCCGCTCCCGCTGTTCATCGGCGAGACAGGATACTCCAGCTCGCTGGGCAATACCCAGGGGAGCGACCTGCCGAACACGACTCAATCGCTGGAGGCGTACCAGGACTACTACACCCGGTCGGTCGAGTTTGCGGCGCAGAGCCTTGGCCTGCCCGTGGCTGCCGTATGGACCTTGACCGATTTCGCGCCCGGCTCCCTCACGTGGGTGTCGTCTGCAACCAGCCCCGAGTATGGCTTTGGCCTGTACCGGACCGATGGTAGTGCCAAACCGGCAGCCGCCTCGGTTTCGGCAGTGATGGCCGGCGGTGCGGTAGACACGACAATCGACAACGGGTTCGAATCGTGCACGGCCGGCAGCACGCCACCGCAGTGGCTCATCTACCACGGCTCCGAGGGTCAGTTTGCCTGTGATATGACAGTCAGCCATTCGGGCACCGCGTCGGCACGCATCAGCCAGAGCACCGGCGACAGTGCAGGCGAACCCGCCTTCTACGAAACCCCAATCGTGGGCACGCTCGTGCCTGGAAAGACATACACAGCAACAGTGTGGGCCCGCGGACTCAACGCTACCGGCGCGACGGGCGTGGTGATTGCCTGGTTCAGTGCAACCACAGGGTGGCTGAGCAATACCTCGTCGGCAGCACTGCCTGCTGGCACGACGAACTGGACGCAGCTCACCGCCAGCGGTGTGGCGCCGGCTGGTGCGACGTACGTGCAGATTCACCTGCGCTCGTCGTATAACACCGGCACTGCTTGGTTCGACGACGTTTCTTTCAGCTAGCCGATAGCGCCAATCTCGAGCAGGTCGAGCGGCCACCTGGTGCTGCGACGTTCCCTCTATCCGGTGACTGCGAAGGCACCGGCCGCCAGCCCGGTCGGCACGTCAGTGGGGTCATGTAGTGTTCGGTGCCGATAGACGATCCGGGAGCGCAGGCGTCCCGCCTGCCCCTCGTAGAACGCGGACACAACGCTGCGACGAGGGCACGCCGGGGGCGCGTAGCGCAGTGTGTCGCGTGCGCTTCCAGAGCAAGCGTCACCTCTCGGTACGGAAAACTAAATAGCCCTGACCCCGGCCTCTGGCGCCAGACCCTCGCGCTGTGCGGGCCGGGGCAGCGCCAGACCATCTGCGGCCGCCACTGGCAGCCCCAAGAGCTGCTGGCCATCGCCGCCAAGCATGCACCGTACTTCGCGCCGGGTACCGACTTCTGCCTCTCCAACACCGACTTCATCATCCTCGGGCTGCTGCTGGAGCAGGTGACCGGCCAGCCGCTGGCCAGCCTGCTGCAGAGCAGGATCTGCCAGCCGCTGCACCTCACGCACACCTTCCTGCCCTCTGGGGCTGAGCTGCCGCGCTCCTCCATGCACGGCTACATGCAGCTGTCGGGCAGCACGCGGCTGGTGGATGTCACGGGGGTGGACACTTCCGTGCTGTGGGCCGCTGGGGGCATGGTATCGACGCTCGACGATTTGCGCGTGTGGGCGCAGGCCCTGGCCACGGGCAAGCTGCTCACTCCCAAACTGCAGGCAGAGCGGCTGCAGTGGAGTGGCCAATCTCAGCAGTACCGCTACCCCTACGGCCTGGCCGTGATGCAGAATAACAGCGACACCCAGGGCGGCATCGGCGACAGCGGCACGTTTCCCGGTTACGCAGTGGAGATGTGGTACGACCTCTATTTCCGCGGTGGGTGGGGGTGGGTGATGATCGCCAACAGCTACACCTACCTGAGCGGCGTCGACCCGGCGATCGAGCTGTATCCCTTACGGTAGGGTCCCTGCCTGCCTGGCAGCGAAGCTGGTGCCTGTAGGCAGCGGCGGCAACGCGAACAGGTCCAGGATCGTGGCGCCTAGGTCCGCGAACGTGCTGCGGGTGCCGATGTTCGTGCCGGCCGGCAGCCGGTAGCCGGAAGCCAGCAGCGGCACGAACTCGCGCGTGTGGTCCGTGCCGGGCGTGGTGGGGTCGACCCCGTGGTCGCCGGTGATGAGGAGGGCGTCCTGGGGTCCTAGCAACCCCAGCAGCTCGGGTAGTATAGCGTCGAAGGTGGCCAGGGCATCCGCGTAGCCACGCGGGTTCTTGCGATGCCCGTACACCATGTCGAACTCGATCAGGTTGCTGAAGATCAGCCCGCGCTCCGGCCGCCGCAGCAATGCCAGTGTGGCCTCGATGGCGCCCGCGTTATTCAGGGCGTGTACGTTACTGGTGATGCCGCGGCCCGCGAAGATGTCCTGGATCTTACCCACACCGCGCACGGGCATTCCGGCCGCGACGATCACGTCGAGCGCGGTTTCACGCGGCGGTAGGAGCGCCCAATCGCGCCTGCCCTCGTTGTCGCGCGCGTAGGCGCCGCTCGGGCCCACGAAGGGGCGCGCGATAACGCGGCCGACCTCGTGCTCGCCGGTGAGTGCTGCGCGCATCTCGGTGCAGATGCGGTACAGCTCGGCCAGCGGGACGACATCCTCGTGCGCGGCGATCTGGAATACGCTGTCGGCGGAAGTGTAGATGATGGGCTTGCCCGTCCGCACGTGCTCGTCGCCAAGCTCGGCGATGATTTCGGTGCCCGAGGCGGCCTTGTTGCCCAGGGCACGTCGTCCCGCGATGCGCTCGAACGCGGCCACGACGTCGGGCGGGAAGCCGCGCGGGTAGGTGGGCTGGGGCCGTTCGCTGATGACGCCCATCATCTCCCAGTGGCCCAGGATAGTGTCCTTGCCGGCAGACGCTTCCTGCAGCTTGCCGAACACGCCAGTGGGCGCGGGATCGGGCGGCACGCCGGGGATCTCGGTCAGGTGCCCCAGGCCCATGCGCCCAAGGTTGGGAAGGTGCATGCCGCCGATGACCCGCGCCGTGTTGCCCAGGGAATCGGCGCCCGCGTCGCCGAACGCGGTGGCGTCGGGTGCGGCACCGCACCCGACGCCGTCCAGCACGATCACAGTGATCCGATAAGCCCTACTCAACTGCGACTTCAACCGCGAATGACGGCCAGTGCCGCGTCGCGCCCGCGCTCCATGAGCTCGCGGGTATCGCCTTCCACGTTGAGGCGCAGCAGCGGCTCGGTGTTCGAGAGCCGCACGTTGAACCACCAGTCCTTGTACTGCACTGTCAGGCCGTCCAGCTCGTCCTGCTCGCCGTCCTTGAAGTGCTCGGCAATCGCCTGCAAGCGGGCTTGCGCATCCTGGACCTTGGAGTTGATCTCGCCGCTGCGCACGCGCGTGCCCACGGACCGCACCAGCTCACTGACGGGCTTGTTCTCGCGCGAGACGAGCTCCAGGACGGAGAGAAGGGCAATCATGCCGGAGTCGGCGTAGAAGTTGTCGCGGAAGTAGAAGTGGCCGGAGTGTTCGCCGCCGAAGATCGCGTTCGTCTCGCGCATCCGCGCCTTGATAAAGGAGTGGCCAACACGCGTGCGGATCGCCTTGCCGCCTAGCGCGGTGATCATCTCCGGCACGCTACGCGAGCAGATGAGATTGTAGAGAATGGTGGCGCCGGGATTGCGAGCCAGCAGCGCTTTGGCGACGAGCGCGGTGACCATGTCGCCGCCTACCAGCTCGCCATGCTCGTCGGTGATGAACATGCGATCGGCATCGCCATCGAAGGCGACGCCCAGGTCGGCATGCTGCTCGCGCACCGCGCGCTGCACGTCCACCATGTTCTCAGGCTCAATTGGGCTAGCCTGGTGATTGGGGAAGCTGCCGTCGAGGTCGAAGAAGAGTGGCGTGACCTCGCACGGCAGGTACTTGAACACTTCGGGCACTATCAAGCCGCCCATGCCGTTGCCGGCGTCGACGCACAGGCGCAGCGGGCGCACGGCTGAAACATCGATGAAGCCGAGCACGTGCTTGGCAAAGTCTGCCAGGACGTCGCGCGTGTGCACCGTCCCGAGCGCGGCTTTAGGCGGCAACGCGCCTTTGACGGCGATGTCCCTAATAGCGTTCAGGCCGGTTTCCGAACTGATGGAGATTGCATTCTCCCGGCAGAACTTGAAGCCGTTATAGTTGGCCGGATTGTGCGAGGCCGAGACCATGACCCCCGCATCGTAGCCAAACTTGCCCACCGCGAAGTAGAGCTCGTCGGTGCTGCACAGGCCGAGATCGGTCACCTGGACACCCTGCTCGACCATGCCATGAATCAGCTCCGCTGCAAGCTCCGGGCCGGAGAGGCGCATGTCCCGCGCCACCGCGATTCGCGACGCGCCCAGGTGCGCGGCGGTGGCGCTGCCGATCGCGTGCGCGGCCTCGCCATCAATCTCGTCCGGGTACACGCCACGCACGTCGTAGGCCTTGAAAATCGCGGGGTTAATCATGCTTCTTCCCTTCGCACTCGCCGAGCCACTCTCCACCAGCGGCCTTCAGCTGATAGATTCCATGCGGCCGTAACGGCCTCTATCCGGCCCTCCCGCGGGTGCCCCGCGCAGCCGGAGATTATCAGCCCTCATGATACCGCGGGCGTGGGACACCTACTTCTGGTATCTTTCTCCACAAGTCTGCCAGCGAACATTCGCTAGGGCAACCCCTTTTGGCCCACCAGCGCCGCTACCGTGGAGAACACCGTCGATGGTTCGTCTACTTTCACCTCGCCTTAGCCTTGCAGCAGTCCTCTTGATCGCCGGGCTTGCGCCCGCGGGTCCGGGCCACGCCGCCACTGCCGGCAGCTCGCTACCCAGCCCGCAGGCCCTCGACAGCCTTCTCACCACCACCGTGCGGCCACCGCGTGACCTCTACGATCTGACCGCGCGGCTGAAGCTGCATTCGACGACTCCTGTCGATCCGCAAGTGAACCACACGCCGCCGAACTACCCGGTGGGCAGCACCGCGAGCTTCTACGTGGCCAACGACCAGGAAAACGGCTTCGTGACGGTATCCGCCACGCTCGCGCTCAAGACCGCACACGCCTACTTCTACGTGCAGCAGGGTTTCCACGTGGACCCGGCGGCCCTCCAACGTTCCGCCGCTACCTGGGAGCAGCACACCTACCCCACGGACCACGCACTCTACGGTATGGAGTGGACGCCGGGAGTCGACGACGATCCCCACATCACGATCTTCAACGGGCAGTTGCCACCAGGCATTGCCGGGTACTTCTCTGGCGAAGATCTCTTTCCCAGGGTGGTCAACGCCTACAGCAATCAGCGCAAGATGATCTTTATGAACCTGGCAAACCTCACGCTCGGCGCGAGCACCTATGATGAAGTGCTCGCGCACGAGTTCCAGCATATGATTCACTTTCACCTGCACCCGGCCGATGAAGCGTGGATCAACGAGGGAGATTCCGTGCTGGCCCAAGAACTGAACGGCTACACGGACAGCGGCTTCCCTCAGACGAAGGATGATTTCCCGGGCACGCAGCTCGATGCCTGGAGCGTGAGTAACTCGAGTCCCTACTACGGCGGCGGCTACCTTTGGATGCTCTACCTCTACGAACACTACGGCGGCGCCCGCTTCCTCCGGGCAGAGCTCGCGGACAGCAACCTGAGTAACATGGCCGTCTTCGACGACGTGCTGGCAAAGCTTGGGTATACGCAGCGGGCCAACGACGTGTTCGCCGACTGGGTGGTGGCGAACTTTGTGAACGACAGCACCATCTTCGGCGGGAAGTATGGCTACACCCACACGAACGCTACCGCGCAACCGGACGTCACCCTTACCACGCCCTTTAGCCACACCGGCACGTTGCCGCAGTACTCCGCGAGCTACATTGCCGTCAAGCCGGGGAACGGCGCCCTTACCCTGCACTTCACGGGCCAGCCACTAGTACCACTGCTGCCCACGGTCACGCCGCCCCAGGGCTTCTGGTGGAGCAATCGTGGTGACGGCGTCGATACGACGCTCACCACACCACCGCTGGACCTGCACGGCGTGCAGCACGCTACCCTGCACTACCAGCTCTGGTACGACCTGGAGCAAGACTACGACTACGGCTACGTCGAGGTGTCGACCGACGGCGGCAAGACGTGGTACACGCAGCGGACCACGCATACCACGACCACTAATCCTAACGGCGCCAACGTCGGCAACGGCTACACCGGATCGAGCTGCTCGGGCATCTCACAACCCCAGCACTGCTGGGTAGACGAACAGGTCGATCTCTCGGCCTATGCCGGGAAGACGATTCTGGTGCGCTTCGAGGAGGTGACGGACGACGAGTACAACCTCGAAGGCCTGGCCATTGCGCATGTGCAAGTGCCGGAGATTGGCTTCGACGGCGACTCGACGACGGCCGGCTGGCAGCCTGCGGGCTGGGTGCGCATCGGGAACAACGAGGCTGAGCAGTGGATCGTGCAGGCGATTGTCTACAAGGCCACTACCGTGGAGGCCGTGACCCGCATGCCTATAGGGGCCGACGGCAAGGGTAGCCTGACGATTCCCGCCGGCGCGAGCCAGGTCGTCGTGGTCGTGTCTCCGGCAGCGCCGCTCACGACAATTGCGAACAGCTTTGCCGTGAGCGGCGGACCCTGAGCTCATGAACTGTGCGCCGAGGTTGGGCACCCGCCTCGCGTAGCGCCATATGCCTGCGCGGCAAGCGGCGGTGTTGCGCTTCATTGGCACGCGTGTGAACCTCAGCGTCGTGATCAGAGCCCGCACCGCGTCGACCCCGGTGGCTCGCAACGCTGGCGGTTGTGCCGCCGACGCGCTCCGCTCATTGATGGTGGCGCTCCATGGGCTCGGCCTGAAGTACGTATTTGTTAACCATCGTACGGTCTGGCACTAAGCGCGCTTTGTATCCGGCGCGAATGTCGAAGAGACGTTCTTAGCACTCAACGATCAGGAGCGGAGCGTATGTGAAGACATGGAGCTGATTTGCTCGGCCCCGCGCTGCAGGGCAAGGGCATCGCCCACGGCCTCATGTCTGAGGTGCGCATGAGTGTCTGGCCGAAGTCCGGCCTGGAACGTTCCCGCGGAGGTAGGCAACAGAGCCCGCATAGTTGTTGCCATAGGTGGTTGGTGCGCCACCTGTTTGGCGCTCGGCGTCGCCGTCGGGGCGTGCCAGGCGGCGGTGGTTCTCTCGCCAGCCTCAGGTTAGGCGACGGCTGCTTAACAGCCTGGACTGAGCGCCGAACCTCTGTAAGACTGCCTTCAGGCTCTGGCTAAATTGGCGTTCCGAGCATCCTGGCTGCTCGCCTAAACCGGCGCCTGTGCCCGTGCTGCGGCCGGTGCGCATTTCGACAGCTAATATGACAGGACCGATGCCTGGGTTCACCTACCGATCTGGCACCTCGGCGCCATATGGATTAGGTACAACTGGGACCCTTCGTGAATTGGTCCACTTGTTGACCCACGAGCTGGCTCGCAGCAGCCATACTGAACACACTAGAGATCAGGAGATTAGCGTGCCAGATGTGGTCCTTACAGCCGGTTATCAGGGACATACGATTGACGACTTCGTTCGACGCCTTGAAGGTGCAAGGGTTCAAGTGCTCATCGACATTCGAAAGCGCCCACTCAGCCGGAAGCCCGGCTTCTCTCGTAAGTCTCTGGCGATGCATGTGGAGGCGCAGCACATCGAGTACATGCACCTCGGCGAACTTGGCATGCCGGAAAGTCTACTCGAGCGCCGGGGCGCCGACAACACGGCAATTCTGGAAGCGTATACGGCGATGCTGTCTGACAAGGACGAAGTGATCACTGGGCTCTTGCAGGCCGTCGGTCACCGCCTTGCCTGCATCTTGTGCTTTGAGGCTGATGAACGACAGTGCCATCGTTCACGCCTTGCCGACTATCTCCACTCTAAAAAAGGCGTAGTTGTGCGTCCGCTGCCACCTTTGGTGGGTAGTAAAGGCCAATGATCGTCCAAGTCTTGGGATGCTTGGCTAGAGTTCCGACGAAGAAATGCAGATCCCTACTCCTCATATCTGTGTCAAACCTGTGACGGAACTTGGACTCCCAGGCCTTTGGACCGTATTGCTGCGCATACTTTAGGTATGCCTCAACCACCTCCCAGTCGAACACTTGCATAGTGTGCCCCGTGCAGTCAGGCCCATCGCAGTGAAACGCATACTGTATGCGGTGCGCTGGTCGGTGCAGCAGAGTGAGCTTCGGATCGTCAAACCGTAGCTGGTTCAACTTGACTAGCTCGTCTGGTTCCCATTGGTCCGACTGTGGGCTTAGTATCAATCCATCGAGCGAGGCGACTCGAATGACCCCAAGGCTCGAAGCCTGGGAGTCTCGCAAGGCTTCCAGTGACGGGCTACGCAGCGGCAAAATGAGCCTGTTGCGCTCAGACCATTGGCGGCTTGTGTCTACCTGACGGACGCGGACGATCCCATTAGGATCAATTCTGTGACTTTCCACTCGTGCATCGGGCGCCTTGCAGACTGGTGCACGAACGATGTCATATCGTCTAAAGCGAACCGCGTGCGGCAGCAGCCTAAAGGGTACGGGAAACACGCGGATCCACGTTCGCTGTGACGTCACACCGGCCACACACGTTACCTCACGGTCCTTGGTTGACGGCGTTGGGTAGGTCTTCACCGTTATTAGTATGTCTTCGTCGTGCCAGGGGTTGGTCCTTGAGCCGAAGGTCGGCCGCTCGTCCAATTGGCCCTCCTGCATCGCGATACGCTAGCACACAAGCCCAGTTCGATGGCATTTGCATTCTATGCGATAAGCGTAGGGCTCGACCACCACGCGGCCGTTCGCACTCAGTGACCTAGTGCGTCTTAAGTGGTCAACAGCTGCCGTGTTTTGCAGTGAAACCGCTGAGAACTGGCGAACCTGTAGATCCCTTAAACCCCCAGCCGATAGAGGTAGGATCTGGTACAGTTCTCCCAGTGCACAGGTCAGTTGGTCTTGCCAATGTCCTCCTACGCGACCAAGCCGAAGCGACATTGCGGGCGCTCGCGGGAGACGGCGCGCGGCTCCGCGACGACCAGTGGATCGCCGTTGAGGCGCTCGTCGCCGGCCGGCGACGAGCGCTCGTGGTACAACGGACCGGGTGGGGTAAGTCGGCCGTCTACTTCGTAGCCACGGCGCTGCTGCGAGCTGTCGGTGCCGGACCGACCGTCATCGTCTCGCCCCTACTGGCGCTGATGCGCAACCAGATCGCCGCCGCTGAACACGCCGGTATACACGCGGTGACTATCAATTCGGAGAACATGGAGGATTGGTCTGGCATCTACAGTCGGGTGAACCGGGGTGAGATTGACGTGCTGCTGCTCTCACCGGAGCGGCTGAACAATCCCAGCTTTCGCGACCAGGTTCTACCGCGACTCGCGGCCACGTGTGGTCTGCTGGTGGTGGACGAGGCCCATTGCATCTCCGACTGGGGTCACGACTTCCGGCCGGACTATCGACGGCTGCGGACGCTCCTGACCGAGCTGCCCGCCGCGATCCCGGTGCTGGCTACCACGGCCACTGCCAATAGCCGTGTCGTCGAAGACGTCGCCGAGGTGCTTGGACTGGCGCAGGATGGCGAGGTGTCGCGTGCCGGCGACGTGCTGGTGCTGCGCGGCGCGCTCGATCGCGAATCGCTATTCCTTTCGGTGCTGACGCTGGGCAATCAGGCAGAGCGTCTTGCTTGGATTGCCGACCACCTGCAGGAGCTGCCCGGGGCCGGCATCATCTACACGCTCACCGTGGCGGCAACCCAGGAGGTCGCCGCGTTCTTGCGCGAGCGGGGCTACGCGGCTGCCGCATACTCCGGGCAGACCGAGCAAACGGAGCGGCTCGCAGCCGAAGACGACCTGATCAATAACCGGGTCAAGGCCCTAGTCGCTACCAGCGCCCTCGGCATGGGCTTCGATAAACCCGATCTGGGATTCGTCATCCACCTCGGAGCGCCTTCCTCGCCGATTGCCTACTACCAGCAAATTGGGCGCGCCGGGCGCGGAGTCGATCGGGCTGAAGTTATTCTGCTGCCGGGCCAGGAAGACCAAGCAGTGTGGGACTACTTTGCCTCGGTGAGTTTTCCTCCCGAAAAGCAAGTGCGCGCCGCACTCGCTGCATTAGCTGGCGAGGCCAAACCGCTGAGCACCATGGCGTTGGAGACGCGGGTCGCGCTGTCGCGATCGCGGCTGGAGATGATGCTCAAGGTGCTGGATGTCGACGGCGCGGTGCGCCGGGTCAAATCCGGCTGGGAAGCCACCGGCCGCTCGTGGCACTACGACGCCGACCGCTACGCCAGGGTCGCGGCCGTTCGCCAGGCAGAGCAGCAAGCGATGCTCGACTACATCACCACCGGCACGTGCCGCATGCAGTATCTGCGGGAGCAGCTGGACGATCCGTACGCGGCACCGTGTGGCCGCTGCGACAATTGCGGCGGCACCAGGCTGTCGAAGGGTGTGGGCGAAGCGAGCATGAGCACAGCGAGTGCGCGCATCAGCCGTCCCGGCATCACGCTGGAGCCACGCCGGCTGTGGCCGACGGCAATGGCGACGCTCGGCGTGGCTCTCACCGGGCGAATCCCGCCGGAGCAGATGGCTGAGCCCGGTCGAGCCGTCGCTCGCCTCACCGACCTTGGATACGGCTCGCAATTGCGGGCGCTGTTCGCGCTGGATCGTGCCGATGGCGAAGTGCCCGAAGATCTCTTGAAGGCCGCGGTCAAGGTGCTGGCTGCCTGGGAGTGGGCTGAGCGGCCTTGCGCCGTGGTGTCCGTGGGCTCGCGCAGCCACCCCCGGCTGGTGACCAGCCTAGCTACCGGACTGGCCCGAATTGGGCGGTTGCCCTACCTCGGCGGTGTCGAGCACAGTGGCAGAGTACAGGAAGGCCGGTCTAACGGCGCGCAGCGGCTCCGCGCGGTCTATGGCGCGTACCGGCTGCCAGACGAGGTCGCCGCCGCCTTGCGGGCGTTGGCAGGCAAGCCGATCCTGCTGGTCGACGACCGCGCCGATAGCGGCTGGACGCTCACAGTCGTCGCCAGCCTGCTGCGCAGGGCGGGCGCCGGTCCAGCCTATCCATTCGTGCTGGCCATTCAGGCGTGACCAACCGCGCGGACGACGCTCGTTGAGAACGTTGGTGAAAGTCCCTGCGAATCGGCGAAGGCGTGACCAGGGTAGTTGCGCCGCTAAGGGCGACGGTAGAGCCGGCGAATCTTCGCTAGATCCACGAATGCCCGGAGCGCATCCGGCGGGTGCACCTTCGACCCGGCAACGTCGCGCCAGGTGCGGAGAGGCACTTCGTAGATGGCCGAGCAAATCGATGCTCCCTGGGCAGCCAGGATCGCCTTGAACCGGGCGATGATCTCCACGTCGAACATCCAGCGGGAGGTGAACGGGGTAGCAAACACCTCGCGCAGCATATCGCTGACCCGGAAGAGCTTCGCGCCGCACTGCGTATCGTAGATGGGTATCTCCAACGACAGCGCGGCCACGGTCGCCAGGATACGTCCAAAGTAGTGGCGGTAGGCTTTCCGCTCGATCATCCGCCCCATCAGCTTGACGCGCGATCCGAAGACCATTTGCACCGCATCGTGCGTGTCCAGTATCTGGCACAGGCGTGGCAGCTCAGTCAACGGCGTGGCTAGGTCGGCATCCCAGAAGCCCACGTAGCCCGGCGATCGCTGCATTGCGTGGAGCATCCCTTGCCGCACTGCCTCCGCCTTACCGCTGTTGCAGGCCAGGCTAATGTAGCTCATCCGCTCGGGTGCGCGCTCGCAGAGGGCTTTCAGGACGCCGAGCGTACCGTCGAGACTGCCATCATCGACAAAGAGCAACTCGAGGCAGCGATCGGGCATGCGGTAGGCGGCCAGCGTCTCCACCGCGAGGCGATCAGCCTCGTTGTAGCAGGGGATGACGATGGTAATCGGTGGGCAGGCAGGCTGCGGGCTCATGATTTGCCCATGGTATCCGACTCGCCAACAGGTATGCAAAAAGTGGGACACTGGGAACGTGTGAAGGGACACACCCATGGTCGAACCAGTCGTGCTTGTCTACGGCCACCAATTCCAGGAAACCGTCTATGACTTTGGATCCTTTCATCCGCTGCAGCCTGTTCGCGTGCAGTTGGCAGTGGAGCTGATGCGGGCGGGCGGCCTGCTCGACGTCCCGGGAGTCCGGCTCGAGGAGCCACGTCCCGCCACGCGCCAGGAGTTGATCGCCGTGCACGATCCCGCGTACATCGACGCGGTGCAGACGCTGGGAGCTGCCGGGTCCGTGGTACACGAGCTCAGTGACCTGGCAGAGGATCATGGCTTTGCCCAGAGCGATAACCCTGTGTTCCACGGCATGGATCAGGCGTCGGCGCTGGTTGCCGGAGGCACGATCGTGGCCGCGGAAGCCATCATGTCGGGCCGCGCGCTGCACGCCTTTGCGCCGGCCGGCGGACTGCACCACGCGCACTATTCGCGGGCCGCAGGCTTCTGCATCTACAACGACCCTGCCATTGCCATTGCCGCGGTGCGATCGCGGTACGGCGGCAGGATCGCGTACATCGACGTGGATGCGCATCATGGCGACGGCGTGCAGGAGGCGTTCTACCGGAACGCCAGCGTACTCACCATTTCGTTGCACGAGTCTGGGCGGTACCTGTTCCCGGGGACAGGCTTCGTGCACGACCTGGGGGACGACGCTGGCTATGGCTACAGCGTGAATGTGCCGCTCGAGCCCTACACGTCCGACGAGCCCTTCCTGCGCGCGGTCGAGGAGGTGGTGGTGCCCCTGGTCCGAGCCTACCGGCCGGACCTGATCGTCACCGAATGCGGTTGCGACTCGCACTGGCTGGATCCGCTGACGCACCTCGCCACCACGACGCGCCTCTGGCCCGCGCTGGCGCGGATCTTTCATGACCTGGCGCACGAGGTTTGCGATGGCCGCTGGCTGGCCACGGGTGGTGGCGGCTACGACCTCTACAACGTAGTGCCACGCGCCTGGACGCTGCTGTTCGCGGGCATGGTGGGAGCCGATCTCCCGGATGAGCTGCCCGAGGCGTTCATTACACTTCGCGAGAAGTACAGCAGGCAACCGATGGCGACGACATTCCTGGATGAGGAGCCCGTGCACATGTCGCCCGAGCGGCGGCGCGACGTCGACGCGGCGACCGACCGCACCATTCGCCAGATTCGCGAACTGGTGTTCCCCTTGCACGGCCTGTAGCCCGGCGTCGCGCGTCACCAAACCGACATACGGTTGACACACTGGGGGACTATAGTTTAGTCACAGATCGGCATGGCAGTCCTACAGCACCTCGTACGGAGAGCGCAGATGGTTGACTATCGGCGATTGGGACGAGTCTTCGGCGTCGCCCGACGCGGCCAGACGTACCGGAATCTCGTCTACTTGCTCGTGGTGTTCCCACTCGGCATGCTGCACTTCGTCACATTTGCGGTCGGATTTAGCCTTGGTGCTGGACTGGCGGTCCTCGGCGTCGGCCTTATCGTGTTGTGGCTCACCTTTGGCTACGCATGGTGCATGGCGTATGTCGAGCGCTTCCTGGCCATACGGCTGCTACGGGTCGACATCGGGCCGCTCTCAACCTCGGGCCGCTTCTCCTATCCCTGGAGATGGCGCGACCTCAGGCGCCACCTGTCCAGGCCGATAACGTGGAAGAGCCTACTGTACCTCACCATAGAGTGCCCGCTGGGCGTAGCGACGTTTACGCTCACCGTCTCTCTCTTGGCGATCTCACTGAGCCTGCTTTTCTATCCGGTGGGCGGTGTGGTAGCACTGGCCACCAGCTTCTCCACGGGCGGCGCCGGACACGCGGGAACATATGGCCCGTTCACCCTCACCGTGCTCATCTGGCAGCACGTGCCACAGCCGTTGGCGCTGGTGCTTGTACTCTTGCTGTTCTCGCTCGCACCGGTTCTCGGCGTCTACGCCACAGGCGGGACTCTGTGGGTGCTCAACGAGACGGCAGACTGCTGGGGACAATTCGCCCGGTTCATGCTCGGCTTAACCAACTCCGAGCAGCAGCTGACCGAGGCACGCACGCGGGCGGCGCGCGAGGAGGCGCGCGCCGAGCGGTCCGACCTGCGCCGGCGCGAGCTGATCGTCAACGTCTCGCACGAGCTGCGCACGCCGATCGCCAACATTCGCGGGCATGTCGAGTCCCTGCGCCCGCCCATGAGCGAGCGTCTGAGCGAGGACGACAAGCAGAGCTACCTGGCAATCGTGGCGCGCGAGGCGGACAGGTTGAGCACGCTGGTGGACGATCTCCTGGCTCTGGCGCGGGCGGACGCGGACGAACTGCACCTGGAGGTCCGGCCGGTAGACGTGTGCGCGATCGTCGAAGAGGTGTACCAGGTATTGGCCCCACTGGCGCACCGCGATCGGCAGGTGACGCTGGTGCGCAACGTTGCGCCGGATCTGCCCGGCGTGATGGCAGATCGCGACCGGCTGGCGCAGGTGCTGCTCAACCTGGCGCGCAACGCGATCACGGCCACGCCCGCGGGTGGAATTGTCTTCATCGACGTGGAGCAAGCCGATGACGGGCATGTTTCCCTCACGGTCTCCGACACGGGGCACGGCATTCCGCCCGAGGATCTCGACCGCGTCTTCGAGCGGTTCTACCGGGCCGACGCCGCCCGCCAGCGTGCCACGGGCGGATTCGGGCTCGGCCTCTCCATCGTGCGCGACCTGGTGCAAGCCATGGGTGGGGCGGTCAGCGCGACCAGCACCGTGAACGTGGGCAGCAGCTTCCGCGTGCTGCTGCGCGTCGCGGCTGCCGCGCATGATTCCGGGAGCGCGGGCGTGGGGGCGGCCTCCCGTTGAGCTTGCAATGGTACGCGTCGCGGCGGCACGGGCGAATGAGGGTCCTCGGCGTCAGTGGCAACAACAGATCGCACGCCTGCGCGGCGCCAGTTCTCAGGCTGCCGCGGATTAGCCCGGATCGCCTTTGGGTGGCCAGTCCTGGCGGGTATGCACGATGCGCCACACCTCGATCACTTCTGTGCGCTGATTGACATAGTAGACAATGCGGTAGGGATAGCGAGTCACGACGCGCTCACGTGTCTCGGGCACCTCGCCCGGCCTGCCCATGAGCGGGAAGAGCGCCAGACTGTTTATCGCCCGCAGAATCGTCCCGAGGACGCGGTCAGCCGCGGCGCCTGAGCGCGTCGAACAATACGCGTATACGGCCGCCAGGTCTGCCTCGGCGGCATCGGTGAGGTCGACCCTCACGCGCTAGCCGATCCGGCTTCTTCGGTGCCTAGCTCGAAATCGGGAGGCAGCATGCCCCTGGCCTTGAATCGCCGGACCACCTCGCTCAATGGCGACAGTCTGCCGGCGCGTGCCTGTTCGCGCCCCTCCAAGATCATGGCGATCTCGTCAACTCGGCGCTGACCCTCCAAACGCAGCACTTCGACCATTAGATCGTTCTTGGCCCGCCCCGTGGCCTGGGCCAGAACCTCGTACAGATCCCGGATCTCTTCCGGCATCCTGATGCTCGTGGTGATCCCCGCTGCCATAGCCGGTGCCTCCCCTGCATGCAACACTATCTGTAGTGCAGTATAGAGTCATCTGCCTGCCCGGTCAACGGGTGGGGGTCTGGATTCTAGGTAAATCGAGTTGGCCCGGATGTGCGGCATTAACGCCGGTGCCGGCGTAGCCGATCAGTTCGTTTGGCATTTTTCGTCCGCCGCACGGCCGCCGCGACCTTGGGTTGGGGATCGTGAGCAGGAGGCGGTGCCGGGTTCGTTTGGTCTGGAGAGGTTGTGCCTGAGGCCGTGGCGCCGGGCGTTGAGTTCGTTTGGTCCAGGAGGCAGGTGGCGATGGCAGGCGTGGTTGAGGCCTCCGGCGCCGGCAGAGGGGCCGAGGCGACGCCGGATGCGTCCGGCTGAGGTGGCGTACCCGCGCGGCAATCCATTGAGGATTGGCTCGGCAGCGGGACGGAGCAGGCTGGGATTGAAGGCCGGCCGACGGAGACCTCCTTGGGCTGCGTGGTGGCGCGCCGATCGAAGTCAGGCGGCGTGGAACGGGGCGTAGCGGCAGCGTGGCGGGCTTGGAGGCGGTCGAGCTGGGCCTGGGCGCGGTCGACCTCGCGGCCGAGGAGCATTTCGTAGCGGCTGATGCGGTCCATGACTTGCGGTTCGGGGAGGATTTGGGCACGCCGCAGGGTAGCGACCTGGCGGTCGGTGAGTGCCTCTTCCTCGTCGCCCCAGTCGGGCTGGGATCTGAGAACAGCCTGCAGCTCGATCAGGCGCTCGGTGGCGAGGCCCTCAATGCGCTCCTCGTCGAGGTTCTGGCTGGTACGCAGCTCCTGGCGGTATGCCTCCACCTCGGCGGCGATGGACGCGACGGTGACGCGTGGGGGCGCGCTGGGGTCTGCCTCGCCGGGGAGGTACTTGACCTCGAAGGCCTGCAGGGCGGCCTCGGTGTGGGCGTCGAGGTAGCGGGCGAGGCGGGCCTGGCGCCAGTACAGGTAGGCGATCTTCTGGGCGAGAGCGACCTCCAGTCGGCCCTCGGGGGCGAGGGCTTCGTATGTGGCGGCCTGGAAGTCTTCCCAGTCGGCGGAGTCTTCGTCGGGGGTGAGGACGACCTTGGTGCTGAGGAGGCCGTGCTTGATAGCGTTGCGGGAGGAGGCATCCTTGCCGGCAGCGGTGCGGGGACCGGTGCTGGAGCCTGACATTGCGGGCATATGCTCATCTGCAATCGCTTCGCGGTGGCAGCGTACGGGCACTGCGGTGCCTAAGCAGGGGGCTGCGGCCGGTTGGGGGGCTGAGAGTGGCTCTGTGGGGGTGAGGTGCAAGGTGGACATGAGCGTGGGGGTCCTTTCTCCGGTGCAAACCGGACGGTGGGTGTGCCGAGGCAGAAACGCAGGTGACACAGATACGGCAGATGCCGTGGCTGGAGTCAATGGGTAGGAACGAGAGTCAGTCCCCGGCGCGGGGAATCAGACCAAGGAGTAGGTGGGCACTATCGCGCGCCACTGGATAGGCGCCTGGGCGCAGCCGTCAGTTCCTACCCTCCTGCGGCAGCGCGGCGGTAGGATCCGGCGTCAGGCCCCCACGCGGGGAGGCTCGGCGACGGATCGGCCGCGACGGCGCCTGGCGGCCAGTATAGATCTAATGTTCTACTATTCAGGTTAGCATGGGGTCTGGGCTTGTCAAGGATAACGTGCCAATAGCTCGCAATCCAGTTGATAATCGTGTATATATGGCCATAGCGCGCCATAGCGGCGCCTGCACTGCTCGCCTTGCTGATGGCAACATCTTGCCGGCCAGGGGGACAGCAGGCGTCGATGCGCTCCGCCCACGCGAGTGGCGAACGTATAATGATGCCGCGGTGGAACCCGCACGCAGCTTCGCGGTGATGGAGCCCCTAGCCGGCATGTGCAGGGGGCGAGCACGATGCTCGCGGTCCCGGCGGCGTGGGGCTAGAGGCAGATCCCGCCGGCTCTTCGGGTAAGTCGTGCAGTGAAGCCAGGTTGAAACCCGCAAGTCACGCCGTGGCGATAGGGCCGCTCGCCAGCGCGGCTCAGGGGACGGGCGGGACGCCCGCGCTCCCGGAAGCGTGCGGCTCGATGGAGATCCCGCCGAGTCTTCGGTATGGAGGCGGTGCGGTGGCAGCCTGAAGCAACGCGGGGGGATCCGCTGTCAGGCGTATTGGCGTCGCAGCCACCAATAGGTGAGGCCGCACAGCGCCAGCGCAGCCGCGAAGAAGATCCCCAGCTCGGCCCACTGGAATGGCCAGAAGCGGCTAGCCGGCTGGTAGGTGGCCACCGTATGGAAGGTGGCAGCTAGCGTGTTGATACACTCGTGGATCGCTACTGGTGGCCCGGCTGCTGGTCCGGCATTGAGGATCTGGCCGAGCGCGGGACACGCATGGAGCAGGTACTGGCTCGTGGGCGTGTAGCCGGACTTGTCGACCACTGCGGTCGAGTACACCCACCCGTTCGGGATGTTCACCAGGGGAGGGA
>Ga0187876_1001652_pt1 | contig 18395 bp, 14 predicted proteins | sample June2016WEW_17_4_FD_133000 | JGI IMG/M metagenome (GOLD analysis project Ga0187876, IMG submission 133000) | Peatland microbial communities from SPRUCE experiment site at the Marcell Experimental Forest, Minnesota, USA - June2016WEW_17_40 | ecosystem: Environmental > Terrestrial > Soil >...
ACCAGCGCTTCCCGATCCGAATGATTTGCCCATTTTGTTTGCGGCTTCGCATCAGTTTTTCCCCTTTCTGTTCTGCTGTGCTCGTTTGCGTTCGCGGGCTTGGACGGCCAGCTTCGCAATCCTGCTTCGTTCAGCAGGGGATAGCTTCTTCGCCCGTGCCTTCCCGCCCTTGCTGGCAATCTTTGCGATTTCCGCCGGAGGCAGTTTCGCCGCCCTGGCCTTGCCGCCAAGACTCCCGAGCGCCTGTGCATGTGGGTTCGGTGTTTTCTTCTTTCCCATGCCACCGATTATATCATCGTGCTTAGCGTAAACCAAGATGTTTATTGGCGCTTTTTTTCGAGCCAGTTTTGCAGCCGGGGTGAGCCCCATTCAAAGCGGACGTAGCGCCCCAGCCGGACGCAGGGGATGCGCTCTTCCTTCGGGGTGCGGGCACGGGTGCGGTTGCGAATCCAGGATTCCGGCACGCGCCAACGTTCCGCCAGTTCCGCCGAATCAATAAACACAGGACCGCCATTTCCGCCGGTTCGGGACACCACCGGGACACTAGGCAAATCTGGTGTTTTTCGGTCCATATTTTCAATCACTTAGCGGCTTAAATCTGAATAGCGGTTACAGAAACCGCTGTTCAGTTTTGCATGTTTGCCGGTTTCCGCAGTCTTATTACGTCGGCAGGCCGCAGCCGATATTGAATCCCGTGCGGGTTGTGGCAATTTCAATTCGCGTGACATTATCGTTTCTGTTTTTGGCGACCAGAACCTTGCGTAGATTCTTGTACGCCAGAACTAAATGCGATTGGGAAAGGGGACAACCGGGCAGAGCGGTGGAGTAAACGCGCGGTTCTTGCGATGACTTTGCCGACTTGCACCCCCATCTCGCCTTTGCGAAGTGCTAAAGCCACCGCACAGGCCTGTGCTGCGCTCTCGGATAGCAGCCGTTGAAATTTTCGCGGTTTCTTTATCGCTGCCAGTCCTTCTAACTGGCCAGCGCATCGCTCCAATCTGGCAGCAATAACTTTCAACCTATTCGGATCTGAATCTTGCTGTTTGCAATGCATAACTGCACCTCCTCGTAAATCAATCGAGCTCTCATAGCTCCTGACCCTGACCCAACAGATGTCTAGCAACCCACAATTGCGCTTGTCTAATTCAAGCTTTCAAGCCTTCGAGTTCACATCTTGCTTTCGGGTCTTGGTACTTGCCGAAATCTCAATCCACCGCTTGTTATTTTTTCCAAACTTCACGCAAATACCGACATTACCCAGGTTTGGTGCTAGCCGTCGCAAAATGCCTGAGAGGACCCTGGGACTCTTCGGGAAACTTTGCTGCTCCCGGACATCGGGGCCAAGATTACGCAATTTCAATAACAATTTCGTCGCGGTACCCTTCCAGGGCTTTGCCCTCACGAGTCGCCGAATTAACGGCGCGATCGGCGATGCCTCTAATGCGAGCGCATGTGCCTGGGAGCGGTTTCTCTTGTAGGCATCTATGAACTTCTTTTTCCATGGCAAGCATTTTTCTGCAGCGGTTACCCACCTGACGAAATCGGCCATACGCGGAATTTTTCGTAGTTCAACTTTGTCAATATCGCGTTGGGCGGCAGCAACTGCGTCTAGCAGGGCACCCAAGATTCTGGGTCGCACTGACTCAAACTCCCGCCAAAACTCTCTTTCGGAACGGCGCTTCTCCTCCGAGATCTCAGGGCAGCAGATGATCACGGCGCGATCGAGCAGGTCGCTACGTGTTGCCAGTTCTTCAATTCCGTTCAGCAGGACTGGTCGACGGCCACTAAACAGTACTTCCTCATCGTCGGAGTACAACTTTCGCGTTCCAAAAGCACCGCCGGTTGACAACCGGCAAAATGCGTCGGACAGCCAGGTAGGAATGTAGCTGAGGTTGTCGAGGGCTATCAGCCAATTGTTCTCGGCTGAGATGACCAGATCATGCACATCTCTAGGCGCCGCGCGTAAGCCGTTGTGGTAGTTACCACCGACCTCGACTGGATCGATTAGGGCACGGAATACTGCGCAGGCCGTAGTCTTAGCACTCCCCTGTACCCCATGAAGGCAAGCCACCGGATAAGGCCCTGCTGGATGCAACGCGCCCAGGAGACAACCGATAAACATCTTCCAGTGATCATGGGTTGCGAGATTTACAAAGGGCCGCAATCCCTTGAGGCTTCCACCCGACACTGGTACCGGCAATGCCCCCATTCCTGGCGGCCGGCGGAATTTCACCGGCGGGTTTGAAATCAAGCGCCACCTGCCTCCGGTAATCTTGACCGTTTGCCTTTCGGCATCGGCCAGATCTAAGTAGATAGACCCTTCATACTCAGCGACCCGCTGGTAAACCGTGTGTTGCTGCCCTTCGAAGTGCGCCTTGCCCTCTAACAGAGCTATGGCCTCCTGGACCGCAGCTGGACGCACTGGCTTGTTCTGGGTTTGGAAAAACGAGTACTGTAACAAATGGCGAACCGCGGTGCTCGCAATGCGGTAGTTTTCGCAGTGATTACCGATGGGCACGCTCGCGTACGCTTCGCGTTGAGGTGTGTGGAACAGTTCCCAGTCGTCTGCTAGGTGCAGCAGGGTTTCCGTTTGGGACCGGGTGCCACCGACTACATTGGGAACCCCGCTTTCCCCGTTCGAAAACATCGCGTAGAGATCTGCCCATCGTTTGCCAGAACAGCTGGAGTGTAAGCATCCAGCCGCAATCCCTCCATTGCGGAACTGCAGAATATACGCAGATTTGTTTTTGTGTTTTGGATCAAACGGACAGGGGTTCAGAATGAACTTTCGCCCCGCAACGTCCCAAGGAGCCTCTTGCACAACCGGCAGCTTGTGCTGGGTAATCCAGTTCTTTAGGTCGAATCCTTGTGCCACGACATGGCTACCGAAGCGGAAGCGGTCTAGTTGAGGTGAGACTGTAATGTCGCCATTGCGGCCCAGCACAATTCTGTATCCGGTCCTGGAGTCGGGTTCGCCGGCTGACCGGATCGCCTATCTCGAGAACCGGTTGCGCCAGACCATCGCGCATGCCTACGTTAACGCCCCCCGCTTCCGCGTAGGCATGGATCTGGCCGGCGTGGCACCGCATGACGTGCGGCATCTCTCCGACCTGGCCAAGGTTCCGATCACGCGCAAGGACGACCTGCCGGCGCTGCAGGCTGAAGACCTTCCCTTTGGAGGCCTGGCGGCGGCGCCAGCGAGAACCTTGAAGCGTATCTTCATGTCGCCCGGCTTCACCTACGACCTGCAGGGACACGGCCCGGACTTCTGGCGTTTCCGGCCGGCGCTTGCGGCGGCGGGCTTCCGGGCCGGCGACATCGTCCTCAACACTTGTTCCTACCACATGACTCCCGCGGGGTCTATGTTTGACGGCGCGCTACGAGGTCTCGGCTGCGTGGTAGTGCCGACCGGTCCCGGCAATACCAAGCTGCAGGTGCGTATCGCATCTGATCTGGGAGCGACCGGCTACGTCGGAACCCCAAGCTTTCTTTACACGATCCTCAAAAAAGCGGCCGAGGTGCGCTCCCCGCTGCAAATTGAGGTCGCCTATGTCACCGACGAGATGTTGCCGGAGTCGCTGCGCCACGAGTTGGAAACCGATTACGGCATCCGCGTGCTGCAAGGCTACGTCACCGCCGATCTTGGAATGCTCGCCTATGAGTGCTTCGAACAGAAGGGTATCCATTTGCATCCTGAGGTGATCGTCGAGGTCCTAGACCTCGAAACAGGCAATCCCGCCCCGCCCGGCAGGCCAGGACAGGTAGTGGCGACCATCTTCGATGAAACCTATCCGCTGGTGCGCTTCGCGACCGGCGATATCAGCACCTTCCTGGATGACCAGCCGTGCGCCTGTGGCCGTACCACGCCAAAGCTGGGCGGCATTCTTGGCCGCGTGGGCGATGCGGTGAAGGTCAAGGGCATTTTCGTGCGCGGCAGCCACATGGAAGAGGTGATGCGGCAGTTCCCGGAAGTGGACCGGTTTCAGGCGGTCGTCACGCGCGAGGACCACCAGGACTGCCTGCACTATGTGGTCGAGCTCAACTGCAGCCCGTACGATGAACACTGGTTGGCCAATCGAATTGCCGAAGAACTCCGGGATCGCTTCAAGGTGCGCGGCCAGGTGGAGTTTGTGGCGCCCGGAACCCTCCCCGCGGCCGCCAAAAAGATAGAAGACCGGCGTGTGTGGAAATGAAGATGAGTGCCGTTCAACTGGAAGTCAAAGACGTGATGCTGCGTTTCGGCGGCGTCACGGCGCTACAGGACGTGAGCTTCGAGGTGGAGAAGAGCTCGGTCCATGCCATCATTGGTCCCAATGGCGCCGGCAAGACCAGCATGCTGAACGCCATCAGCGGCGTTTATCGTCCCCAAAAAGGGCGCATCATCTTCGAGGGCCAGGACATTACCCATCGCTCCCCCTATGCGCGCACCAGCATAGGAATCGCGCGAACGTTTCAGAACATTGCGCTCTTCAAGGGAATGACCGTGCTTGACAATCTGTTGATCGGCCGCCACACCCATCAGCACAGCGGCATTCTCAAAGGAGGTCTCTATTACGGCTGGGGTGAAAAGGAAGAAGTGGCGCAGCGAGTGGTGGTCGAGGACATCGTTGATTTTCTGGAGATTCAGCACATTCGCAAGAAGATCGTGGGAACTCTTGCCTACGGCCTGCAGAAGCGCGTGGAACTGGCGCGGGCCTTGGCCCTGGAACCCAAGATTCTGCTGCTCGACGAGCCTATGGCAGGCATGAACACCGACGAGAAGGAAGACATGGCCCGCTTCATCATCGACACCAACGAAGATCGAGGCACAACCGTGGTGATGATCGAGCATGACATGGCAGTGGTGATGGGCATCTGTAGCCGTGTGGTCGTGCTGAATTTCGGACTCAAGATCGGCGATGGCACTCCCGAGCAGGTGCAACGCAATCCACACGTGCAAAAGGCCTACCTCGGCCAGGAAGACAGTGAGGCGGTGGAGACCTAGATTGCAGAGCGGGAATCATCTCGAACCCCTGGCCGCTCTCGCTAAAGGCCCGGACACCTTTCCCAAGCTGCTGGCGCGCAATGCGGTGCGCTTTGATGGCAGAACAGCGCTGCGCGAAAAGAAGTTCGGTATCTGGCGGCCGACAAGTTGGCGTCAATACCACGATCACGTCCGCGACTTCTCGCTCGGACTCGTCAGCCTCGGCATGGGGCGCGGCGAGAAGCTCGCCATCATCGGCGATAATCGGCCCGGATGGGTCTACAGCGAGTTGGCGGCGCAGGCGGCCGGCGGCACTTCGGTCGGGATCTACCAGGATTCGAACCTGAACGAGGTGGCCTACGTCATCGATCACTCGGAGGCCGCATTTGTTGTGGCCGAAGACCAGGAGCAGGTTGACAAAATCCTCGACATGCTCCAGAAGCTGCCCAACGTAAGGCACATCATCTACAGCGATCCTCGTGGCATGCGCAATTACAAGCATCCTCGGCTGATCAGCATGAAGGCCGTGGAGGAGAAGGGCCGCGAGCTCGCCCGCTTGCGGCCGGAGTTGTGGATGCAGAATGTTGAGGCAGGCGCCGCCACCGACGTAGCCATCATTTGCTACACCTCGGGCGCAACTGGCTTTCCCAAGGGCGCGATGCTCACCTTTCAGAACCTGCTCACCACGGCGGAAAACTTCAACAAGGTCGACCCCAAGCTTCCAGGCGACGAGTTCGTCTCGTTTCTGCCGCTTGCCTGGATTGGTGAGCAGATGATGTGTCTGGCGAGCGCTCTCACCGCCGGATTCATCGTCAACTTCCCCGAAGAGCCGGAAACGGTAATGGAGGACATCCGGGAGATCGGCCCCAATCTCATCTTTGCACCGCCGCGAGTCTGGGAGAACATCGCCTCCACCGTGCAGGTGAAGATCATGAGCACCAGCCGCTTCAAGCGCTTCATGTACAACCTGCTCATGCCCGTGGGCTACAGGATGGCGGACCTTCGCCTTAAGCAAGGCCGGGCATCGTTGGGATGGAAGCTCGCCTATCAACTCGCCTATTGGGGTCTGTTCAGGGCCCTGAAAGACAGGCTGGGACTTAGCCGCATCCGCAGCGCTTCAACGGGCGGAGCGGCATTGGGACCTGATGTATTCCGATTCTTTAATGCCCTCGGTATTCCGCTGAAGCAGATCTACGGTCAGACCGAAAACAGCGGCATCGCCTGCGTTCATGCGGTGGACGACATTCAATTCCACACCGTGGGCCGGCCCATCCCAGGCACCGAGATAAGGATCTCCGATCGCGGCGAAATCCTCACCCGCGGCTCCTCGGTGTTTGTCGGCTATCACAAGAACGAGGCCGCCACGCGCGACACCCTGGCCGATGGGTGGCTGCACTCGGGCGACGCCGGTTACTTGACCGAGGATGGTCAGTTGGTCGTCATCGACCGCCATCAGGATCTAATGAAGCTTACGGACAACACCCGCTTTTCGCCGCAGTTGATCGAGAACCGGCTTAAGTTCTCTCCTTATATCAAGGAAGCGATGGTGATCGGCAACAGCCGTCCCTATGTCGCCGCAATGCTGTGCATCGACAGGAGCGTTGTCGGGAAGTGGGCCGAGGGTCAGAAGATCGCGTTCATCAGCTATAGCGATCTCTCTGCCAGAGGGGAAGTCTACGACTTGTTGCAAAAAGAAGTGGACAAGGTCAACAAAACGCTTCCGGCGGTGGCCAAGATCAGGAAATTCGTTTTGCTCTACAAGGAACTCGATGCGGATGACGAAGAGCTGACGCGCACCCGGAAGGTGCGTCGCCGGCTGGTGGAGGAGCGCTATCGGGATGTCATCGCCGCGCTCTACGGCTCATCGGCGCAGGTGCCGATTGAAACCGTCATTGGTTTTCCGGATGGCAAGTCCATGCAGATCAAAACCACGCTGCTGGTGCGTGATCTGGAAACGGCATAGGAAGGCGGCAGCGGATGGATTTTTTCCTGCAATTGCTCCTTAACGGCGTCGTGGTGGGCAGCATCTACGCGCTGGTCGGGATGGGGTTCGTAATCATTTTCAAGTCCACCAGCGTGCTGAACTTCGCCCAGGGTGAGTTTCTTTTGCTGGGCGCATACATCAGCCTGGCAATTACGACCTCATGCAAGATTCCGTTTTTTGCCGCCATGCTGTTGACCCTGGCCTTCGCGGTCCTGCTTGGCATCGCTATCGAGCGGTTGATCTTGAGGCCGATGATCGGCAAACCGGTTATCTCGATCATCATGGTGACGCTTGGGCTATCGAGTATTTTGCGGGCAATCGTGCAAGGCATCTGGGGCACGGACACGCGGCCCTTCGAGGAGATTTTTCCCGCCGCGCCGGTAAGGATCGGCCCCGTCCCGGTCTCGCAGGCCTACCTCTGGAGCATCGGTTGTGTCGTCGTGCTGCTACTTCTGTTTTCCCTCTTTTTTAAGTACACCCGCACCGGAATCGCCATGCGGGCTACTGCGTTCTCGCAGCGGATAGCACTTTCCATGGGCATTTCCGTGCGTTTCATGTTCGCGCTTGCCTGGGCGATGGCGGCGCTGGTCTCCGCCATCGGCGGCATTCTGCTGGGTGCCATACGGACCGGTGTCGATGCCTCTCTCGCCCTCATTGGCCTGAAGGTAATACCAGTGGTCATCCTGGGCGGACTCGACAGCATTCCGGGTGCGATTGTCGGCGGGTTGCTGATCGGGGTACTGGAAAACCTGGCGGGCGGCTACCTGGATACGCTTGTCGGCGGCGGAATCAAAGAAGTCGCGCCGTTCGTAATTCTAGTCACCATCCTGATGATCAAGCCGCACGGCTTGTTCGGCAAGGTGCACATTCAACGTGTTTGACCGGCATTTGCTTAGGGGCTCGCTCGTCTCGCGAGGATGGCAACAATGATTCGATGTGGCGATTTCAAAACCTCGTACGCCAAGGACATGGCGATCTTCAACTCCGGTTTAGCACGCTGCTCCCTAGCGCTTTTCCTGCTCGTGCTGCTGGCTGTTCCACTGTATGCCACCAGCTACTGGATGGACGTCCTCAACCGCGTGGGAATCGCCATTATCGGGGCCCTGGGCTTGAATATTCTTACCGGCTTTACCGGTCAAATCTCGCTTGGCAATGCGGCGTTCATGGCGACAGGCGCGTACAGCACTGCATATCTAGCATCGCTTGGGCTGCCGTTCGTCATCACGATCCCGCTCTCCGGCATTTTGACTGCTGTTGTGGGAATGATTTTCGGCGTCCCTTCGTTGCGCCTTAAGGGACTTTACCTGGCGATGGCAACCTTGGCTGCGCACTTCATCATCGAGTTCGGCGTCACTCACTGGAACTCGGTCACTGGCGGCGTCAACGGCACGAGCGTTCCGGCGGCCTCGCTGTTTGCACTGAAGCTCGATTCAGATGGAAAAGTGTTTTACCTCATCTTCTCGCTCATGTTCTTCCTGGTTCTCTTTGCCAAGAATCTATTCCGCACCAAGGTCGGCAAAGCCTTTGTCGCAATCCGCGACCAGGACATCTCGGCGGAAGTCATGGGAGTGAATCTGTTCAAATACAAACTGATGTCGTTCGGTGTCAGCTCGTTCTATCTGGGTGTTGCTGGTTCGCTGCTTGCTTATCAGGCTAAGTACATCAGTCCGGAGAACTTTCCCATTACGCTTGCCATCGACTACCTGGCGATGATAATCATCGGCGGCATGGGCAGTATACTGGGCTCGATCCTTGGGGCGCTTTTCATCACAGGCTTGCCTGAAGCGCTGCGCCTTGCCACCTCCGTACTGAATGACGTATTCCCCGCCCTCGTGGGATTATTCGCCTCCCTGAAGTTGGGAGTCTTTGGGCTGGCGATCGTGCTGTTTCTGATCTTCGAGCCCGACGGCATGGCTGCGCGCTGGCGGAAGATCAAGACCTACTGGCGGCTTTATCACTTCTCTCATTAGCAGGCTGCGTAAAACGCTAATGATTCTAAGGGCGTTTTAATGAATTTTCTGGCGGCGGCTGTTGAAAGGGCAAAGAACCAAGGAACTTGGATCAGTGAGTAAAAGTCGCAAGCTCGCTACCGTAGAAAGTGCTTTGTCAGGACGCGGGGACTTGATTTAACAGGAGAATCTCATGAAAGTAATCGCCGCAAAGATTTATCGAGTCGATATCGGCGGGCGGCACCCAGTGTTGTTGCAGCTTTTCACTGACGAAGGCATCACCGGAGTAGGCGAAGCCGCACTGGCGTACGGCGTCGGCAATAGCGCGGCGGCGGCCATAGTTCAGGACCTGGTAGAGCGGTTCGTGCTGGGCAAGGACCCCGCCAATATCGAGCCTATCTGGCACGAGATGTACGATCATACTTTCTGGGCCAAAGGCGGAGGCTCTATCCTCTTCCCCGGCATGAGCGCGATCGAGACTGCTCTCTGGGACATCAAAGGCAAGGCGCTGGGCGTTCCCGTTTACGAAATGCTTGGCGGCCGCTTCCGGGATAAGGTTCGGGTCTATGCCAATGGGTGGTCCTATAGTTGCCGGACCATCGACGAGCTCGTGCGTGAGGCCGAACGGGTGGTGAAGCTCGGCTATACGGCGCTGAAGTTTTATCCCCTCGCGAGGCCTATTGCTCCGCATTGGCTGCTGAAGCATGTCACCTTGCGCGAGGTCGATCGCGAAACCGAGAAGTGGGTGATTGCAAGTACCAAGGCAATTCGTGAAACCATTGGACCGGATGTTGATCTGATGGCTGATATGAGCGCCGGCATGACTACTGATGTCGCCATCCGGCTTGGCCGTCAGTTGGAACAATTTAATCTCTATTTCTACGAAGAACCTGTTGACCCCTCTGACGTGGGCGCATTGAAGAAAGTGTCGGAACACGTCAACATACCTATTGCCGTCGGAGAACGGTTGTACACCCGTTACGGCTTTCGCCAGATTCTGGAAAACCATGCCGTCGATATCATTCAGCCCGACCTCGGCACCACCGGCGGCATACTGGAAACCAAGTACATCGCGGCCATGGCGGAGATCTATTCCGCGCGAGTGCAATTGCATACCTGTGCCAGTCCGGTATCAACCGCGGCAGCTCAACAACTCTGGGCCTGTCTGCCTAACCTTGCACTCCAGGAGACCTATCCCTTCCGCATTCCAGAGCATTGGGCAATCGTGGATCATGCCCCAGAGCTTGATATCGAGAACGGATACATACCCATCTCGAATCGGCCGGGATTGGGCGTTGAATTGAACCAGAAAACCGTTGATCCGTTCTTGTGCGCCGAATGTAAGTGGGCTGCAAAGTCCGTTTCTGCTCCCTCGGCATGAACCGCAGCTGAGCCTGGTGCAGTTGCGAACGCTGTCCCGGCTGGGAATCCACAAAGCGCCGTGATCTCAGCCCGACAGCCTGCGCTTGGTTCTAGTCAGCAGCAACAGCAGGTAGGAAATATCCTCAATTGTTCAAAGCGAGTGCCCTGGACATGATCATTAAGAATAGCCGCGCATTAGGTTCGATCGGGGATATTCCGGCACGACAGATGCTGCTGGAAATCACCGAAGCGGTCATGCAATCTCTCGACTCTCATCGCATCATTCGTGAAATCCTGAAACTTGAAGGAGACGTCCTCAGCATCGGCAGGTGCCGGTGGGAGCTACGATCCAAGCGGCGCCTTTACGTTCTAGGCGCCGGTAAGGCAGCAAACGCCATGGCGCGAGCGGTGGAGGAAGTGCTGGGCGATCGCATCTCGCAGGGTCTGGTGATTGTAAAGCAGCTTGAAGCTGGCGATTTCCTGCCACACATTGAATTGGTTGTCGGCGGACACCCAATTCCCAATGAAGACGGTCTGGTGGCCAGCCGCCGCATGCTGGAAATAGTGGATCAAGCCACTCCGGATGACCTATTCATCGGTCTCATCAGTGGAGGCAGTTCCGCCTTGATGAATTGTCCTGTTTCCGGCATTAGTCTTGATGACGAGCAGCGGGCGACCGAGGCACTCCTGAAGAGTGGCGCCCGCATCCTTGAGATTAACGCCGTGCGGCGCCATATCTCAGCTACTAATGGCGGCCGACTGGCGCAGAAGGTCGAAGCCGCAGGCGCGGAGATGATCACCTTCTTCATCTCCGATATGCTTAGCGCCAACGCGACCATCGACCCCGCGCAACCAGTAGAGCACTTCTTCGGTACACCCTGCGCGCCTGATGCCACCACGCTTCAGGACGCGCTTGATGTACTAATGAAATACGGCCTCGCGGCGAAGCTTCCACGCGTATTCGAATTCCTGCGAGATGCCACCGAGAAGGACGAAACTCCCAAGAAATTTAACAATCGGATCCATCACTTCGTTCTGAGCTGGCCGGCGAATGCCTGCGAGGCGGCAAAGCAGGCAGCCGAGGCGCGCGGCCTCGCGCCCTGCATATTGAGCACTGTGTTGGAGGGCGAGAGCAGCGAGGCGGGAACTTTCCTCGCCTCTATCGCCAGAGAAGTCCGGTTAAACAATCGGCCCGTCGCCGCGCCATGCCTGCTCATCGCCGGCGGGGAGACTACCACTCGTGTGGAAGGCGCATGTGGCGAAGGCGGTCCCTCGCAAGAACTTGCCCTGGGCTTTGCCCTTGAAGTTGCGGGCCACCGCGGTATTTGCTTGTGCGCTTTGGACACCGATGGAACCGACGGTCCTACTGCGATCGCGGGAGGGTTGGTCGACGGAACCACCATCGAGCGCGCAAGAGAAAAAGGTTTGGACCCATATAAGTTGCTGGTGACACACGACAGCTCGGTGGTTCTTCGAGCCGTCGGCGACGCCGTTTGCACGGGCAATACGGGGACCAACGTCTGCGATCTGAATATTATTTATGTTTCCGGCGAAGCGCTGAGCTGACGCCAACAACTTGGGGGGATATCGATGGCAAATGATGTGATTACGGGAATAAAGGCTCGCGAAATCTTGGACAGCAAAGCACGGCCCATGGTCGAGGTGGACATTATCACCAATGATGGCGTGCTAGGACGCGGCGCATCTCCATGCGGAACTTCCACCGGCGCACACGAGGCATTCGTGTTGCGGGATGGCGGCAAACGTTATGGTGGACTAGGCGTTCAGCGCGCGGTGCGCAACGTGCTGGAGGTGATTTCTCCGGTGTTGAAGGGTCGCAGTGTTATGGACCAGAAGGCCATCGACGAACTGATGATCGAGTTGGACGGGACCGCGAACAAGTCGCGGCTTGGCGCTAATGCCATCTACAGCGTGTCTATTGCCGTGGCGCGCGCGGCGGCCGCGACCCTGCATGTGCCGCTTTACCGGCACTTGGGCGGGCCGGATGTCTGCATGCTTCCGGTACCGATGTTCAACATGATCAATGGCGGGTCGTTTGCCGCCGCTCAACTGGAGATACAGGAATTTCACCTCATACCCGCGACAGCCAAGCGATACTCGGAAGCATTGCAGATCGGTGTCGAGGTGTATACCGCTTTAGGCGAGGTCATCAAGCGGCGCTACGGCAGAGATCGTCTCTATATCGGTGCGTCCGCCGGATATGGCGTCCCCACGAGCGACCCTGGAGAGGTGCTTGAACTTCTGCTCACAGCGGCGGAGGCGGCGGGCTACGGTGGCCAATGCCGGGTTGGCTTGGACTGCGCTGCCAGCGAGTTCTATGACTCCGCGACCGGCCAGTACCATCTTTGCGGAAAACTCTTGCGCCGAGAGGACCTTATCGGCCTGCTCGAAGGCCTCGCCCGCAAATACGATTTGTTCATGATCGAAGATCCACTGGACGAGAACGACTTCGAGGGTTTCGCGGAGATCACCCGTCGAATCCCGGCCATTATTGTCGGCGATGATTTGCTTGTAACCAATCTGCAGCGCCTCAAGCGTGCGGTCGAGCTTGGGGCCGCGAATGCAATGCTGCTTAAGCCCAACCAGGTCGGGACCATTTCCGAGGCTCTCGAGGCAGCCCGTTATGCACAGGCACACGGGTACAAAGTCTTTGGCTCAGGAAGGGCGGGAGGAAGCATCGACGACCCCATCACTGATATTGCCGTCGCAGTGGGTGCCCAATGTGTGAAGTTCGGAGCGCCGAGATCAGGCGAACGACTCGGCAAACACAACTGTGCTTTGCGATTCGAGGAGGAACTAGGTTCTTTGGCTCGTTTTGCTGGACCGCAAATCTTCGAGCCGCGAACGACTCCGGCCGAAAAGCTTTCCCGCTGAGGCGAGTAGCTCAACTTGCAAGGTAAGGGAAAGGGATCTGCAAGCCTATCTGCTCGCCAACGGCTTGTCTCGCATCTCTGTAATGCGGCTCAATGAATGCGAATGAGTCTTCTTAGCATTCCAACTTGAACCGGGTTGAAGAAAGAGCATAGAGACGCCGCCACAACAGGCGGTTGATGCTGACTACCATTGCTGCCATGACGATGGTCGCCCCTAGCAGCAGACGGAAGTCGCCGGCGTCGGTCGCGTGGCTGATGACCGCGCCCAGTCCGACTGTCGAAAAAGTCTGGCCTTTGAAGTGAACGTACTCCGCAACAATGCTCGCGTTCCACGCACCGCCCGAGGCTGTAACAAAACCAGTAACCAGATAGGGAAAGATCGCGGGCAAGATCAGCTTCTGCCATCGCTCGAGCTTGCCGAAACGGAACACTTCACAAACTTCTTTCAAGTCCGATGGGATTGCCGAGGCACCGGCAATTACGTTGAAAAGGATGTACCACTGAGTCCCCAATAGCAGCAGAACTAGCGAACCAATCCCAAGGCCGCCGCCAGCCCGGATTAAAAGTAGAAGTATGATCGGGAACAAGGCGGTCGCGGGCACTGAGGCGGCAATCTGAGTGATTGGCTGCAACACGGCGGAGACTCTTGGACGCAATCCGATGAACACGCCGGCCGGTATCGTCCACAATGCGGCGAGCAACAGCGTAGCCTCAACGCGGAGAAATGTGGCTCCGGCGCCGGCGATGATATCGCGCAGCTCCCCTCGCGAAAGCATGGCGAGCATGAGACACATCTTGGTCACGGCATATCCCATGCCAAGCAGCAAAGTAACCAGCAACGCTCGGCGCGGCCACTTCCCCGCCCAGTGCCGCGACGAACCCGCATCGGCACCGCAGTGTTTTCTCGCAGCGTACAGGTCCAATGCTTCGCGCACGGGAGTAAAGGACACCCGGGCGACAGCGTGAAGAAGCCGCGAATGCCGTAGAAAGTCCAGAACAGCCGAGTGCGGTGTCTCCACGGCTTCGATCTGTTCGAACTTGAACTTTTCACCCCAGGCGATCACTGGCCGCCAGATTAGTTGATCGATAAGAACGATGACCGCGATCATCACCGAAAGACCATACAAGATCGCCCGCGTGTTTCCCGCATTCGCGGCGGTTTGCAGGTAAGAGCCGAGGCCGGGGAGCCGGAGATCCCGATTCCCCAGCACGAACATCTCGCACGCCATCAGGAAAAACCATCCCCCGGCGACCGACATCATCGAATTCCAGATCAGCCCGATCGATCCATACGGAAGCTCCAGTTGCTGGAATCTCTGCCATCCGTTGAACCCATAGACCTGCGTCGCTTCCCGCATTTCGCGCGGGATGCTCTTGAGCGAAGCATAAAAGCTGAAAGCCATGTTCCAGACCTGCCCGGTGAAGATCAGCAGGATCGATCCCAGCTCGAGGCCTAATTGCCTGTCTGGAAACAGTGCGACCATGGCAAGCATCACGCCGGGAAGAAAGCTTAAGACGGGGATGGACTGCAACGTATCGAGAAGAGGAATCAGAAAGCGCTCTGCCTTGGCGTTGTATGCGGCGACATAGCCATAACCGACGGCGAAGCCCAGGCTGAGAACATATGCGGCCGTGATTCGCGCCACCGAATACAATGCGTACCGTGGCAGCGCGGCCGCGGAAAGGTCAATCTCGGAGTGCGCGTTGATAGGCCCGTTCCAGTAATGAGCAAACGACAGCAAACCGTAGAACAACCCCAGGCCGGCCAGGATTACGGGCAAGTCTCGCAACCAAGACGCGGCAGGAGATAGCACCACACCCCAGGGTGGAGTTCGAGATGAAGCCTTATCGGTCTTCTGCGCCATCATCGTCGGAGGCATCAGTGAAGTTCTCCGGAGCTTGCCTGCTGGTGCGACAACAGTCTGTCGTTTTCCGAATCATAGGTGAAGATTTCGGCATAGCGGCCCCAATGCAGCGCGGTTTCAATCTGGTGCTGCACCTCCGCTGCGGAAAAATGTTCATCCAGAACGTCCCGGAAGAGTTCCAGCGGAATCGAGTGGTCAGACTTGCTCTCAAGAGCGTGGTGCATCTGTTGCAGCAGAGTGACACGGGCGAGAGCGGCCTCGCGAAACAGGTTCTTCCGCATTGCGATACCAGCCTCGGCAAATTCCGCGCCGGCTTGGGTCATCTCGATGTCACCCGCGGCCGACTTCACAAAACCAAGCAGCACCGCGGCTTCGACGAGCGGCATCAGATCGTCCACTTCCATTAACAGATCTTCCGCTATGTGGTATAAATCCTCTTTTCCGCCGCGATCCTTCAGCAGCTCCAAAAGCCCCGCGATGCCGCCTGGCCGTGCATGCGGCAGCATCTGGTACGGTGGCTTCGTCGCCCGCTGCGACTTCGAGGGCGGTGCGAGTTCGAGCTCCGGCTGTGTCATGACCTTATAAATGTAGTCGACATACAGCAGGAAATCGGCGGAATTGCGCTCTCTGGGCTGCCGCAATGGAACTTGGAAATCCGCTCTAATCCGGGCAGGGTTGCGCCCGAGCACGACGATTCGGTCGGCCAGCAGAACGGCTTCCTCGATGTTGTGTGTAACCAGGAATATGCTTTTCGTCGGGATCTTCTTGTCGAGCCACAGCTCCAGCAGTTCACCCCGAAGATTCTCGGCCGTCAGCACGTCGAGCGCGGAGAAAGGTTCATCCATGAACAGAACCTCCGGTTCAACCGCCAACGCGCGTGCGAATCCAACGCGCTGCTTCATGCCCCCGGAAAGCTCCTTGGGATAAGCGCTTTCGAACCCTTTCAATCCCACGGTATGCAGAGTTCGCAGGGCGCGGCGATGACGGTCGACATGCCGAATGCCGCGAGCGAGCAGCGGTGCCTCAACATTCTCCAGCACCGTGAGCCACGGAAAAAGCGCGAAGCTCTGGAAAACGATCGCCACATTGGGGCTGCAATCGCACAATCGCCTTCCATGCCAGTGGATTTCGCCGGCGGAAGGAGCCGCGAGTCCCGAGAGGATGCGCAGGAGGGTCGATTTACCGCAGCCTGAAGGCCCCAGCACGGCGACAATCGCGTCCGACTCCACCACAAAATCCGTGGGAGCGATCACCTGAATCCGCCTTCCGTCAGGCTGCTGGAAATATTTTTCGATGCCACGCGCCTCAATGATCCGCTCTGCCGCCACGACCGGTGCGGCAGGGATGGCTGCATGGATTGGCGTAGTTGCGGTCCGTTCGTGCTGCGCGTCAGCCGGCACCGCGGCTGACAATTCGTTCATGAAACGCTGCCATGCTTCTTCCGGCAGTTCATCGAAGAAGCGCATGCGATCATCCGGGTTGATGCCGTCGACGATTGCGCGCATCTCATGCGCCGGCCGCGAATGCAACAGCACGTACAGGTGATAGTAGGGAAAGTGAGCTGCCAGCTTGGCGGCGAACTCCGTGGGCAAGCGGCGGAACAAGTTCTGCTGCTCGTCAAACGACAACACCATGAACTCTTCGGCGGCTGCTTCCGGTTTCAATTCTTGCAGCAGAGAAACGGCACCCTCCCAACGCCCTCGGGAAAGTATGTCGCGAAGCTGTTCTTGTATGTGTAAGTCCATCGAGTGGCCCCGAACAGGCTACTACGATTTTCCGCCGAGCGCGAACCTTCCTGACTTAGGGCTGTGTTCACGCCTAAAATTGGTGCGGTATTCGTGGCTATGCGCTTTTTATGGATCTTTTATCAGGAATCTTTCTTTTTAGCTCTGCATCGGTCGAATTGTTCTGCAGAAATCTGTTGTTCGCCGATACCGACGTTTATCGTTGGGAATACAACTTCCGCGCTTCGACCGTGATGGGGATGGTCGGGGCTGGCGGCATCGGCTTTGAGCTGATAGGCTCCTTGCGCATTATGCAGTACCGGGAAGTGTCGGCCATTTTGCTGGTGATCCTGGCCATGGTCACCCTGGTCGACAGCTTCAACGGTTTCCTGCGCAAGAAATTCAAATAGAGCGAGGCTATCGTGAAATCGAAGGTAGTGGTTACCCATCGCGTGCACGAGGAAATTCTTGATCTTCTGCGAACCTCGTGCGAGGTCCGTGCCAATCAGTCTCCCGATACGCTGGAGCGTGAGGAAACCTTGCGGCGAGCGGCGGATGCGGAAGGCTTGATGGCGTTCATGCCGGACTCGCTGAATGCGGAATTCCTGGATCGCTGTCCCCGGCTGAAAATCGTGGCCGCCGCGTTAAAGGGTTATGACAACTTCGACGTTGCGGCCTGCACGCAGCGCGGAGTGTGGTTCACTATCGTGCCGGACCTGCTCACCGTTCCCACCGCCGAATTGACCATCGCTTTGCTGCTGGGACTGACCAGGAAAATCGCGGAGGGCGATCGCTACGTGCGCAGCGGAGCGTTTCGAGGCTGGCGCCCGCATCTCTATGGGACCGGTTTGAGCGGACACACGCTCGGCATCATCGGCATGGGTGCAGTCGGCCAGGCACTGGCCAAGCGATTGCGGGGCTTCGATCTCACGCTGCTCTACAGCGACATCCGCGAACTGCCGGCGTCCATTGAGCGCGACTGCGGTGTTCGACGCGCATCTTTAGGAGACTTGCTGGCGGTGAGCGACTTCGTTGTTCCCCTGTTGCCGCTGACCAGCGAGACCGTTCACCTGATCAATCGCGACACGCTCACGGCAATGAAACCGGGCGCGTTTCTGATCAACGTCTGCCGCGGTTCTGTGGTAGACGAGCAAGCGGTGGCGGAAGCCCTCGCGGCCGGCCGGCTGGGCGGTTACGCGGCGGACGTGTTTGAGATGGAGGACTGGGCGCGGACGAATCGCTCGCGCACCATCCCGTGCGTTTTGCTGGAGGCCGCTGACCGAACCCTGTTCACCCCTCATCTTGGTTCGGCCGCGCGTGAAGTTCGATTGGAGATTGAACGTCAGGCGGCACGCAGCATCCTGCAAGCCCTAAACGGCGAAGTCCCAACCGGCGCCGTAAATCAACCTGACCATAAGTCTCATTCGTATGAAGTATCGCCTTAGATTGCTGCTGCTGCCAATGCGCGTGATCCATAATCGGTGTAAACGTTGACGAAGCGTTCAATCGCTCCCAGCTTATCACGTCAGTTTCTGGCGGCGCTGAAGCCAGTACTTGAGGATGTGGCCAGTCCGCCACAGATCGCGGAGATAGAGATGCGAGCCGTACTGATCGCCGACATCGAGAAGGAGCTGGCAATCGCGAGTCCTTTAGA
>Ga0187876_1001657_pt1 | contig 18347 bp, 16 predicted proteins | sample June2016WEW_17_4_FD_133000 | JGI IMG/M metagenome (GOLD analysis project Ga0187876, IMG submission 133000) | Peatland microbial communities from SPRUCE experiment site at the Marcell Experimental Forest, Minnesota, USA - June2016WEW_17_40 | ecosystem: Environmental > Terrestrial > Soil >...
CGTAATCGAAGACGTTGACGATGTTGGGATGGCTGAGCACGCCGGCCGCTTGCGCCTCGCGCTGAAATCGCGCCCTGAACTCCTTATACTCCTCGGGTGCAAGGCCTTCCGTGAGCATGGTCTTAATGGCAACCGTCCGCCCGATGACAGGGTCGAACCCCTGGTAAACGATACCCATCGAGCCACGCCCCAGCTCACGCACCACCTCGTATCGTCCTGCCTTGGTCAGCACATCCGCCATTTAACCCTCACCTTCTTCCGCACCCGATCACTACACGAAGCCGTTCAGTAGATACCCATCTCTTTGTCGTCTTATTCCTAGCCGGCAGGAACGGCCCACCCTGAAAATCCCATCTCTAGGTCAGCCTAACGCACCGTGATCTTGGTGTCAAGGCATCAGGGCTCAGTCCACAATCCGTCGATAAAATGCGGCAACCCGGCCGCAGATCAGATCGGCGCCGACGGAGTTCCCTAGTGTGTCTAGCCGACTATTTGTCACTTTCTCGGCATCGCTCCCGGAGGGGCAAGTCCTGACTTCCTTTTCGCAAAATGCGCCGTGCCTTGCTCCTTTTGGAGTCAGATTGCTGCGAATTCGGGCACAAAACGCGCATACTTTGCATCATCCGAAAAAGTGATGTCCTTTGTTTTCAAGTACTCCTTAGCTTCGTTCCCACGATTTTCGTATTCTCTCGCGGTTCTCTGAATGTCCCCGACCGGGCGATGTCGTCCGCAGCCGCCCTTCCCGTTCAAGGCCTCCGCCAAAACCTGTGACGTGCTCGAAAACTCGAATTTTGCGCGTAATGTGCGCATTTCAGCACTCAACTGCGGCTCAATTTGAGTTCGTTTTAGTTCGTTTTGCACATTCCTTCCTGTGTTTTCAATAACATACTGGCTTCGTTCGTATTTTTTTTATTTGTTTCCAGCTCCCTCTTTCCCCGAGTGCCGGCATCTTCCCGCCATCCCTTGCGCCGCGTGTCTAACCGGCCCCCGCCTACGACAATGTGTCCACAAAATAACCATTTTTGTAGGCTATCATAGCCCCCAGGTTTTGTCAAGCAGAAAATGTGAAGGGGGTCGAAATGTCGATCGGGCAAGGCGTCGAGGAGTCCGCCGTTATAAGAGGGCACTTTGGAAGGGCGGGGCTTTAGCCCAGCCGCCTCGGGGAGTGCGGCGGACTGGGCCTTTTAGGCCCCGAAGCCACGTTGCCTCTGGGGCTAAAGCCCTAATGATAAGGCGTCTTCCACGGCGGGGCTAAAGCCCCGCCCTGCCCGGCACTTCGCAATATGATGCGGACTTTCGCCAGGAAGTACTGGTCGCCGCCCAGGCCCAACCATTCGTGCTTGGCCCGCACACGGCTAAAGTGCTAGTATTGCCCCCATTGCTATGGCCGGTTACAACCTTCTAACTCCCGGGCATCGCTCGATTCGCAAGTATTACGAGAACGCGGCTGCCCTGCGGGACCAGGGCGTGCTGAACGAGATGAGCGTGCGTTCGCCCTTCGAGTCCCTGCTCCAGGAGACCGCCCGCCTCAAGAACTGGACCTTCATCGCCGAGCTCTCGGGAAAGTCCGGCGGCGCGCTCGTTCGTCCTGACGGCACCCTGCGCGACCGAAGCACCCTGCCGCGGGGCTACTGGGAAGCCAAAGACACCCAGGACGATCTTGACACCGAAATCAAGAAAAAGATCGCGCGCGGCTACCCCCTCTCCAACATCATCTTTGAGGACACCCAAACCGGCGTCCTGTTTCAGGGCAAGCAGAAGATCAACGGGCCGTACAGTCTCGGCAACCCCAAAGAGTTGGCCGCCCTTCTGAACCAATTCTTCTCCTACACCGAGCCGGATATTGAAGAATTCGAAGAAGCGGTTGAGGAATTCAAGGAGCGCGCGCCCGAACTGGCGCGCGGCCTGGTTGAGAAAATCCAGCAGGCGCACAGGGATAACCCGCCATTCAAGGCCGCCTTCGAGAAGTTCTTTGAGCTTTGCCGCACCGCGCTCAATCCCAATATCCGCGTCGAGGCCGTGGATGAGATGCTGGTCCAGCACCTGCTCACCGAGCGCCTGTTTCGCACCGTCTTCAATAACCCCGACTTCGTTAAGCACAACGCCATCGCGGCGGAAGTGGACCGCGTCATCGAGGCACTGGTAAGCAAGAGCTTTGACCGCACCGAGTTCCAGAAAAGCCTGGACCGCTTTTACGTGGCCATCGAAAGCACCGCGCGCTTGCTACCTGACTTTAGCGAAAAGCAGCACTTCCTCAACACCGTTTATGAGCGCTTCTTCCAGGGCTACGCAGTGAAGCTGGCCGACACAATGGGGATCGTCTATACGCCCCAGGAAATCGTCAACTTCATGTGCGCGAGTGTGGCCGAGGTGTTGGAAAGGGAATTTGGGAAGATCCTTTCCAGCCCCGACGTTTACATTATCGACCCTTGCACCGGCACCGGTAACTTCGTCGTGAACCTGCTGCGGCGCATGCCCCTCCGCGACCTGCCCCGCATGTACCGCGAGCAGCTTTTCGCCAACGAAGTGATGCTGCTGCCTTATTACATTGCCTCCCTCAATATCGAACACGCCTATTACGAACTGACGGGCACCTATGAAGCTTTCGAAGGGCTGTGCTTCGTCGACACTCTCGACCTCGCCGAGGGCAGCCAGCATTCGCTTGGTTTCATGACGGAGAAGAACGCAGAGCGAGTGGAGCGCCAGCGCCGAACGCCGATCACGGTAGTCATCGGCAACCCGCCGTACAACGTGGGGCAGATCAACGAGAATGACAACAATAAGAACCGAAAATATGACGTGATAGACCGGCGCGTATCGGAAACCTATGCGAAGGCTTCCAAAGCAAGCAATAGAAAAGCGCTCTCGGACGCATATGTCAAATTCTACCGGTGGGCGACAGACCGGCTTTCGTGTCGCGATGGCATCGTAACCTTCGTTTCGAATAATGGCTTCTTGGAGGGCATCGCATTCGATGGCTTCCGGGAACAACTGCTCGCGGACTTTAGCAGCATCTATCACTTTGACTTCAAAGGAAATGCTCGAACTAGAGCAGAGCGGCGACGGCAAGAGGGTGGCAACATCTTTCATGACCAAATCCGCTGTGGTGTCGGGATCACCGTCCTTGTCCGAAATCAGGCTGTGGCAACACATAAGCTTTACTACCATGCCGTCGGTTCTTACTGGAAGGCAGAACAAAAGGCGCAGCACCTGAGGTCGTTCGAAAACCTGTCCGCCGTTCCATGGACCCGCCTCGTCCCGGACTCAGTTGGGGCTTGGTTAGTGCCTGAGCACGCAAAAGAATTCGAGGTGTTTGTTCCGCTCGGAAGCAAAGCCGCGAAAGCGGCGGCCGGTCCGGCCCCCAAGACGATCTTCAAGATTTTTTCGGGTGGAGTGAAAACGAACCGTGACGAAATTACTTACGACTTCAATGGTGCCGTGCTGGCTGATCGCGTCCAGCGTTTTATTGAGGATTATAACGGTGAGGTTGATCGGTATAAGCGCTCGGGAGGAAAACAACCGGTCGATGATTTTGTGCGCTATGACAAGGTTAAATGGAGCCGGGATCTCAAGGACGATCTTCGACGCGGTAATTATGCGATTTTTGACGGGACGAAAATTCGGAAGGCCCTTTATAGGCCATACTGCCGACGATCACTTTTCTTCGACAGAATTATAAATGAGGAAGTCTACGTAAACCATCGCCTCTTACCTTCGCAGGCAGAAGAAAATGAAAATCGAATTATCGTCGCTGGTGGCTATGGCCGCACGCCGTTTGCCGTCCTGGGAAGCAAGACTTTCGTTGATTTGAACTTCTATGCTGACCCGTGCCAATGCTTCCCGCACTATGTCTATGATGAGGACCGCACGAACCGGCAGGAAAATGTCACCGACTGGGCGCTGGAGCATTTTTGCGAGCATTACAAGGATAAGCAAATCACCAAGTGGGACATCTTCTATTACGTCTATGGGATTCTGCACCATCCCGAATACCGCGCGAAATACGCCGAGAACCTGAAGCGCGAACTGCCGCGCATTCCGCTCGCAAACGACTTCTGGGGGTTCTCGAAAGCCGGGGAGGAACTGGCCCGGCTGCACCTTGATTACGAATCGTTAGAGCCTTATCCCCTGAAATTCATCGAAACGGGTTCGGGCGTTGTAGGGGCGAGCGGCGCTCGCCCCCAGGCCGAGCGCCGCTCGGCCCTACAGATTCCGCTGTCATACCGCGTGGAGGACAAGATGCGCCTCGCGAAGGATCACCGCTCACTCAAGGTGAATGATTCCTTGACGCTGGGCGGCATACCGCCCGAAACGTTCGAATACCGCCTGGGCAATCGCAGCGCGCTCGAATGGGTGATTGACCAATACCAGGTGACGGAAGACAAGCACAGCGGCATCCGCTCCGACCCCAACCGCCCCGACGACCCCGAATACATCGTCCGCCTCGTGGGCCAAGTTATTCGCGTGAGCGTTGAAACCGTTAAGCTTGTGAAATCCTTGCCCGCCCTGTAGCGGCGGATGGGGACAACGATATGCCTAAAACCCCTCAACTGGTTTGCCAGCATCTGGAGAACATCAGCCGGGATGCGCTGGAAAAGTACCTGCCCATCATTCGGCGCTACGTCGTGCGGCGACAGGGCGTCTATGCGCTCTACCGCCGAGGCAAGCTCTATTACGTAGGGCTGGCCAGCGACCTGCGCTGGCGCCTGAATGCGCACCTGACAGATCGGCTCAGCCTATCTTGGGATCGCTTCAGCGTCTACCTCACCGTGGGAGACAAGCACCTGAGAGAGCTTGAGTCCCTTCTCCTCAGAGTCGTTAAGCCCAAACCCAAGGGCAACGTGCAGAGTGGGAAATTCACTTCGTCTGAGAACCTGCTCTGGCGGTTCAAACGGGACATCAAGGCCTACCATCGCGCCGAGCTGAACGCTCTCGTCGGGCAAGACACCGATCTCGCCATGCCGAAGAGCGCCCACGAGCGCGAGGATCAGCACGTGCCGCTGTCCGGGTACGCTGGGAAGCCGTTCAGGTTGCGCGCCAGATTCAAAGGCAAGACGCTGCAAGCCCAGGTTCGGCGGGACGGAACTATTCGGTTCCTGGGGAAGGTCTACCGCACGCCCTCTGCGGCAGGAGCCGCCGCCTGCAAACGCTCCTGTAACGGCTGGCGGTTCTGGAAGTACGAGCGCGCGCCAGGCGACTGGGTCCTCCTGGATGAACTACGCAAGTAAGGAAGCACACTGGGGGGTCGCTGGTGACCTTAGTTTTGGCTCTCGAGCCCCAAAGGGGCGATCTAGGCCAGCCCAGGGCAACGCCCTGGGTGAAGAGGCCAAACCCGTTCCCGCAAGCCCTGAAGGGGCGAGATAGGTGAATCGCTATGCCCCAATCGCTCTCCAAGCTGTACGTCTGGGACTGAAGGCGCAATTCGTATTTCGCCCCTACAGGGCTCAAGGTCAGAACGGGCGCCCGGTTAACCCAGGCCGTTGGCCTGGGCTAGGCTAGGTCGCCCCTTTGGGGCTGGACAGAGCAGCAAGTGCAGCGTCCCCGGTGTTGGGACTCTGCGGCTTTTCGATTAGATCCGTGTCCGGGCATCGGCAGCCAGCAGTATACGATCCATGCGCAGGGCGGGAGGCGGGCTGGCGCAGACCCCTGCCTCTTGGTGTCTGCGAACTCCCGAAGGGACGGGTTAGAGCCGGCAGGGAAGAACAGGTTTCAGGTGTCGGGTGTCGGGTGTCAGGCCGGGCAGAGCGAGATTCTTCGCTGCGCTCAGAATGACAGCCATTCCTAACTGCCGATTGCCCACCGCCTACTGCCTACTGCCCACTGCCCACTGCCCACTGCCTACTGCCCGCTGCCTGCTGCCCTTTATCCTTTAGCCTTTATCGCTTAGAATCATATTGAGACCATTCCCCGCATTTCACTTGGGAGCAAACGATGACTCAGCGCATCGAACTTCCGAAGGGCTTGGAGGCTGTTCCTGCGGAAGAACGCGGGCGGTGGTGCTGTTCACGCCTGGAAGAAGGAAACATCCTCTTCTTCGCAGAGACTCCCTTCGGCCTGCCCCCGGACGAAGCCCAGTTCCTGCTAAGCCAGCGGCAGAGCGAAGCGGGCTACCACAAGAACATTGCCTATCGCCCGCATTCCGGCCGGCTTACGGGATATGGCGAGGGCGGGAGCGGCGACAAGGATCGGCTGCACGCCATCATGCAACGGTTTTCCCAACGGGCGATCGAGTTCACTCAGCAGCTTCTGTCTCCCTATGCCGGCTCATTGGTGGTGGACTTTGCCAGCTTTCGGCCCCAGCAGGAGGCGGGGCGGCAAATCCGCCAACGGGCGCGCAACGACCTTTTGCATGTGGATTCGTTCCCGACCCGGCCTTCCTATGGCAATCGTATCCTGCGCGTGTTTACGAACATCAACCCAACCGAGCCTCGGGTGTGGGTGACCGCTGACACCTTCGACCGTCTGGCGGAACGCTTCGCAGGAAGCGGCGGCATGTCCCTTCCCGGGAGGGTGCCTTCCGGGCCCAAGAAGCTCCTGGTGAGGCTTGCGCGAGCGGCGCGACTCCACAGCCTGGCGCGGCCTCCTTACGACGATTGGATGCTGCGCTTCCATCACTTCCTCAAAGCAAACCAGGAGTTTCAAAACACTTGTTCGCGGACCCGGTGGGAGTTCCCACCCCACTCCGCATGGCTCGTCTTTACGGATATGGTGAGCCACGCCGTTCTCTCCGGGCAGTTCGCCCTCGAACAGACTTTCATCGTCTCCAAGAATGCCCTCGTGTTGCCTGAGAAGGCTCCGGTCAGAGTCCTGGAACGAATCGCAGGCAGGCCGGTGGTCTGAAGCTGTCAGCCCTCAGTTGCTGACCTGAGCCCCGATGGGGCGACCTACCACAGCCCAGGCCAACGGCCTGGGTGAAGACACGCGCCATCCTGCTTCTTCAGCCCTGAAAGGGCGGCCTAAGGCCGCCAGCAAACGGCGAAGGATTTCCTCGAGGACGCGTAATGCTATTTGGCCCTTTCAGGGCCGGACACTAGAGACGGGCTGAATCTCGGACCCAGGCCGTTGGCCTGGGCTATGGTAGGTCGCCCCTTTGGGGCTGAGAGCTGAGAGCTGATAGCTGATGGCTGAATTGACTCGCCTCGTCATGCTGTATATCATTAAAACTGGGAAGGGTTGAGGATGAGCAAGCACAAGGGCAAAACGGTGGAAGTGGTGTGTCCGTGCTGCGGGGCGCGGCTTGAAGTGGACACAGAGCTCGGAAAGATTCTGTTCCACGAACCGCCGCCGAGAACCTCCAAGGCTCCCGACCTGAATCAAGCTTCCGAACTCCTCAAAAAGGAAGCGGAGCGGCGCGAAAGCCTCTTTAAACACAGCGCCGAAGAGGAAAAGATCAAGTCTGAGCTACTGGAGCGCCGGTTCAAAGAGGCATTCGAGAAGACCAAGGACACTCCTACCGGGCCCCCGCTTAAGGAAATTGATTTGGATTGAGGGTCCGCGGCGGAATCTTGACCTTGGCGGGGAGTGGGAACTGTGGCGAATTCCGGGAAGAAATGGCTTCGTGTGGCGGTCGAAAAGGCCAAACGCCTTTTCAAAAGAGAGCCGCGCCTGCCCGAAGAAGACCCGTATGCCTATGTGACCGCGCCCAAGAAACCCAGGCCACCCTATCGGAGCGCTGCTGCCGTCGCCGACCGGCCCGAAGACTAAAGGCGGTGGCTGGCCCCGGGCGCATAGGGGCTAGTCGCCGCTGGGCGATGTTTGATAGGCAACCAACGCCATCCGCTCGTCATCGGCCAAGTACTTCTAGCCATTCAACACTGGCCCCAAGGAGGTTGTATGCCCGGCAAAGCTCGCCGGCTTGAGTATACTCCTGAACACGCCGGCTCCGGAGTTCGCGCCAAGCTGCCCCGCATCGAGACTTGGCCGAATCAGTATAAGAACTACGAAATCACCATTTCGGTCCCGGAGTACACCTCCATTTGCCCGCGTACCGGCTTGCCGGACTTCGGAACCATCACCGTTCATTACCTGCCGGACAAGCTGTGTCTCGAACTAAAGTCGCTGAAGTACTACATTCTCTCCTACCGGAATCTGGGCATTTTCTATGAGAACGCCGTGAATCGCATCCTCGACGATGTGGCTCATGCTTGCCGCCCCAAGTGGGCGGTGGTGCGCGGTGAGTTCACCACTCGAGGCGGCATGCGAACCAAGATCGAAGCACGGTTCCCCAGAAAAGCAGTGCGCGGCGCTTAGCGGCGAGTCGGGAAGCGCAAGGCGAGCCGTGACAGTGATAAGTAGTCCACTGGGCAAGCTTGCAGGGGTGACGTGTGGTGTAGGGGTAGGGCTTGCCCTACCCTCGTCGTCGGCCTAGTGACCCTCCGGGGACGGCAAGCCGTTCCCCTACAGTGCGGTTCGCTGTCGAAAGATCGGGGACCCTGCCGAATGTGCTTGACATCGACATGCTCAAGTTTTATTATGTCATGGAACTAATGGATGCCCTCCGGCATCTAATGGTCTTGAATGTGGTTGTGAACCCTGCTTGGGGTTCTCACTCAGTGAGGAGGACTTAGGAACATGAGTAAGATTATTGGAATCGACTTGGGTACCACCAACTCGGTTGTCGCGGTTATGGAAGGTGGTGACCCGGTAGTCATCAATAACCCTGAGGGAGGGCGCACTACCCCGTCGGTGGTGGGGTTCACCAAGTCGGGCGAACGGTTGGTGGGACAAGTAGCGAAGCGCCAAGCCATCACCAACCCGGAGAACACCGTTTTCTCGATCAAACGGTTTATGGGCCGTAAGGTCAACGAAGTTCAGAGTGAGATCAAGACCGTCCCCTTCAAGGTGGTGCCGGGTCCCAATGGCGACGTGCGTGTAGTGGCTCAGGGCAAGGAATACTCGCCCCCGGAAATCTCCGCCATGATCCTGCAGAAAATGAAGGACGCCGCCGAGCAATACCTCGGCGAAAAGGTGTCGCAAGTGGTCATCACGGTCCCGGCTTACTTTAACGATTCCCAGCGCCAAGCCACGAAGGACGCCGGGAAGATCGCCGGCCTGGAAGTTCTGCGCATCGTGAACGAGCCTACGGCGGCGGCCTTGGCTTATGGGCTTGACAAGAAGGCGGACGAGACCATAGCGGTCTATGACTTCGGAGGCGGGACGTTCGATATTTCGATTCTGGAAGTCGGCGAGGGTGTGGTCGAGGTCAAGTCGACCAACGGTGACACGCACTTGGGCGGCGATGATATTGATAAGCGGATTATGGACTGGATTGTGGACGAATTCCGCAAGGATCAAGGCATCGACCTTTCGAAGGACCGCATGGCGCTGCAACGCCTCAAGGAAGCGGCGGAGAAAGCCAAGATGGAGCTTTCCACGGTACTCGAGAGCGACATCAATCTGCCCTTCGTGACGGCCGACGCCTCCGGGCCGAAGCACCTGAACCTGAAGTTGACGCGAGGGCGCTTTGAGCAGATGTGCGAGGATCTTTTCCAGCGTTCCGTGGGCCCGGTGAAACAGGCGCTTTCCGATGCCAATCTCACGCCCGAGAAGATTGATGAGGTGGTGCTGGTGGGCGGATCGACACGCATCCCGCGCGTGCAGCAGATTGTCAAGGACCTTTTCCTGGGCAAGGAGCCGCACAAAGGTGTCAATCCGGACGAGGTTGTGGCGGTTGGGGCTGCGGTGCAGGCGGGAGTCCTGGGCGGGGAAGTGAAGGACCTGCTGTTGCTGGATGTTACTCCCTTGACCTTGGGCGTTGAGACCCTGGGCGGTGTTATGACGCCGCTCATCCAACGCAATACCACGATTCCGACGAGAAAGAACGAGACCTTTTCGACGGCGGCGGAGAACCAGACTTCGGTTGAGATTCACGTCCTGCAAGGCGAGCGTCAGATGGCGCGCGATAACCGGACGCTCGGCAAGTTCCACCTGGTGGGCATTCCCCCTGCGCCTCGGGGCATCCCGCAGATTGAAGTGACGTTTGACATCGATGCCAACGGAATTCTGAATGTTTCCGCCAAAGACATCGGCACGGGGAAGGAACAGAAGATCACGATAACGTCCTCGAGCGGGTTGAGCAAAGACGAAGTGGAAAAGATGACCAAGGACGGCGAGTTGCACGCTGAGGAAGACCGCCGCCACAAGGACGACGTGGAAACCAAGAACCGAGCTGATTCGCTGGTTTACTCGGTGGAGAAGATGCTCAAGGAGAATCGCGGGAAAATCTCTGACAGCGACGCCAAGAACATCGAATCGGCCTTGGACGATGCCAAGAAAACCATTCAGGAAGGCGACGTCTCGAAGATCAACGATTCCGTTGAGCGGCTAACAACGGCGTCGCATAAGCTGGCGGAAGCGATGTACAAGCAGGCATCTACGGCGCAGGCGGCCCAAGAGGCGCCGGGCGGCCCCGGCGAAGCGTCAAGGCCTTCCGCAGGCCCCACGGCTCAGCCTGGCCAAACTAAGGGCGACGGCGAAGTGATCGACGCGGAAGTGGTGGACAGCGACGACAAAAAGAAGAACTGAGAAGAACAGTCGAGAGTCAAGAGTCGAAAGTTGAGAGTTGACTCTTGATAGATAACAGCGCTGCGACCGATTCGACGGGAGCTGGCGTTTAGAAGGAGGAACAGAGGAACAGTTTTGAGGCACGAGCAAGAGCGTCATGGCTCTCGACTCTCGACTGTAGACTCTGAACTGCCTTATGGAACATCGAGGTCTCGTCGGAGTGGAATGCCCGCAATGCCACTGGAAGCATTTCATGGAACTGGGCCTGGACCAGGCCATCATGGACTCTCCCGCGGCTCAGGAGATCCAGCACCAATTACAGGAATGGCTGCGGTCGCGCTGCCCGGACCATCTGGGGGCGATTCTCGAGACGATGAAGAACTAACACGATGGCTGTTGTCGGTGCACAAAAGGACTATTACGCGACGTTGGGGGTGAGTCGCGGCGCCAAGCCGCCGGAGATCCGCAAGGCATACCGCCGCTTGGCGCGCAAGTATCATCCTGACGTTAACCCGGGCAACAAGGCGTCCGAAGAAAAGTTCAAGGAACTCTCGGAGGCTTACGAAATTCTGGGTGACGAAAAAAAACGCCAGATCTACGACCAGTACGGCTTCTATTCCAACAACATTCCCCCGGGTGGCCCCGGACCGAGCGCCTCGACGGGCGCCGGCGGGCCCGGCCCCGGATTCGATTTCTCGGGATTCGATTTCTCGAACGCCGAAAGCGGGGATACGGAGACGGGAAGGCACGCGGGATTCGGAGGGGGCTTCCGGGACATCTTCTCGCAGTTGTTCAATCGCCCAGGCCAGCGCGAAGAGGAAGAAGAGGGTCCGCAAAAGGGAAGTGATATCGAGCACCACATGCACCTGGGATTCTGGGACGCCATTCGTGGCACACAGGTGCGAATCACCGTGGCGCGGCAAGAGACCTGCCCGACCTGTAAAGGCAGCGGCTCTGCCAAAGGCGCGGCTGTTACCTGCACCATGTGCGGCGGAACGGGCAAGGTGGCGCGCCAGGCAGGGACGATGCGATTCAGCGTGACGTGCCCGCAATGTGGCGGGACCGGCAAGCAGCGCCGCCCTTGCCCGACCTGCGGCGGGTCGGGTTCCGTGCGGGCGCCCGAGACTTTTGAAGTGCGTATTCCGCCTGGCGTGGATACGGGATCTCGCGTACGCGTGCCGGGGAAGGGAAACGCGGGCGCCGGCGGCGGCCCCCCGGGCGACTTGTACATTGTTACGGAAGTTGAAACCCATCCCATCTTTGAGCGCAAGGGCGACAACATCTACGTTAAGGTCCCCGTAACCGTGGCCGAGGCGGCCCTGGGGGCGAAGGTGGAAGTGCCGACTCTGCTGGGGCCCTCGACCATCAAGATCCCTCCCGGGACCCAGAGTGGCCAGCAACTCCGGCTGCGCGGGAAGGGTGCGCCCTCGTTGCGCGGTGATGCGCGCGGGGATGAGTTTATAGAGGTGCAGGTGATGGTCCCACGGGTTGCGGATGAAAGGACCAAAGAAATCCTTCGCGAACTCGCGCACCTGAACCCGGAAGATCCCAGGCAAGAGCTGAAGAAGTACCTTTGAAGGATGCAGGTTAAAGGTTGAAGGATAAGGGCTGGATGCCAATTAATAGGTGTTCGACGTCAGACTTTAGACTTTAGACTCTTCCTATGAGCCCCCGAGGCAGAAAAACTCGCGGCAAGACCGGCTACATGATCAGCGCCGTGGCCGAAATGTACAACATCCATCCCCAAACCCTCCGTCTCTACGAGCGGGAAGGGCTGCTGGTGCCTTCCCGCACCAACGGCAACACCCGCCTCTACGGCGACGAAGACCTGGAGCGGTTGGAAACCATCCTGAATCTGACGCGCGACCTGGGCGTCAACCTGGCAGGAATCGAGATCATCCTAAACATGCGCGACCGCATGCAGAAAATGCAGAAGGAAATGCAGGCTTTCGTCTCCTATGTGCAGGAGGAAGTTTTGACACGCCCGCCCATAGACCAGGAGCGGATCCAAAATGCCCTGGTGCGCGTCGCCCCGCCCTATTTGATCCGAACGCAACGCCACGCGGGCAAATAAGCGCTTCGTTGGACAGGAATCTAAGATGCCGCGAAAAGACTGCCCACAATGCGATGGCACAAGTTGGAAGCCGGTCGAGGTCGAAGGCGTCCGCCGCATGACCCGCTGCGATTGTTATGGCCTGGAGCGCGCGGAACTGTTGCTTCGCCAGGCTCACATCCCCGAAAGGTACGAGCACTGCGCCTTTGAGAATTTTGACATACGCCGCGACAATCAAAGCTTAAGATGGGCGAAGCTGAACGCCGAGAATTTTGTTAAGGAATACCCCGCGGATTTTGGCCTGCTCTTTGTCGGCACGACGGGCGTGGGAAAGACCCACTTGGCGGTCGCGGTGCTGCGCGAGTTGGTCCTGCGCAAAGGCGTCGAATGCCTTTTCTATGATTTCCACGATCTGCTGAAGGCCATTCGGGACAGTTACAATCCCGTTTCTCAAAATTCGGAGCTTTCCGTTCTCCAGCCGGTGCTGGACGCTGAAGTGCTCTTGTTGGATGAACTCGCCTCCTGGAACCCTAGTGACTGGGTTAAAGAGACCTTGCAGCATATTATCAATTCACGCTATAACCACAAGAAAGTTACTCTCATCACGACGACGCTTCCCCTGGGTGAAACCCAAGGGCGCCGGGAGGTTCGCGCGCCCTCCGGGGAAGTTGTCCCGAACGTGGAGCTTACTTTGAACCAGCTCGGAGTCACTCTACGCTCCCGCCTCTATGAAATGTGCAAGCTGATTGAAATGAGCTCCGACGACTACCGCAAAGCGATCAAACAGGCGGCCTATAAGTTCCCGACCGCGTAAGCGCTTCCCAGCCTCGGTGCTTGTCGGGAGCCCCGCAGCGCGGTTAGCGCCTCCACAGTCGAGGTCAAGCGGGTCACGGCGTTTCGGCCGGCGGGAAGGCTGCAGCCTCGCCGCTGCACTCCAAATGAGTGCCTCGCGGCTATCGTCCCTGTTCGGACTGGATGTCCGCTCCCCAAGGCTGCTGCTTCGCATTGACTTCGCTTTCCACGCAACGGTAGAATAGGACTTCCTTTGTAGGCCTGCGTCGGGTACCTGGAGAGGAGGCCGGCGGATGTCCGCTGACGAAAAAGGCAGCAGTTTGCAAACGGCTGGGAGTGACAGTCTGCAAGAAGCAAGGACGGACCTCGGAGCCCAAAATGATTTGACGGATCCCCAGGCGAGGATTCCTGAGATCAGCGAGGTGGTCAATCTGATGGAGGGGATGGAGGCGCTATCCGCTCCCCCGATTGCCGCGGGTGAAATCGTTCAGGGCCATGTGCTCAAGATCACGGACACCGAAGTCGTAGTTGATGTGGGGCTGAAATGCGAGGCCCAGGTTCCGCGGAACGAGTTCCTCGCGCTGGATGGGCACCTGAGAATCAGCCCAGGCGATACGGTTGACCTTTGGGTCGACAATTATGACGAGGCCTCCGGAACAGTCAGCGTTTCCTATCAAAGGGCATTACGGCGCAAGACGTGGGATGGAGTTGAACGCGCTTTCCGGGATCAGAGTAACATCACCTGCCGCGTGGTCGATCGAATCAAAGGCGGCTTGATGGTAGACATTGGGGTTCCGGCTTTCCTCCCGGCTTCTCATGCCGATGTGCGCGTGCACGCTAACCTGGATGAACTCAAGGGTCAGGAATTCCCCTGTAAGGTCATCAAGGTCAACCGCAAGAAGAACAACGTGGTGGTCAGCCGCAAGGCTGCGATGGAAGAAGAACTAAACCGGCGCAAGCAGGAGTTGGCGGAACGCCTGGTGGAAGGCGCGGACGTAGTGGGTAAGGTCAAAAACCTGACCGACTACGGCGTCTTTGTTGACCTGGGAGGGATTGACGGCCTGCTTCACATCACCGACCTTTCTTGGGGTAGAATTGGGCATCCCTCGGAAGTGGTCCAAGTAGGTCAGGAAATCACGGTGAAGGTGCTCAAGCACGATCCCGAAAGAGGGCGGATCTCCCTGGGTTTGAAGCAACTCACACCTGACCCCTGGGAGACGGTGGCGGCCACCTATCATGCGGCAGACCGAATCACCGGCCGCGTGGTGAGTCTTGCCGATTACGGCGCTTTTGTTGAACTGGAGCCCGGTGTGGAAGGACTCATACACATTTCGGAGATGAGCTGGAGCAAGCGACTTCGCCATCCGTCCAAGATCCTCAAGCTGGATGAGCGTGTCGAGGTGGGAGTGTTGGACGTCGAACCCGTCAAGCGTCGCATCTCACTCAGTCTGAAGACCACTCTTCCGGATCCCTGGACTTCAGTGGGCGATCGGTTTGCGGTGGGGTCGATGGTGCACGGGCGGGTTCGCAACCTCACCGAATTCGGCGCCTTCGTCGAAATCGAAGACGGACTCGACGGCCTGATTCATGTCTCGAACATGTCCTGGAACAAGAATGTGAAACATCCGTCGGAGGTCCTGAAGAAAGGCCAAACCGTCGATGCGGTGGTGCTGGCCGTGGACCCCGATAATCGCCGACTTGCACTGGGTTTGAAACAACTCGAGGAAGATCCCCGCGAGGCATTCTTCTCGAGGGTCCACGTCGGGGACATGCTGCGCGGTAAAGTGACACGGGTGGCGCCTTTCGGCGCCTTTGTCGAGCTGGCGGAGGGGATTGAAGGTCTCTGCCATGTTTCGGAGTTTGAAAATGGCCACACTCGAAATGAAAGCGCGAAGCTCGAGGTGGGCAGCGAGTTGGAATTTCGCGTGATCCGCCTCAGCGCCCGAGAGCGGAAGATTGCCTTGAGCCAGAAGGAACCGGCGGTGCAACCCGGTCCGGCAGAAATCGAGAAACCCAAAGAGCCGGTGAGAAAATCCACTATGGCGGAGGCGCTTTCTTCCGCGGGTATCAACGCCCTGGAGTACTCGTCTTCAACCTCGGCAGTTGAGTCGTGACCTGTTGTACCGGTTATCCCCGACACTTCGCACCAGGAGCTAAACATGACCAAGGCAGAACTGATTGAGGATGTTGCGCGGGCCGTGGAGATGAGCCGCAAGGACTCTGAGATCATCGTCGAAACAATCTTCGAGAGCATTGTGAAGTCGCTGCGCGTGGGTGATAAGGTCGAAATCCGGGGCTTTGGGAGCTTTCGTACTCGCCAGCGCAAGCCCCGCATCGGTCGCAATCCGAAGACTGGTGTGCGCGTCGATGTGCCCGCCAAGAAGATTCCCTACTTTAATCCCAGCAAGGAGTTGAAAGATCTTGTCAATAGTGGGGCTGCGGCCGCGACGCCTCCCCCACCGCCGGCTGCTCCCGCGCCCGAGCCTTCGGGTACAACCACGCCTTAGTCGAGCGGCGGTCTTCGGTGTCGGCCGGCGAACTATGCCGGCGCTCCGCCGCGGGGCACTTCGACCTGTGCGGTTAGGGTCCGTCCGCAGGCGGCTCGAATCCTGCTCGATCACCAGGCATCCCGATTATGGACTACCTTTGGAGTCCTTGGCGGTTTCGTTACGTCAGCCAGCCTGTGGCGACGGGTAGTTGCGTTTTCTGCGAAAAGAGCGCGGCCGACCCCTCTCACGACCGGGAGACCCTGCTTCTGTATCGAGGCCGCTCGAATTTCATTCTTCTCAACCTCTTTCCGTACACCACCGGCCATTCCATGGTGATCCCTTATGCCCACGTTGCCAGCCTCGAGGAGGTCGAGTCCACTGCGCTCGTCGAAATGATGGAGTTGGCCCGGCGCCTTCAGGGGGCATTGCGAGATTGCTATCATCCCGAAGGGTATAATCTTGGCATGAATCTTGGGAAATGCGCTGGGGCCGGCGTCGCGGACCACCTGCACTTGCACGTGCTCCCCCGCTGGACAGGAGATTCCAGTTTCGTGACCACGATCGGGGAGACTCGCATCCTGCCCGAAGACCTCCTCACCACTTACGACAAGCTGGCTCATTACTTTCCCAGCGGCGGTTGATTGTTGGCAGGGCAGAGTCTCGTTCTCCAAAGACTCTGCGGCTCTTTGTTACTGGCTACAAGAGTTCGGCGCTATGGCCGGGAAGTCTCCAGGGCCTCATAAGCATCCTTCAATCCTGGGTCACCGAGTCCAATCGATTTCAGCTTGGCTTCGATGCGGTCGCGGACGGCTTGGGCACCGGGAAAGTCCTGGTCCGTCCAAAATCGGTCTTGCCGGCGAAAATAACCGGTTTCCTGGAGGAAGGATACACCATAGCTGTAAGCGTCGCCGAGGGTATCGTCCAGATCGCTCACCTTGAAAGAGCCGTCGGGCTGGTAAGATTTGGTCAAACACCAATTGAGCATGCGGGAGATCTCGGCTCGCGTTTGCTCTCGGGTGGCGGCATCAAGGTCCGGCCAAGCGTAGCGGAAGATCTTGACCACGTCCCAATTCAGATGGTTTTCGTAGTGGCCATTGAATCGGACGCCCGCCGGAAAATTAACGCCGTCGAGTTGCAGCACGCGCTTTGCAATGAGGTCCAGACGGGGCACTTGGCCGTGAAGGTCCGAGACCACGTGAAAAGTCATCGCCATGTCGTCCATTTTCCAGATTCTTCCCTGGCAATCCACCAGCCACTGGCCCCAGCAGCCAGTCGCAGGATTCTGCCAATGCTCCACAAATTTCCTCAGGGCGTCCCTGAGTCCAGGATTAAAGGTGTAGCAGGCGGATGGTTGGGTCGCAAATAACAAGAGTGCGAGCGCAGAAAAGGTTTCATCGAGCTGTTCGCGGCTAAATTCGTGCGTCTTGCTGAAGTCATCGAGCAGCACCAAATTGAGCTGAGCGGTGAGTTTTTCGGGAGAATTAACTCGGTCCAGAAAAGAGAGCGGATATTGCGGGCGCTCTCGGCAATCCTTAACGTGGTCGACGGAATAGTAGAGTCTTAGATACCAAGCGTTGATTCCCATTCCCCAGCTCCCGTCTGAAGCCTGTTGCTCGGTGGCAAGTTTTTGTTTCCCCGGCTCAGACAGACTCTGTTGGAGATCGGCGACCCTCGTCCGTGTACCTTCGATATCCGGCGTGAAATTGAGCAGCCAGCGGATCTCGCGATAAATGTGCATGGAATACTGCATTCCCTCACCTTGAGACTGCCGGCGCACGATTTCCTTTACCAGAGGGCGCAGCAGTGGATTGATCTGTTTCAGCCGCTTCTCCCTTTCCACGCTAAAGCGCGAGAAATCCCAGTAAAATTGGGCATCGGCGCGGAGCCGGCGCCACCGAGACTCGCCGGGGGTACACGGCGGCGGGGCGAATATGTGCACCTGATGGATCCTGTATGCGATTACGGCGCGTTCCAGCCGTTCGCGGTTGATATAGACGCTAAGCGCCAGAACCGGAATGGCAAGAAGTGGAATTAACCAACGCCGTCGTACGCTCATGCTGTAAGTCTAGCATCGCCCTGCCTTCAGGATTCCTGCTTTTGGAGATTCGCTCGCTCCCCCGTTTCTTCCCGGGTGTAGAATGGTATTCAGCGAGTGCGCCAGATTTGATAACCCGAGCGGAGCGGGGACGCTAGGCTCCGCGGGAGGGGCGCTCGATTCGCATCTTCTTTGCAAAAACTGGGCGTGTACCGGACAGATGGTCGAGGAGGGGCTAACATGTGCGGTGTAAACAGGCGGGAGTTTCTAGCGGGGGGAACGGCATTCTTGAGTCTTGCGGCGGAGGCGGAGCTTCTGGCGGGACGGGCCCCGGCGGGGATGGCCGAGGGCGCTAAGGTTGACCAGGTAGGCCCGGACATCTACTTTCACGAGGGAAGCGTTGCGGATAACGCCGACGCCGTTTGCAACAACGGTTGGATCTTGTTCGAGGACTATGTGCTGGTCGTTGACGCGA
>Ga0187876_1001659_pt1 | contig 18341 bp, 20 predicted proteins | sample June2016WEW_17_4_FD_133000 | JGI IMG/M metagenome (GOLD analysis project Ga0187876, IMG submission 133000) | Peatland microbial communities from SPRUCE experiment site at the Marcell Experimental Forest, Minnesota, USA - June2016WEW_17_40 | ecosystem: Environmental > Terrestrial > Soil >...
GGTCCACGGACTGCCCGACCCACTGTTCCCGGACAGGGCAGCGCTCATTCTGGGACGAGATGCCAAGTCGAATGATGATGGCCTGCTTCAACTGCGAGAGATTGTTCAGCTTTCCTTATCAGCAGACTTGGTAACCCTCTCAGCTTGCGACACGGCCACTGGAAAGATCGAAGGTGAAGAAGGCAGCGACGGACTCGCGGAGGCATTTTTGCTCGCGGGCGCGAAGAGTGTGGTGGGGGCGCTATGGGATGTGGACGATTCTGCCACTGAGGCCCTGATGAAGGATTTCTACAGGCACTTGGCTGAAGGAGAGGACAAGTCAACCGCACTGCGGCAAGCGAAATGTGACTACCTGAAAAGATGGGGTGATCTCTCACCCAGTTTTTGGGCCGGCTTCACTTTGGTCGGAGACGGTTCTACTCCGATCACTTTCTAATCGACGACGCCTCGTTGTTGCCGGCAGTAATGGCTTAAAGCAACGCGATTGTCAGCAAACAATCTGCAACTCCTCCCGCACCGGCACCTTGCCTTCGGGATATTCGCCAATAAAGTGCACCAACATACTTCACTGACCAATGGCTTAGCGCGGTATCCTACACTTGGCGGCTATGGTGGCTCTATGTCTCATAGTTGTAGGTCTGGGGCTCTGGAAAGAATCCTCTCGGGTCGAGATCGAATGGCGGATTTTCGACATGATAGTAGAATCCAAAGCCGGTTTTGTGCTCTGCCCCCCATATGTCCCGGTAAGTTATGTATCCGTACAAGTACAGAAACTTCTTCCTCTCCCACATATCCTTGAAATCTCTAAAGCGAATTGGGACGTAATTCTTGAACGCTCCGCGTGGCTCCATGAGTCGAGTGTCTGGTAAGTCGAAACTAGGCTTCTTCGCCGTATAGTCAGGAAGTTCCGGCATAGCCCCTTCGGCATCAACAATCGCGACATTTGCCCAGTGGTAGGTCATGTGGCCCGGCGACCGACCATAGTTCTTGATAGTGTATCCGAGACGAACTCTAAAACCTTCGCTTTTCAATTCATCATCGGTGTATGGAATCACGGTTGCAAATGGACGTCCGACTGGCCCAACGAGTATGGTACCCGGCTTTACCCATCCCGTTCCTGCAATCCAAGACGGAGTTTCGGAATTGTTTTCGATTGGACGCACCAGAATCCAAGGCCGCTCAAGGCGTTTGAGACTATCAGCACTTGTTTGGGCAGCTTTGGCCTGAGCGCGAATAGCAACGAGCATTATCGTCGTTACGAGCACATAGGCGATGGTCGCAAGTGCGATAACTCGTTCTGGAGTATACCAATCGAACGCGAGAGCAAGCCAAGTCCAGAGATGAGGCATTAAGTCTTCCTCCTCGTCATTGCTATTCAAGCGATTGGACTGGTCTTAGCATTTTGAGCCACCCACTCCGAGCGACGCCTTCATGCTGCGCCTTTCCAATAGAACCGGCGACCAAGGCCTACCACACTTCTAACAGTGTTTTCGGAGCGCCAGGTTTTCCGTGCCGCAAATTACGCAGAACATCAAGCCCCACGCCGTATGCCACTATTATCGGGGTTCTGAAAGAAGGACTAAGCACACGGGTATATTTTAGCCCCCGGTGAGTGGAAAGCAAACAATTCCATCACACCCGGGGGGTGCTGGGGGCCACTCCGATAGCATTGACCTGTCTTCGGATGCCACACACGCGGCCCGTCATCAAAAGACGAGGACAAGCGATTTACTTTCAATGGCATTTCGAATCTTCACGGTCAATCTCTGAGCTGTGGAAGAAAAGACCAGAGATGTGCATGATCCCCTTCCACGCTCCTTTTGTCTATGCATTCACGTCATGTTCACAGGTTGTTGAACACAGAAGGGTGATATGGCCCCTGGTTTTCCCGTGGCTGGTGGCTCCCAGGTTCAGGGGAGTGTGAATTCCGGGGTCGCACCGTGGCGCGCACGATTGGTGCCAAATGTTTTTCGCTGGTCCACAGATTTTTCAAGACGCAGTCCTTTTCGCGGTGTGCGCGGTAGGCAAGTCTCGATGTCGATCCACACGGCCCCGTCCTCTTCGTTACAAGTGGCTTGATAACGCCGACTTACCGTTGCCGCCGCCTCTCACTCATAGTCTCTGAGGATTACCATTTATATCTCTATCGTATCTAGGGGCAGCTCACTCCAGTCTGGGGAAACTCCCTGGGTATTAACCCTTGGTGTCGCTAAGTGTCAGACGCCAGAGGGATTAGTCTTGCTTCGCATGTTCGTTGAAGTTCCCCATCCAGGTCGCGTGGAAAGCCCCGGCGCAGCCGTTTGACAGAAAAAATAGTTCGGCATATCAAATCCATTGGACGGCAAGGGCACAGGCACAAAGGAAGAACAGGAATCTGTTCACTGCAGCGAGGTAATGATCGGAGTTTGTGAGCGCGGGTGGACGGCTTCAAGGGACTGAGGTCGAGAAGGATCGGGATTAGTGTGGATTCGGTTATGGAGCATGAAACCATTTCGTGGGGCACGAACATTGAATCGTAGCTGACCTGAGAGGTTACGAACTGCATGTCAGATGAAATTGAGACACTTCTTACCAGCAAGGAAGCATCACAAGTTCTGAAGATTCATCCGAAAGTGCTTGAACGGATGGCGAAGCGCGGCGAAGTGCCAGCGCTAAAAGTTGGCAAGTTCTGGCGGTATCGTGCAACAACGCTGGACGCCTGGATCAACTCAAGGCTACAATCAGGCAGCCAACCGTGCCGCACGGCAACTTCATTTTGAATGGAGGAACCATGCAGGCACGATATCAGTACGGAAATTTGACAGTAAGAAAGCGGAAGAAAGGGCCGAACGTCTGGCAATTCCGCTGGATCGAAAGCGGAAGGCTGAAGTCATTGTTGATTGGAACAGTCGAAAAACTCCCGACGCAAGCCGACGCGCAAAGGGCCGTCGAACACCTTCGCATCAAAATCAATGCGCAGAATCCACAACAGCAGTTTCACGATGTGACGGTCGCGGCCTTGATAGAGCGGTTTATGACAGATTACGCATCAAAGCATTGCCGGAAACACACGCAGAAGGGTTATCGTGGACTTTTCGAAAACCACATCAAGCCAAGGTGGGGAACCGAATTCGTCCATAACGTGGAGTCGCTCGCTGTCGGAGACTGGCTTGACGCTTACCCACACTCCCGGCAGGTGAAATCTCATATTCGAACTCTCTTTCACATACTGTTTCAAGCCGCTCTTCGCTGGAAGATGGTGGAACAGAATCCCATTTCGCTGGTACGGCAGTCGCAGAGACGCCTCAAAACTCCGCGGGCACTCACACCGGTAGAATTCAAGGCTCTCTTGGCGGTACTGCGTGAACCTTTCAAGACCATGGTAATCACTATCGCCTGCCTGGGCCTGCGGGTCTGCGAACTCCTGGCCTTGCAGTGGGGCGATATTGATTTCGGTAATTTGACAGTAGAGATTCAGCGGAGCATCGTCAGCGGAGAAATCAATCCCACTAAGACCGAAGCCTCGGAGAGCTCCCTACCGCTCGACCCTGACTTAGCAGAAGCGCTTCTCCAGCACAGGGCACGGGTTGTTTACTCGGGCGTCTCGGACTTCGTGTTCGCCGGGGCCACCGGCAAACCACCGTGGAAGGACAGCATCCTTGCCGATCACCTGAAACCCGCCGCAACCAAAGCGGGAATCGGTAACATCGGCTGGCACACCTTCAGGCACACCTACTCGACGCTGTTGCACTCGCTCGGAGCAACCCCTGCTGTCCAAAAGGAACTGCTACGCCACGCCGACATTCGGACCACGTTGGATATTTACACCCACGCCGTTTCGGACGAGAAACGCGAGGCAGCTTGTAAGCTGGCGCAAACTCTATGGAAGATGTGATTGTACCAATTTGTACTTTTCGGGATTACCTTTGACCGCTAACCCATTGCAAAGATTGGTGGACCTGGAGAGGTTCGAACTCTCGACCTCATGACTGCCAGTCATGCGCGCTCCCAACTGCGCCACAGGCCCCCGGTGGAATATCGCTGACATTCTATTTGTAACATGCGGCTGCGGGGCTGTCAATCAAGCGAATATGCCGGTAGTGGGTCAATTGGATGCTGTAGCGGCGAGTTTACCTCGCCATAGGGCGGCGTAAGGCCGCCTCTAAGTCAAGCTGACCCACGACCATATGCCCTGTGCGTGCGACACACGGGTGAAAACGCGAACGTAGCGCGGGCAAGCAAGCGTCCCCGTTTGCCAAGCATACGCGGGCAGGATGTCCGTGCGCCGGAAATTGCGAAAATAAATTTGCCCGAATTTCCTACCGGTAGGAAATTCGCGGCTACCACGCCCGCTTTTGGCTGTCAAAATGCTAGCCTACAGTATGCAGGTCACTCTCGGGGTGAAAACACGCAGTGGGAGTAGGTGTCAGGGGCCAGGTGTTAGGTGTCAGGAATCGGGTTCTCGGTGTCCGCCAGTAGCCGCCATCCGGGATGCGGTAGACGGCAGGTGCTGGGTGCTGGGGAGTGGGGCGGCGGGCATCCTGCCCGTGATGGAGACGCGGCCAAGGAGGCCATGCCACAAGGGGCGACGCCAAGACGTCCCCCAGTTTGCCACGATATACTAGAAATAAAACGGGTTAGCCGTGGATGATGGAAATCTTTAGAAAAGCGATGTCATTGAAATTAAATACGTTACCCAATTCTCGATCGCGAAGCATTGGAAAAAAGGGGAATTAAAAAATGAAGGCTAATCCCACGATGTTGTTGAAAACAAATGGAGAAAAAATGTCCGACACTCGGTATCCCACGATGTTGATGAAAATAAAGGACCTATAGGGTGTATGCCACGATGTTGATGATAATAAATGTAGTTATCGAGAAACACTGATGACACTTGACAAGTTTCGAGCGACACGCAGAGGCAGGATCCTAGAGTGGTGCGACGGACAGCAGACTCCACTCCCGCGAAAATGCGGTGGCATCCTTCCCGCCTGGGGAGGACACGATGCTCGCCGTGGCGGTGCTGCCACGCAAGTGACGGTCATGGCCAGGATGGCCATGCCACAAGCGGCGGCGTGCCACGGGCATCCTGCCCGTCAAGGAGACATGGCCGGGATGGCCATGCCACAAGGGCCGACACTAGAACGTGCCGTCGGACCCCGTGATGTACAACCATTTAAAGGGGTTAGCTGTGAATCATGGGAATCTTGATAAAATCGATGTCTTTGAAATTAAACAACTTAGTGAATTCGCTACCCCGAGGTCGCGGGGAAAAAGAGCATATCAAAAATGAAGGGATAACCCGTGATGTTATTGAAAACAATGGCGACGAAAATTGGCACCCCGTGATGTTGATGAAAATAAACGACCTAACGTGTTTACCCCGTGATGTTGATGATAATAAATGTAGTTGAATCCGATACCTGCAAGGCATATACTCCGCCCGCCCGAAAGGAGTTCGATTGATGACCCAACAAACTGTTCGCTCTATTCACAAATCAAGTACGACATCCCGAAGGGATTTCTTGCGGTCGACCGTTGTCGCGGTTGCCGCGGCGGGGAGCGCGGGTTCACTCACCTTTCTCCTGCCGGGGGCGCAGGCAGCGGAGAAGAAAAAGAAAGTCGTCATCGCTGGCCACCCCTGGGTGTACGCTGCGCCGCTCCCTGAGTTTGACATCACCCCGGTGCTCGAGCAGATTTTCTCCGATATGAGTTACGCGGGGTTGGATGCGATTGAGCTGATGCATAATGCCCTTGAGCATCCGGAGGCGGTAGAGCGGATTGGGGCGCTGTCGCACAAATACTCTCTGCCCGTGATCGGCACATCCTATGGGGCCGATATGTGGGACGCCTCGAAGCACGATGCGATCCTCGAACAGGCGCAAACAATTATCACGCGCCTCCAGCAACTGGGCGGGAGAACGCTCGGGACCTCCGTGGGCGATGCGCGGCAGATGAAGACTCCGGAACAGCTCGATGCGCAAGCGGAAATCCTGCGCAAGATCATCGCCTTCGGGAACGAGCACGGCGTGGTGCTGAACCTGCACAACCACACCTATGAAGTTCGCGACGACGAACATGACCTGAGTGGAACACTGGCCCGCATCCCCGATGTAAAACTTGGGCCCGATCTGAATTGGCTGGTGCGTGCCGACATCGACCCGGTGGATTTTATCCGCCGGCACGGCGACCACATGGTTTATATGCACCTGCGCGACCAGAAACCCGACGGCACGTGGCCTGAGGCCATGGGCGAAGGCGCGACCGACTATGTCGCGGCCGGCAAGGAACTCCACCGGATCAATTACTCGGGCGATGCGGCCATCGAACTCGCGCACGAAATGAACTTCAAGCTCACCCGGCCCTTGCGCGAAAGCCTGAAAATGAGCCGCGAATACGTTCGGCGAACCATGGGCTATTGACGTATGATTTCCAAGTTCATTTATGGGCTCGTGATCTTCTCGAGCGCGTTCCTGTTGTTCCAAGTGCAGCCCATCCTGGGGAAAATGATTTTGCCCTGGTTTGGGGGCTCCGCCGGGGTCTGGATCGTCTGCCTGTTATTCTTCCAGGTCGTGCTTCTGCTGGGATATTTCTATGCGCATTTCTTGACGCGGAAGTTTCGCGCGCGCACGCAGGTTCGAGTGCACGCGGCGCTTCTGGTCGCGAGCCTCCTGGCGTTGCCGATTGTGCCGAAGGTTTCCAAGCTTGCGGCCCCCCTCGATCCCACGTTCCAAATCCTTTGGATCTTGGGACTCACGGTCGGCCTGCCCTATTTTCTTCTGTCCTCCACCAGCCCTTTGTTGCAGGCGTGGTACGCGCAGAAGGACGCCGAGGCCGCGCCCTATCGCCTCTATGCCGTCTCCAACGTTGGCTCGATGCTGGCATTAGTCAGCTACCCGGTCCTGGTGGAGCCCTGGATTGGCACTTCGCATCAAGCCGTGGGCTGGTCGTGGGCGTATGGGGCTGTCGCTATGTTGTGTGCCCTGGTCGCCCTAGCTTTTCCCCGCAAAGACTCAATCGGCGGGCCGTTAAAGGGCGACCCTCCGCCGGACGGGAAAACGCGAGCGCTGTGGATCAGCCTGGCGGCCTGCGGCTCAGCACTCCTACTGGCCATCACCCATCACCTCTCTCAGAACATCGCTTCCGTTCCGCTTCTTTGGGTAATCCCTCTTGCTTTGTATCTGCTTACGTTCATTTTGTGTTTTGAAGGCCGAGCCTGGTACCGGCGCGACTTCTTTCTCCGCCTGCTCGGTGTGGCCCTGGGCTCACTGGCTTATGCACTGGCGCCGGCATTCGCCGGCCTTCCTATCAAGGTATCGATTCCGCTCTTTTGTTGCTGTTTATTCGTATGCTGCATGTTTTGCCATGGTGAGCTGGCCAAGCTGAAACCACACCCGGCGCATCTGACTTCGTTTTACCTGATGATTTCGCTGGGAGGTGCGGTCGGCGCCCTCTTTGTTGCCGTGCTGGCTCCGCGGCTGTTCTCGGGGGATTATGAACTGCGGATCGTCATCGGATGTTGCGCTCTCCTGGCACTGGTGGTCCTGCACCGCGACCCCAGCAGCCCTTTTTATCGGGCACGATGGCAACTCCCCTGGTTGCTCGTGGTTGCTCTGGCCCTCGCCGTTATCGTGAGCCTCGGTGTGACGGCTCGCGAGGAGGCCAAAGGCGCTCGCCTGATGGTGCGGAATTTCTACGGCGTGCTGCGCATCGTCGATCAAGTGGCGCCCAACGTGGTGCTGGTACGGGGCGATGCCTCCCCGCCGCCCGACGAAGACTTCCGATTTGAGAAACTCATGAACGGCACGATCGACCACGGGCTGCAATTCCTTTCGCCCGCCCGCCGGGACCTGCCAACCACCTATTACGGCCCGGAGTCCGGCGTTGGGATCACCCTGAAGGCAGCGGGGGGCGAAACCCCTCTCGCCGTGGGCGTGGTCGGACTCGGCGTTGGCACGCTTGCCACTTATGCAAAGCCTGGGGATCGCTACAAGTTCTATGAGATCAATCCCCTGGTTGTCCAGATCGCCCAACAGGAATTCAGTTTTCTGCGGGACTCGCACGCGAAGCTCGAAATCGTTTTGGGTGATGGACGATTGTCCTTGGAGCAAGAACCGCCACAAGGATTCGATGTGCTCGTGGTCGATGCTTTTTCCGGCGACTCCATCCCGGTTCACTTGCTGACGCGCGAAGCCTTTGTGTTGTACTTTCGCCACCTCCAACCCACGGGCGTGCTGGCCGTGCATATTTCCAATCAGTATTTGAACCTCGCGCCGGTGGTTACCGCCGCAGCAATGTTGCTCGGCAAAGAAGCGGTGATGGTCGGAAACAAGGCCTACAGCCCGCGAGGGATCTATCGGGCCACATGGGTTCTGGTGGGGAACCCCCAAGGCTTTCTCGGCAAGCCGGAAATCGAGAAAGCGGGAAGCGTTCTCGGGCCCACCAGCCCGCACATCCTTTGGACGGACGATTACAGCAGCGTGTTCAAGGTCTTAATGTAGCCCTGGGCCGCGCTTCCCTGCCCTCGGACATTTTTTCCCTGCCACGCACACTTTTTGGAACAAACCTTTCGTCTGTGGTGTCATTCTAAGTAGCAAGAGAGGCATGCGCGGAGATGGGGTATTGAAGTTCGGGCCTGGAACTGGTATCTTGGGGCCGTTATGGGCATTGCGCGGTCGGTAGGTATCACGCTCGAGCATACGATGCCGGCAGTTAATGAGGAAGCGGCATTCGTGGGAGAGCTGCGAGCGGGCTCTGAAGACGCCTTTGCTTATCTGTTGACGGTTTATCAGAATCCGGTTTTCAACCTGGTTTGGCATATTGTCGAGAACTCCGCCGATGCCTCCGACGTTCTGCAAGACGTTTTTGTGAAGGTCTTCAAGGGGATCAAGGGGTTTAACGGCGACAGCAGTTTGCGGACGTGGATTTACCGCATTGCCGTTCACGAAGCATCGAACCATCGCCGGAGCTGGATTCGCCGCCATTGGCGTGAACCGTTTTCCGTAGATGACAACGAATCTCCCTCGGCCGCAGCGGCTTCGGAAGCCGTCTCGAGTGAGCGCAGCCCGTATCAAGTTCTCGAGCAGGCGGAGCGGGAAGTTGTGGTCAAACGAGCTCTGGCGAGCCTGGCGCCGCCGTATCGGACCGTTGTGGTATTGCGCGAAATCGAGGGGCTCCCATACGAAGAAATCGCGCAGGTGCTGGGTTTGGCAGAGGGAACCGTCAAATCTCGGCTGTTGCGAGGCCGGGAGTTGCTCCGCAGGAAGCTGGCGGGGTATGTGGGCAAGGAACATGTTTGAGACTTGTTTGGAAATTCGGCATCATTTCTCGGATTATATGGACGACCTGTGCGCGCCGGAAGCGCGGAAGTCGATCCGCTACCACCTGTCGTTCTGCGAAGTTTGCCTGCAGCAGCTTGACCAATGGCAGATGGTGCGGGAGGAGTTGCGGGCGCTCCCGCGGCGGCAGGTTCCCCCGGAATTGGCATTGCGGATGCGCGTGCGAGTTTCTCAGAGGGTCCACGAGAAACTCTTCTCCCGTCTCTGGGTGCGTTTCGAGAATGCCCTCAAGCCGTTGCTGATACCGGCCACCGGTGGTGTATTGTCGGCGCTGATTTGCTTTTGCCTGTTCATGGGATCGCGGGTGGTTCCGGTCTCAGATGATCCGGACGTTTCGGTGCAGTGGGCCACTCCCGCGAGCGTGCAGGAACTGGCGCCCATGGATTTCAACACCGATGATAACGCCGTGGTGGTGTTAACCCAGATTAACGCCGAGGGGCGAGCGAAAGGTTATCAGGTTCTTTCCGGCCAGGGTTCGCCCGAACTCATGCAGCGACTGGACCGGATGGTCTACTTCAGCATCTTCCGACCCGCCACCATGTTCGGCAGGCCAACGGAGGGGCAGGTGGTTCTGTCCTTGCGGCGCATCACGGTCCGAGGGTAGTCCGTTTGCCATTGACCCCAAAAGAACTTCAAAGGAGCGTAGCGCGGACCTGTTCGGCAGGTCCGCGGCTTTTCTTTGCGTATAGGGGACAAGCCGCGGACCTACCGAACAGGTCCGCGCTACGTGGCGTGTGGTGCCTCATTGCGGCCTCTCTGATGGCGCTTATGGCCCCCACTCCTGCGCGCTCGCAGTCGGCCGGAAACGTCCTGCTGGAATCAAACGAACAACTCTTCTGCGTGCTGGCGGCGCTCAATGCCGCGGGGTACGACGCAGGCATGAATGGAAGCCCCATCAATGCCACGCGGCGCCGCGTGCGGGAATACCTTGAGGCCCAGAATGCGCCCATCCTGCCGGATCTCAAAAAGTTCTATGCCGATCACCAGGTGAAAGATGATCCGAGCAAGGACCTGGCGCAATACATTTCCCTTGCACTGTTGGTGGGTTCGCCGCCGGATTTCCGGCTTATGGTTCCCGCCGAAGAAGTTCCCCCCGACGCGCGCGACGTGGAGGGTTTCCTTCCCCTCCTCCGCACCTTTTATACCCAGTCCAAGATGTTGTTCATCTGGTCCGAGGTCCAGAAACAGTACGACGCGGCCGTGGCTCGCTATACCGACGAGGTCCGCCAAACCTTCGTGTTGACGGAGGCCTACCTGCGGTTTCCCGCCGGTGGTTACCTGGGCCGGACATACGCCATTTATATTGACCTGATGGGCGCGCCGGAGCAGGTGCATGCGCGGATTTACGGCCTGAACTATTTCCTGGTGGTGACGCCGTCCGAAGACCTTAAGCTCGAGGAGATTCGCTTTCAATATATGCACTTCCTCCTCGACCCGCTGGCCGCCAAGTATGGCGCCGAGATCGCGCAGAAGTCCATGCTTTCTGCCACGGCGCGCCAAGCTCCCTCGCTGGGTTTGGACTTCAAGGAGGATTTTGGCCTGCTGATCACGGAGTGCCTGATTCGCGCCGTGGAACTGCGCATGGATAAGGTCCCGGCGGCGGATGCACAGAAGAAACTCGACGACATGACCTCCCAAGGTCTGATTATGGTCCACTACTTGTACGAGTCGCTCCTGGCTTACGAACACCAAGTAGGTTCCATGCCGACTTATTACAAGCCCATGATTCTCGCCATCGATCCGCACGCCGAGGCCCGACGTCTATTCGTGGTGCACTTTGCCACTCGTCCGCCCGCCCCTGTGACCAAGGCAGCTCCAGCCGAGAGCGAGGAAGAGCAACTTCTCGACAAGGGTGATAATCAGTTTTACGAGGGAAAATACCTGGACGCAAAGGCCTCATACCAGACTGTGCTTGAGAAGGACGATCCTAAGAGTGAGCGCGCTATCTATGGCATGGCGGTCGTCTACGCCAACACTCGAAAGCCCGACCTGGCGGAAGAGTATTTCGAGAAAGCCCTGGCCACCGCCCACGATCTGCGCATCGTGACGTGGTCACATATCTACCTGGGAAGGCTCGATGATTTGAACGGCAAGCGCGATGCCGCCCTCGTTCAATATCATGCCGCCCTGCTGACCGCCGCCGCCTACCCCATGGCCTTGCGCGCCGCCCAAAGCGGGATGGCAACCCCCTTCGGCTCTGCTCCTCCGGAAAAGTGAGAAAGGCACTAGCGGAGGTTTTCAAGTTCGGGCTTCACAATGGATTCGTAGCATTCGGGGCAGATTCCGTGACTGAATTGAGCTCCGGAGTATTCACTCAGGTAAGTTTCCAGATGCTGCCAGTAATTGCTGTCGTTGCGGATTTTCTTGCAATAGGAGCAGATGGGGACCAGTCCTTGAAGCTGCTTGACTCGACCCAGGGCCTCTTCCAACTGCTGGACGCGGTCCGCCAGGCTGCGCTGCAACTCCACCATGCGCCGGCCGACTCCCAGCCGCGCGCGCAATTCATCCCGGTCAAAAGGCTTCGTAATGTAATCGTCGGCTCCCGCCTGCAATCCCTGAATGATGTTTTGCCGCCCGCCGAGGGACGTCAGCATGATGATATAGATGGGCACCGTCTGGGGCCGCGCGCGGATGATCCGGCACACGTCCGGGCCCTCTTTTTCCGGCATCATCCAATCCAGGAGGGCGATGTCCGGACGAGGCCCATTTTCGAGGATGCCCAAAGCCTCGCTGCCATTGGTGGCCGTACAGACTTCATACTCCCAACTCAACAAGGTCGATTCCAGGACGCGGCGCGTCACCACTTCGTCGTCCGCCACCAGCACCCTCATCATTGTCTCCCCCGGCCAGCAATCTCCCGGCGCGGCACGAAAGTCGGCGATCAACCTCCAACTGGGCCGATAACATACACCTCACCGGGGTTGGACGCAATTGTCAGCCGCGGACATAAGTATGGGAGTACTAGTGTCCCGAGTCAGAGATTCGTTGATAGCTGGGCGCAATTCCCCGCTTGACGGGACCGCACCCCTGCCGGAACCGGCAAACACGGGCTGCGGTGCCCCGGATGGCAGGCGCAACCTCATCGCTACGGGGCCATCCGTATTCGCAAGCATCAGGGGGGCTTTTCAAGGACGGCAGCCGGGTACGCCATTTTGCGGTAATGTCGAACCTGTGGGAGCGGAAGGCCGCGCGCCTGATCGAGTGGCAATGCGAGAAGCCGGGGGCCCTCGAGTTAGTGCATGACGTGATCAAGAACGAGTTGGGCCGCGGGATGCCGCCCTAGAAATATCTCGCGGCCAGCGCCGCTGGCCCCTACACGAACACGCGACGTGGCACCGTTATCCTGCCCGTGTCAAATCATGGCCAGGATGGCCACGCGTGAACGTAGCGTGGGCGTCTCGCCCGCTGTAGCAGGGGCGTCCCGCCCGTGCGCAGTCATGGCCAGGATGGCCATGCCACGACGTTGGTTGCGGCTCTGCCGCACGCCTCTCGTAGGGGCGCCGCTCGACGAGTTCTGCTTCCTTCATGGCTGGCCTCTCCGGGTTGAATAACGGCGAACGAGCGGGGAAGTCTGGCGCAGAGAGCAACCCGGGCGAGGGTGGCGACGGGAGCTTTCAGTACCTACGTGCTATCGACTTGTGCGCACACACATGTCCTAATTCTCCTGTAAGATCAAGGGGAATGAAATGGAAAGCTCACACGTAATGGTTTTTGGTCGGTTGGCGCAGGCGGTTTGTCGGAGTCCATTCGCCAGCATCTCCGTGGCACTCTTGGCCTTCACTTTCGGATTCGCTCTTTATCAGTTCACGTCACGTTTTGAGGCTCACACACGCGGCCATTCAAACGCCCGGTGACCGTGATCGTCCATCAAGAGGCGGGCTAAGCTTCCTGACAGATGGCCACTCTTGCCTGTCCAGGTGGCTGGTGTGCGTCTGGCTGGCGCCGGGCCGTCTGAAGCATTGACTGCCCAACCCATCGTGGTGCGGACCTGTTCGCGAGGTTCGGGGCTTTTCGTTGTTAATTAGGGGCGTACCGCGGACCTACCGAACAGGTCCAAGGAGATGTAGCGCAAGGCCCGCTCTCCGGCCTTGCGGCCCTTCCACCGCACCGTGGCATTGGCGGGGCGCTCAAGAGATTTCGGTTATCTTGTTTGCGGCGCGACAAAACCCCGCACCGCCGGAAAAGCCGCAGGGCCGGAGTGCGGGCCCTGCGCTACGTCTTGAGGTCGCGCAATAAGCGCTCGAACGACTTCTGGTACTGGTCGTGATCTTTCCAGGTCAAGAAGTCGCCGAGGCGGCGCGTGCGGCGGAGGCTGGCGGCCCAGGCTTGATCGGTTTCCATGACCGCGTCATCCAAGCGGATGGGGAAAAGGACCAGTTTGTTCTGCTTGCGTTCCTTCTCCAGCGCCGCTTCAACCTCTTCTTCCACCCACGGGCTGCGGATCGAGTTCTCCGATAAGAAGTTTGTCATAAACGCGAATGGAGTCATCGATGCGCGTTCGGAACCTGTCGCCGATCTTCAAGTCTTCGGGGGCAAACCAGCAGCGCACGCCTTTCTGCTGAAGGTCGGCGTGCAACCGCTGGGTGAAGTCGTCGTATTCGGAGGGCTCCGGCCAAACCACTTCGAACGCTGCCAGAAATCGTTGGATTCGTCCCAAATCGGCGCGGTCATGGCAACCCATCACCAGTTCCATAGCGGCCACTGCAGGGACTGCGAACGACTGCGCGGCGACTTGTTTGAGCCACTTTTGGGCAGGAATTGTTCCACGCAGGCAATCGACGAGGACGTCCGTATCAAGAAGGTTCATTAGAGGGGGTGTCCCACCCTTGCGACCGGAGCTTGCGGGCGAACTCCACGCTATCTTCGATGTCGGCGCGATCGCGCCACATCCCTAAGAACTCGGATTTCAGCAGGTCGTCAAAAGTAGGGGAGGTAGAAGAACCCGTGGGTGAGACCATAATCACAATCGCGGCGGACCCAGTTGGCACGTCCGGAGGCAGCGTGATGCGCAGTTCCCTGCTGAGGGGAATGTCCGCATTAAGTGTGACCGTCTTTACCATCGTTACTTTGCCCCGCCTTTTACCTTATCAAAACCCCTGCGCGTTTACAACGACCTGTCAGCAAGACGCCCGACGACGGACTCTGTCTTCGTCCGTATCCCGTGTCCCGTCCCCCGTGTCATGCCTTCTGCTTACGGTGGTTCGTCGACGATAGACAACGGAAAGCCGCGGACCTCAAAAAGAGTTCCGCTGTACACTCGCCAATGCCACTACGCTGGTCCAATGCTGTGTGTGACGAACCGACTTTCTGCGCTAGCGGGACTACAGGCCTGGGCGGCCTGCGCGGCCCATGATGCGATTTTGCGATCGTTGGCTTCCGACAGGTGAGTCACAAGATTTAAGTTTTCCTGGTATTTCTGGAGAGCAGGAAGAGTCCCCCCAGCTTGAGCCAGACTTGTTTGCAATTTCCATAAATCGTTTAAAGTCACTGCCGCATTGCTGGCAGGGAGCCCCGGAAGAAGTTGGCCCGCTACGGATTGCAGGGCCTGCGTCGTCAGATTATTCGCGCTCTTCGGCATGAGTGCAGATGCCAAGGCTTCGTTTGGAAGGTCAAGCCCTTGCGCTTGGGTGTAGAGAAGCCGTACTTGATCCAAGTTGTTCGCATCGAGCGCGACTGAATCAGCGGGGGGAAGGATGGTCTCCAATTGCTTATACATATCCAAGCTTTTCTGCAAACCAATTTGCGCGGCCACCGTGAGCAGCGTTTTTGGAGCATTCATCAACTGGCTGCGTATGACTCCACCGGTTAGATTGGGGACAACAGTGGAAAGGGAAGCGCCGCCAGTCACGGCTGCCTCGACCGCCTCGGCCATCCCGCGGGCCAGCACGTCCTGTACTGCTTGATATCCTTGGAGGGCCCGAGAGGTGCCAATCATGCCTGGGAGAGCAATCTTCTTGGTCGCGATTTCGCTCCGTAAAGAAGAAGATGCCACAATGTTCTCACGAGTCCACGCAGCACCCGCCAACGGCTGTAATAAGCTCGAATCGGTTACCGGATTGCCTTTGTCATCGAAGAAGACATGCACCTGATCGGTGCCCGAAGCGCCTTGCCCCTTTACTTTATACAGGCGGCCCTTAAGCAATACCGAATAACCGAGATCGAGTGCCCCTCCGCAGGAAGTTACCTTTGATGACAAGGGCGGTACACTAGGAGTAGTTGGACCCGCCGGAGGGGAGAGGGAAGTTTTTGCGGATGTGGTGGGCTGCGATATTTGAGCAAGGGACCCCGAAGCGAGTTTGGGTATTGTCTGAGCGACGTAATTGGCGACAGCTTCCTCCTGGCCGTATCCAGCAGCACTGCTGCAGCTCATGGGAGTCTGGCATTGGACCCCTAATGGCACGTACGAAAACCAATAATTGCGCCCCCCTACCTTCATCCCGAACGACCAAGCGTCCCTTGCCAGAGGAGGATGATGCGACTTCACGGAGGAAACCTCGGTTGGTCCAACAGAGAAGGCTCCATCCTGGCTTGCCACAATAAAGGAAACCTGCTTAGCACCTAGAATGAAAGTCCCCCGCTCATATTGGGATGGCTTGTAATGCCAGACCCCAAAACCAAAAGTCCCACCCACGCTTAAGGCCTTGTCCAACATCGCCGGCGCTTGGTTGTACTGACCTAGAATCAGGTAGACGACTCCAATCTGCACCCAAGCGTCGGGCTTCGAAGGTTCGAGTGAAGCTGCCTTTTGGAAATCCGCAAGAGCGGAATCCCACTGCGCTCTTTCTGACGCGGCGCGACCGCCCGCCATACAGGACTGGTAGTCCGCGCAGGGCGCTGGCGTTGCGGGGGCGATGCCGCTGCCTGCCGTACCTATGACCGTGGGCATCTCAGTTGGTGACTGGGTCGGAGTGTTGGACCCGTTGCACACGGCGTATTTTTCCTTTGCGAGATAGTAGGGGTGCAATAACCGCGCATCGCTTTCTGCCATCATGCCGCCTAAGCCGCCCGTCGCTGCCAGATCGATGCAATAGGGCGTTTCGGCCGAGCCAGGTTGCCCTTTCCATTCGAAAACCTGTCCGACGATCGTCTGCTGTCCGCCCTGGAGTCGCACAGCGAATAAGCAATACATGCCTGGCTGCAGGTTTGACCCAGCGACGAGTTGTACCATCTGCGTCTGGCCGGGTACGGGTTTCTGCAAGAGCTCCACTTTCAGGGCATCCGTTTTAGCGACCACGTATTTTTGCAGGGGAGATGCCGCTGGCGTTTGGCCGCGTGGCGATTGACCTGAAATGTCACCCAGCAACCCTCCCACTTGTGCGAGAGCGTCGGGTCGCGTCACCAAGTTTCTCGCATACGGGAGCTTGTACAACTCCAAGTTCGCGCTCGTGTCCGCGACAGCGGGGTCGAACACAATAAAACGCATCTCGCCACCCTCGAAGACCAAGACCGACTCGGTCTCCGTTGCCATCTTCTGAAAATCGTAAACCGGGACGCTATGTTGGCTTGGCGTGAAAGTCCCCCTGCCGCCAATCAAGGGAGCCAGCTTGCCGTCAACCACGCCATAGATTCCGAAAAACTCGGGGACTTGACACCGCGCGGAAGGCGAAACGGATGCAACCAGGAGGAATGCGGCTATTCCTCGCCCGTTCAGGAAAATGCCTGATGTGGTTCGAAGAATCATGGCAAGGCAAGCGCCAACCCCCACGACAAATCGATTCAACTTATCTTTCATGAGTTCCCCCCCTTTAGAGCATGATCAGCTTGATGAAGTTGTAAGTTGCGCCTGGTTTCGGAGAGGGACGGTCCGCTGCAACGCAAAGCCATTGACCTGGACCAGACGAGTTTTCACTCATGTTGGATATAGAACCGCTCGACCATATCCATAATAAGGTCTGATGGGTCCTCTCCTCTTTCCTTAATAAAGAGCATTTCAATCAGTTGCTCGGTTGTGAGGAATAGAATAACTTTGCCATCCTCACTAAAGATGGTGTTCCGCTTGACGTGGGCTCCGCGGTTCGGTTGGCGGTTGCAGCACATAATCCCTAGCTTGCCCATCGGAGGGGTGAGATAGTTACGCGTCTGGTTCGTCTCATCCTTGCCAATCTCCTCTGCATCGTAGTTCTTGAACTCGAACAAGACCATACGAGCCCTTAGCTCTCTAAGCAGATAGCCCCAGTTGTTCTTCCTGTCCATATTACGATTGGGGAATACTGCGTCACGTCGGTCAATACCCGAGAAGCTCCGTGACTGGATAATCGGGTCGTTAAGCGGTGGCACAAACAGAAACCGAAGAGCGTCAATGCACGCGTCCTCATACCGTTTCCACCCCTTCCGTCCAGGCGGGCACTTTTGCAAACGCTGACGAATCTTCTGGCTCCTATTCATGGACACCACTCGAAGTGAAGTAGGTCTGAATGAGGTCCGGGTGCTGAATCAAAAGGTCCGTCAATTCCGTTCCGTCGATGACGCGCAGTTGGTAGAACGTCTTGCCAATGCTTTCTGACAAAAAACTCCTCGCGACTGAATTCAGTCGACTGTTCGTAATGATCAAACCCCTCTTAGTCCCGCCCGACGTCATCAGGAATCCCAACATCTGGTGCAATGCGGATACACTTACCCGTTGATCCCGATACAACTTCGCTTCAACCAGCCAAGTCTCGGTCTGCTCCGCACCGAAAGGATCGCGAGAATGAAAGGTGGCAATGATGTCGACACCACTATCATGGGTGATTCCGCCTCTGAGCACCGAAAACCCTAGCTTAGCGAGGAGGTCCTCGACCATCCGCTCAAAAGTCTTTGAGTCCAACCTTGAAAAGTCGACCTCAGGTGCTGCGCGGATTTGGTTGATCAGGCGCAGCACCGCCCCGGGGATATCCCGGCGCAGATCAACATAAGTCCAGCGTGCTAGGAGCCTGTCGGAGATAGATTTTGGCTCCCCACAGATCAAGTCTCAAGATTTTGGGGAGGAGGGTGGGGTTGATTATTGACAATGGAGGAAAGGCTTGTAAGATGCGGTTATGGGCA
>Ga0187876_1001661_pt1 | contig 18338 bp, 9 predicted proteins | sample June2016WEW_17_4_FD_133000 | JGI IMG/M metagenome (GOLD analysis project Ga0187876, IMG submission 133000) | Peatland microbial communities from SPRUCE experiment site at the Marcell Experimental Forest, Minnesota, USA - June2016WEW_17_40 | ecosystem: Environmental > Terrestrial > Soil > Wetlands...
ATCTTGAGAGGAAGTTGCAGGTCGGCGGCTCCGTGCAAATCCACGGAGGTTACCAGATCCTCGAATCCAGCCTTGATGACGCGAATCGAGTACCGACCTGGGTCTAGATGCAGAGCAGTAAACCGCCCGGTGTTGTCCGAAGCAAGCATGATCGGCTGGGTCAGCGCGCCACCCGTGATTTCCACTCGTGCGTCAGCCACAAGTCCACCGGAAGGGTCTTTGACGGTGCCCGAAATCGTGTCCGCGCGCAGCGGCCGGGCAAGCACTAGGCAAAGCAGGACTAACCTCGCCACACGTCGCATCAAAACCGGTCGACGACGCGGCAACCCGTAGGGTAGCCGCACGGTGGGAATAAGTCTGCACGGGCTCATAGCGCGCCTAGAGTACCGCTGCGCGAATCGTCGTACAAGAGGTTTGTTGTCGCTTTGGAGTCGTAAGTGCGATGGGCGAGAGTGGGATTGACCCTGGAAGCGGCTAGCGTTCTGCCGAGGACCAGCAATGGATGCGCGGATAACTGGCGAAGGCAGGCCTCGTAGGGAGTGAGTGACGCACGCATAATCCCGAGGAGCGAGCGCCCCGAGGTGCGAAGCAACAGATGACCGATTTCGTGCGCCATCACGTACCCTCGCGTCGCCGCCCGCGAGTACGCTCAGGACGATTTTAACCCGCATTTCCAATATGAGTCTCGGCTACCGAATCTTTGCTGACCTCCGGCGCCTTTATTCATGTGGGTCTCAACGTGCTGGAGATGCTCCGGAGGCCAGTACCCTATGGGTGAGAAACAAAACCAGCCATTTCAGCTCTCTTTCAATGCCTCGTTGAAGGTGGATTTCCAAGGATCGCGAGTCACCTCGGACGGCGGTCTGATTCTGGTGCGGGAGTTGGACGAACGTTTGGGTTTGGGTGAACTGATCGAACGGCACTTGACCGATTCCCGTCGGGGGAAGAACACCCAGTTGCCTTTGGCCGATCTGCTGCGGCAGTCGGTCTACAGCCGCCTTGCAGGCTACGAGGACGTGAACGACGCCGAGCGCCTCTCCCAAGATCCCACCTTCCGCCTCATCGGCTCCGAGAAGATCTGGGAGCGGGGTGCGGCCTTGACTTCAAGGTTGCAGTCGTTTGAAACGGAACTGCTGACCCAAGAAGGGAACCTCAAGGGGCTGACCTTGATCAACCGGGAGTTGATCGCCAAGGCAGAAGCCGTCGATTCCCCGCAGCGGGTAGTGCTGGACATGGACAGTACCGAGATTCCGGTCTACGGCCAGCAGGAGCAGAGCGCCTACAACGGCCATTTCGAGTCCACCTGCTATCACCCGCTGCTGGTGTTCAAGCGGGAGGGAGACTGTCTGGCGGCGAAGCTCCGGCCCGGCAACGTCCACAGCGCCGAGGGTTGGGAAGAACTCTTGCTGCCTGAGACCGAAAGGCAGCAGAAGCTGGGCAAGGAGGTGGTGTTTCGCGCCGATGCCGCCTTCGCCAAGCCGGAGATTTACGAGGCGCTGGAAGAGCGCGGCGTGAAGTATGCGATCCGCATCCCGTCCAACGACAGCCTGGAGCGGGACATCGCTGAGTTGTTGACTCGCCCGGTCGGGCGGCCCAGTCACAAGCCACTGGCACGGTACAAGAGCTTCCTGTACCAAGCGGCGAGTTGGAAGACGGCGCGGCGGGTGGTGGCGAAGGTGGAGTTCCACTCTGGGGAGTTGTTCCCTCGGGTCGGATTCATCGTGACCAACCTGGAGGCTGACAGCCGGGCAGTAGTGCGGTTCTACAACAAACTGGGAACGGCGGAGCAGTGGATCAAAGAAGGCAAGCAGGCGGTGAAGATGACGCGGTTGAGCTGCCACCGGTTCCGATCTAACGAAGTGCGGCTTTGGCTGAGCCTGATCGCCTACAACTTGGGCAACCTGTGGCGGCGGTTGGTACTGCCGAAGAGGATCGACAACTGGTCGCTCACCAGCTTGCAGCAGCGGTTGGTGAAGACGGGCGGTCGGCTGTTGAAACATGCCCGCTACTATTGGCTGCTTTTGGCAGACAGCCATCTAACCCGGCGACTGTTTGGAGCAATGGTGCAACGGATGGCGGCTCTCACGATCCCAACTGGATAGAGCTGCCGGTTGTGGCGAGGCACCCAAGAAATCGATCCCAGGAAAGACAGCGAAGGGCGCGGTGTCTGAAAAATCCGGTTCCAGAAGCGGCGAGAACGGGTTTGCAGGACTTCTGGATGGGCAGTTCGGAGCCGATGATACCGATTGAAGAAAAATTGAGCTCGGTTGCAGACAAACGGGTGTAAACTCTCAGGCGTCGGAACGTCCAAAAGCTAATTCCGGGTTATACTTGCTGGAACGCTTCTCGGCAGGATGGGCAATGAACGAGACGGCCATACGCGACAGGCTGGTTGAGAAGGGCCGGAGTTTGTTCGAAGCTCCAAAAGAAAAATTGATTGAGTTCACAGGCGATCCCGCGGCTGATGCCCTCCTCAATGACTTCGGCACACACCCCCACGCCTTCGTTCTTGCCTGCTTAATGGACCGCCAGATGAGGTACAAGAAAGCTTGGCTGGTCCCCTATAAGATTTCACAGCAACTCGGTGAGTTCTCAATCGAAGCTCTCTCCCAACTGTCCCGCGACGTGATGGCGAAAATGATGTCCGGGCTGCACCGCTTTCCTGAGAAGATGAGCGGCGTGTTCTGTTTCGCAGTTCAACACATTAAAAATGAGTATGGAGGCGATGCCTCCCGCATCTGGGCCGATGAGCCGTCCAGTGCCGAAGCAGTCTATCGCTTTCTTCAATTTCACGGTGCAGGTCCGAAAATCGCGACGATGGCCGTCAACATTCTTGCACGTGACTTCAAGATAAAATTCGCCGATTTCTGCTCTATTGACATCTCGGCGGACGTGCAGGTCTGCCGAGTGTTTGCCCGCCTCGGTCTCTCCCCATCTGAAGAACCGAGGCAGGTGGTGTACAAGGCCAGAGCCCTTCACCCGGAGTTCCCCGGCGTGATCGACTTACCGTGTTGGGAGATCGGAGAGGAGTGGTGCAGGCCGCATAACCCGCAGTGCACCGCCTGCTACATGAAAGACTTATGCCCAACAGCCAACGCTAGTCCGCCCCCAGTGCCGAGCCGCGAGGGATGAAACGAATTTACTAGCCTCCGCGTGCTTCACAAAGGGTAAGTTTTGCACCATCGCCGGAAGGCCCGTAAACAAGGGGCGTGGCGTGTTGCAAATGTCAGGATCAAAACTGGCACCCGGTTTGTGGTTTGGAGATGAAAAGGCGAAATGTGGTTAATATGAAAACAATTCAGATACTCGCTTTTTTTGCTGCAATTGTATTGGCTGGCTGTGGCCGATCCGATTCCACCACAACAAAAGAGGCTGCATCACCGTCCGCAGCCGCCACGCCCACACCCGCTCAGCCCGTCGGGACAAAGCCTGCTCAGAGTGCAGACACGAAAGTTTCCGAGCAAAAGCTCGACATGTGGCCGTGGCTTTCAAAAACGAGCAAGCACGATGCAGAGGTCGCACAGATTCCAAAAAATACACAGATTGAAATTTTCATTCCAAAGGATGAGCCTCTGAATGCCGAGTCGGTTGGTTATGGAATGAAGATAGACCCATACGGCAATCTTACGCCGATTGATAAGAAGTCATATATCGTGAAAGGCGGAGCGTTGGTCTCAAAGCTTGGACCGATAGAGAAGAAGGCGGAGTGGGGTGATTGGGATTTTGTGTATGAGGATGCGTCTCACACAAAGAAGGCTGGATGGGGGGAGTGCCTCACCAGTGGCGAGATTCTATTGCCCCGGAACTGGTACGGGGGCGTCCCCACTAATTTCATCGTCCAGAATTCGTATGAGATTGAGTCGTTCGGTGACGACTACGTTTTGATTCACCTCGACCCAACGAAAGGTCACAGGCTGTGTGTTTTCAAAAGTGGCGTCCCACATGCTCTGACGGCTGGATACATCGGCTCGAAGGCAGAGGTTGACGGCAAGACGCTAGAACGAAAGGCCGACGGCTGGTATTCAGGCACGACGAGAGTTAGTCGGTAACATGAAACTGCCGCCTAAGTCGCCGGAGCCAGCCGCCGTTGGCGCTTGCAGTTCCGTTGTCGCGGTTCGCGTCGCGGTACTACGTTAGGCGGCCACACGTTTATGAAAAAATGCACATATCGTGGAAAAGACGCCCCGGATGATGCAACCGTATGCCCACTTGACGGCGAGCCAGTTGATGACCCGGCAGCACCACCAAAACACTGTCGGAAATGTGGCAAGAAGTTGACGTTTTGGAATCGCTCTTTAATACATAAATATCTGTGCGGCCCTTGTGAACATGAGGCGTTGCAGAAGAGGGTGAAGACACCTGATAAAGGGTATTTGTTCTTAGAACCTATCGCGCATGCCCAGACTGCGGTTGGAGGATCGACTTTACGAAAGAACAAATCGAGTGGTTAGAGGCCAAGCTGAAAGACAACCCAAGGTTGTGAGGTCTGCCCCCCCTGCCAACCGACGCGGACGCGGAGCAGAGCAACTGCCTCGTAAAGCGTGGATCGCCCACCTTGGAAGGACTAAGGGACCGAAAGCTCTCCGTCCGGGTTGGCGCTGGTGCAGCTTCTCATAAAAACGCCGCCGTCGCACGCTTTCGGCCCTGGCAGCAATTTTCTCGACGATAAGAAGCCGTTGCACTAGTCTCGTCCAGAGACTAATGCGTAGGGCCAAAAACAAGAATATCTTCTAGATTGTCTTAGGGTGCCACCTCGTGCGGTCCTTGGCAATCCCCATTCCAAACTCTCCCAATGCGCCAAACTCCCTTGAAATGAATTTCCAGATTTAAAGTTAATCGGAGACTAACACTGAACCTCGGCCTGCGATATGAATATGATTCCGTCCCCTGGAAGGTGGGCAATCGCTTCGTCCAGCCGGGCGACGCCGGCAACCTTTACGGTCAGTTCGTCGTGAATCCCCAACCGCTGTGGCAGCCGGATTACGTGGCGGGGGATTTTGCTCCCCGTATTGGCTTCGCTGTCGGTCTGGGAAGGAACACGGTGGTTCGAGGAGGTTTCGCGACTTTCACCAATATTATTCCCGCTCCGTGCGCGCGTTGACTTTGCCAGGGCTGGGGCCTATCATGGCGGCAGCAGTTTGAGTTCTCAGTCATACCGGTCGGAGTTGGTCCTGCCATCGCTGGCCGGAGAGCATCCTGCTGTCGAATTGTGGAAAAGCTCCCTGAAATGCCCAACACCGTTACAGCATCGCAACGCCGGTCCGGGCACAAGCCCACCGAGATTGCGGTGACCTTCTGCAAAGCGGGAGACGAGGCCGACCACCTCGCTGATCTCGTTGCCCCATGTGTTGTCGGCGTCGGAGCTGCCTTTGCGGTTAGGAATCTCATTTGTGGGGAATTATCATGACTACCCGTGCCTCAAGTCGGCAACGCTTCCTCTTCGTTATCGTCTCGGCCGTCCTGCTGGCTTGCGCCGGCGGTAGGGCGGACCGCATCGTTGCCGCGCCTGCCAGCGACTCGCGGCTGCTGGCCGCCACGCCGCCCATGGGTTGGAACGACTGGGCCCACTACCAGTGCAATTACACCGCCCAGGACATTCTCGCCAACGCCCAAGCATTGGTGAATACAGGACTCGCCGCGCGCGGGTACGACACAGTGACGATCGACGATTGCTGGATGCAGAAAGATCGTGATCCGCAGGGTGATCTTCAGGCCGATCCGCGACGCTTTCCGGATGGAATCGAGCCGATTGCCCGTGCTGTCCACGCCCTGGGCCTGAAGTTTGGCATCTACGAAGACGCAGGGTATGCGACCTGCGGCGGCTTCGCCGGCAGCGGCGAGCCAAAAGGCGGCGGCCCGGATCACTTCCTCCAAGACGCCAAGTTATTCGCTTCTTGGGGCGTGGATTACTTGAAGCTGGATGGCTGCAATCTCTATGTACCCAAAGACAGCAGCGAGAACGAAGTCTACCGCAAAGCTTACGCGGCCGAGAGTGCAGCGTTGAAAACCGTGGGGCGGACGATTGTCTTCTCCGAATCGGCTCCGGCGTATTTCCAGGGCACCCCGGTGTGGTACGACGTGCTGAGCTGGATCGGGGGCTACGGCCAGCTTTGGCGTGAAGGTGACGACATGGCGAACTATCATGCCAAACGGCCCGGAAATCCGCGCTTCCGTAGCGTACTTTGGAACTACGCCTACAACCTCCCGCTGGGCCGTTTCCAGAAACCCGGCAATTGGAACGATCCCGATTTCGTCATCGGCGGGGACGACGGCCTGAGCGTGGCAGAAACTCGCAGCCAACTCGCCTTGTGGTCAATGATGTCGGCACCGTTGATCCTTAGTTCCGACGTTGCCCGGCTCAGCCCGGAGGCGGTTGCGATTCTCGGAAATAAAGCGATCATTGCGGTCGATCAGGATGCGCTGGGCAGCATGGCCACCTTGGTGCAGCGTAGTCCGTCCACGGACATCCTGTTCAAACCTCTCGAGGGCGGCGATTATGCGGTTGCGGTGCTGAACAGGGGCACCGAGCCCGTCCGGATCGAACGGCATCCAGCCGATTTCGGCTTCGCGCTGAACCCAGAATGCCGCCTGGATACGCAGGATCTTTGGAGCGGGACGAAGCAATCCGCGGCAACCGCGCTCGAAGCCGATATCGCCAGTCACGAAACTGCGATCTGGCGTCTCCATCCCGCACCCTCCTGCGGCAGGCCGACACGCACTGGCACGATCACGATGGTGGCCACGGGACGGCAGCGCGACATCGCAAGCTACAGCCTTTGTTTAGTGGCGCCTGGGCATGTCGAAAACTGTGCCGGCACTCCTGAAGAGACCTGGACGGTCACCGCCAGCGGCGCTTTGAAGTCCGCAGAGGGACGCTGTCTTGCTGTAGTTGACGGCAAGCCGGAGATGCAACCGTGCGCACCGACGAACGCCCAGGCCTGGGATTTCACTCTCGCAGGCAACTTGGTCGACCGCGAGGATCATGAATGCCTCAGCGCCGGCGGCACCGGCACCGAGCCGGACGGCTTGAGTGTGAAGGCCTGTGGACACAATCAACCGAATCAGATTTGGTCGTTGCCGAACTAGGAGCGACGTAAGGCGGGCAGCACAGAGTTCCGCCTTCCAGGAACTCCGAGGTCCCATATTTCCAGAAAAGTCCTGCGTGCCTTGTTATGGGGAGGAAGTTTCCCGCTCGTAGTCCTTGACATTCTTCGTGGCTCTGCCTTATGAATGGGGTCCATGCAGATAAGCCGTCGAGCGGCGTTTCATCGATTGCTGCTGGGACTGCCTTTCGCAAGTGCAGCGACAAACGTCCTTGCGCACAGGCAGGCCGACAACCTCGGAGCGAAGAGGGCGGCCTCCCTGGCACCCATCCGCTTCCGCAATGTTGGCAATTCGGCCGGCCTGAATTTCCAAGTGGAGAACAGTCCCACCTCGCTCAAGCATCTCATTGAAACCATGACAGGCGGGGTGGCGGCCTTTGATTACGACGGCGACGGTCTCGCCGACATCTTCTTCGCTAATGGCGCCGCTTTACCTTCACTCCGGAAGGAATCGCCGAAGTTTTGGAACAGACTCTTTCGCAATGAAGGCGGAATGCGATTCAAAGACGTCACCGAAGAGGCCGGTGTGGCGGGCGAGGGTTACTCGATGGGCGCCGCTGCTGCGGACTATGATAACGACGGCCACGTGGATTTGTTTGTTGCGGGCGTCAATCGCAATATCCTCTATCACAACCTCGGCAATGGCCGTTTCGAGGACGTCACGGAGAAGGCGGGAATCAAGAGCGGCAAGTGGGCAGTGGCCGGCGGTTGGTTCGATTACAACAACGACGGCCTGCTGGACCTCTTCGTGGTGAATTACGCTCAATGGTCGATTGACAGCAACCGCTTCTGCGGCGACCCGTCCCGCAACCTGCGTGTATACTGCCACCCCGAATACTTCCTGGGCCTCACCAATACGCTCTATCGCAATCGAGGCGACGGCACCTTCGAGGACGTCACCGAAAAATCAGGGATTGGTAAACACCAAGGACGGGGCATGGGCATAGCCTTTGCCGACTACGACGATGACGGCTTCATGGACGTTTACGTCACCAACGACAATCAGGCGAACTTTCTCTTCCACAACCGCGGCGACGGTACCTTTGAAGAAGTCGGGCTGCAGGCCGGCGTCGCGCTCATGAACTCAGGGCAGACCGTTTCAAATATGGGCGCGGACTTTCGCGACTACGATAACGACGGGCTTCCGGACATCTTTGTTACCGACTTGAACAGTGAAACGTTTCCCCTCTTTCACAATTTGGGCGGCGGCATGTTCGAGGACGCATCCTTCACCAGCCGCTTGTCCGTCTTGTCTTCCGCGCGAGGGGGTTGGAGTGCGGGAATCGTCGATTTGAACAATGATGGCTGGAAAGACCTCGTCAGCACAAATTCCCACGCCGACGACAACGTCGAGGAGTTTGCTGCCTATCACTACCGCCAGCCGAATAGTATCTTCGCCAACCTGGGTGACGGGACTTTCTGGGACGTGTCGCCGGAAGTGGGAAGCGACTTTCAGGTTCCCCGCGCGCACCGGGGGTGCGCGTTTGCCGATTTCAATCACGACGGCAAAATCGACATGGTCGTATCATCACTGCGAGACTCGGCGGAGCTTTGGCAGAATGTCGGCCCCGGCGACAATCATTGGATCACCCTCAAACTGGTGGGGACCAAGAGCAACCGCGACGGCATTGGGGCGCGCGTGCGCATCGGCAAGCAGGTCAACCACATGACGACCGCCCTTGCCTACGCATCCTCCAGCCACGACGGAGTGCATTTCGGACTGGGTAAGACCGCGACGATTGACAAGATAGAGATTCGCTGGCCAAGCGGCATTTTGCAGACACTCCACAATGTTAAAGCTGACCAGCGACTGGAAGTGCGTGAGCCGGAGCACTCCGACTAGCGCCGTGGAACGAACATTGTCTCGATGATTCAGGCCGAGAAGCGAGCGTAAGTGAGTAGCTTACGGCGTAAGCCGCATCAACGTTAAACTAAGGACGCGAGGGCTGCTCGAGCCGCGGAGCGGCGCCAGAAAGTAGCCCACGGCGTAAGAAGCTGTGAAAAAATCGCCGGCGCAACAGGTGCCTGTCATCCTGAGCGAAGCAAAGGATCCCGGCAGTTTCTTATGGTTCAGCGGCTTACGAACAACTGCAGAGATCCTTCGCTGCGCTCAGGATGACACGTTCCTAATTTCTTCACACCTTCTTACGCCGTGGGCTACTCTCTGTCGGCCCTCCGGGCCTCTGAGACCGCCCTGCGTCTCCACGAGATTACCGGCGGGACGCCGGCACTACGGCGAAGGCGGTGTGATCGCGACGTTCTTCTCTACATCCTTTTTACTTTCCTGATCCTTAGTTTGCATCTCCTGGTAGGCCTTTAACATGTCCCGTGCCAGGTCCCGGTCTCCGTGCGCCTGGTAAGCGCGACCCAACTGGTAGTGCAAGGTTCCATCCTCATCGATTGGCAAGGCCGCCCGAAGGTGCGGAATGGCGTTCGCCGGCTGCCCAGCTTGCAGGTAGGCAAGCCCCAGAGCGCTCTGAGCGGTGAGTAGTTTTGGATCGGTGCCGACAGCTTTCTGCAAGTACACGATGGCTTCCTGCGGCTTTTGCGCGTTCCTCATCACGTCGCCCAGAAGATAGTTCAACGGCGCCGAACCTGGGTATTGTTGAAGAAGCTCACGAAAGAGTCTCTCCGCTTCCTGAAGGTCGCCGGACTGGGCAAGCGCCATGGCTAATCCTCGCTTGAACGCAGGATTCCCGGGCACAAGTTGAAGCGCTTCTCGCCAGTCCTTGGCTGCCTGGGCGTACTGCCGGCGTTTGGATTCAATGCGGGCGCGCAGTTCGTAAGTTTCCGCCGAGGGCGGCAGCCTTCCCAATCGCTCGTAGGCGGAGAGAGCAAGCTGGTTATACGCGCGGGTTCGCCAGTAGAGCGTCTTCAGGTCTTTCCGCTCATGCTCGACAACCGCCAGGAAGTTCCCAGCGTCGAAATCGCACTCCAGTTTTTCCGAGGCGCAATCCGGATGGGGAAGCTCCTTTTCCTTTTGTTCTTCCACGGCCGCCCAGTCCGCATGATCAGTCTGCTTGTAAATCCCGGCAATGGCCGAGTGAACTCCGCGTAAGGATGGCATGGCGGCCAGCGCCTGCTTATAGAAATAGAACGCGCTGTAGGATTGGTCGTTGGCATAACGCGATTCCGCCACCAGGTAGAACCAGTAAGCTGAATTGGGCGCCACGGCGGCGAGATCATTAAAAGTCTTTTGCGCCAGGCCTTCGTAACACGCTCCGAGACCGTACCACACCTTGGGGTTCGATGGTTCCCGCTGAGAAAGTTTCTCAAATCTCGCCGCCGCTGTCGCGAAGCGCTCGAGCGCCAACTCCGCGTCCGCCAGGGTCGCTTGCGCGTCCTGATTTTCGGGCTGGAGCTTCAGGGATTCCTCGAGCGGAACTATCGCCTCGGACGGCTGGCCGAGATCCAGATATGCCGTTCCCATCAGCAAGCGCGCCGGAAAGGATTGCGGATCGAGCTTCAAAACCGCTTGATATTCTCGAATCGCCGCCCGCTTGTCACCCGACATGTCCAGCGCCAAGCCCAGGTTGAGGGCCAAGCCGGGATTGTCCGGCATCGCCCGGACAAGTTCGCGATAAATGGGGACCGCTTCGCCGGCGCGCCCCGCCGCCATCAATTGCTTGGCGAGTTGGGCCATTTCGGCCGGGGTCTGCTGCGCCCCCGCCGGGCAGACGAGAGTCAAAATCGCGAATGCAGAGGTCAGGAGCTTCATGCGTTAACGGTCAATAGTCAATGCCTGCCCCAGCGCCTTCAGAACTTGAGCAGATACGCCAGCTTCACAAAGAACTGGTGTCCATCCTGGTATAGGCCCGGCGTCCGCAGAATTGCGTTGCCTCCCATCGATTGCAGCAACTGAAGGTTATCCATATTACCATTGTAGCCGACATAGAGCGCCGTAAAGGGATTCACCAGATAAGTGAAAAGAAAATCTCCGTTGAAATTCTTCGTGGTGCTCAGGGAGCTGAATGCCGGATTCGCCAGGACCGCAGTGTACTGAGGAATGACGCGGATTGAGTACCTCTGGTTGAACTGGTACACCCATTCCGAGTAGATGATGTGATTGTTGAAGACGCTCGCGCCCGTGGCCCGATCGGTGAGCCGCTCCAGCAGGTAAGTGTTCTGGATGCGCAAATGCTTTCCGGGGCGCAGCACGAGGCCCACACTGGCCAGGTTCACGTTGGAAAGCAACGGCAATTGGCCGGCGGGTGGATTGATGTTGATCAGGGCTCCCTGGGAATAGTCGGCCTTGAAAGAGACCTGGCTGATGAGGCTCGTCTCGAAATAAAGTCCGTCGCGGTGGTGCGAATAAACCGCGTTTTGCGGAAGGCCCTGGAAGTCCTGTGGTCGCAGCATCTCCTCGTCCTGCTGCCAATAGGTTTCAAATGCGGTTTGGCCCTTGAACTCCCAGCTCATGGTGTAGTCCTGATACATGTCCAAACGGTTACCGCTATGGTCCCACAGGGGGTTGACAAAAACCGTCGGACCCCACGACACAAGGTATTTGTGCTCGGGCCGAAACCGGTACATGGCCACTTCACTCACGCCGCGCATGTTGATACGCAACGGCGGCTGCGTAATCGTCCGCCCGACGTAAACCGGGCGGTCCACAGCATCGGTCTCAATGTATCCCGCGAGCGTATTAAAGCCGGGGCTCAGATCATTGAATTGCATATTTGAGTAGAAGGTCCTGCTGTCATAGCGGAGTTGCGCGTTGTATGCGGGTCCGGCGGTGCGCGGGCTGCCGGGGATCGTGGTCTCACTGGTAACCGCTTCCCCCGTCAACCACCAGTTTTTCCGCAGCTTGAGGTGCGCGTCGATTCCGCCGACGCGATTATAGGTCCCGGCGAATTCTCGGTCCGTGTAGATCAGTCCTACCGAGGATTGACGGTAGAGGTCGCGATTGATGCGCAGCACGCCAAAGGCGGCGCGGTCACCATACAGAGGATTGCCTTGCGGCACCGACTCACCGGGTGACCGGTCATCGATTGTCAGCCACCCGACTTCATAAGGCCCCGCCTTGCCTGTTAAGCGCAACCCGAACTGCGGATCGGCGATGTCCCGGGTGAACAGCAGGTTCATGGGGGTCTCGAAGTAGTGTGAGTTCTCCAGGAAGAAAGGACGCTTCTCCGGATAATAGACTGTGAACCGGCGATTCACTGTGATTTGGGGCTGGTCCGCCTCAACTTGGGAGAAGTCTGGGTTGACGGTCATGTCCAGGTTGAAGGAGTCCTTGAATACCAGGCGCCCGTTCGAGCCGACTTTGGGGTCAATTGTTTTCCCCTCGAACACGGGATTGGCCGGATCCGTCTGATCCAGCGTCCGGTACGTGCGGGCATACGCGTAGGGGGTCAGAACACCGTGTCTTTCGGGAGAGATTCCCTCCAGGCCTGTCAAGGTGGCTTCCTGGCTGATGCGCCCCTCAATGCGCGTCGAGATCCAGGGCCAACAGTTAGATTCGTTGTTGCGGGGAATCCAGCGCACGAATACGATGCCCCACGTTTGCTTCTCTGTCGTTGGGAAGCGCATCGTCTTGAAGGGAACGGCAAGCCACACGACGAAACCTTCCGCGGTGAGTTTGCCCCGCGATTGCCATACCCCATCCCAGGTGCCATCGAACTGACTTCGAGGGCCCTCCGTCCAGAGGCCGTCCAACTGATGGCCATAGGGGTTGACGGTGAAAACGTAGGCGCGCCGGTGGTCGTGGAAGGTGTCCAGAAAAAGGTCGATTTTATCTTCCATGTAAAACGTGTCGCGAGCAACCCGGTGGGCGCGGATGCGTGCCGGCTCGGAGTCAAAAGCCACGTAGATGCAGTACAGATTGTTGGAGTCGTAGCCGAGGTAGGCAATGGTTTTCTGGCTGGCAGGCTGACCGTCGCTCGGTAAGCGTTGAGTGAACCCTTCCACCTTGGCCAGTTTGCCTTCCCACTTGGAATCAGGTTTCATCGAAAGAAAATCTTCCAGCCTGGGTGGGGTCGATACACGCGGGATGACTAAAGTCGTGTAGGCGCCTATAGGCCTTGATTCGGCGGCCACAGTCCAAGGCAGGATCAAAACAAAGAAAAAGAGAAGAACACAACGCACAAGCTTCATAAGGCAGAGTAATCGTCACGCCGACGCCTTTTGGGCTGGCGGCATGTGAGGCCATGGGAAAAATGGCAATGTTGGTGCGCGAACGGCAATTGACTCAACCACAAAATCTATTACAGACGGGTTTTACAATTCCACGCCATTGCAACGTCCGCATTCTACGCCAATCCCTCGAGGTTTGGAACAAGCGCTTGCGCGGCACGCTGGTCGAAACACATTGTACATGAAAAAAGCGGGCGCCACTTGCGCAGCGCCCGCCAGGAGATGGTCAATGCCTGCAGTGGCCTGACTGGGACCGGGTTTCTCACCCGGTCCCAAAGAGTCAAGCCAAGCGACTAGAACCTCAGGAACGCCCCAAATTGCACGACGCGTTCACCGTAAGAGGAACCGATCTCGCCGAAGGTTAACCCGCAAGTGGGCGCCCCACCGGTTGTCGAGGCAGTGGTCGTACACCCGGTGTTGACGCCGCTGAAGTGAGGATTGTTGAAGAAGTTCTCCGCTTCAGCGCGCACCTCCAGGTTGAACCGCTCCGTGATCTTGAAAATGCGAGCCAGGCTGGGGTCAAATTGCCACAGACCAGGCCCGGTCAGCCACGATTCCGTCCGGCCCATGTTTCCGATAAGGGTCGAAGATAGATTGGGAACAAAGGCTGAACTGTTAAACCACTGGGGGTAACCGAGGGAGTTGTTGGCTGCGCCCAGATACTGGACCGCCGCAACGTGATTCGGAACTGCAGCGGTACCGTAGGTGTTGATATTGCTTATGTCTTGACCGAGCTGCAACGGCGCGCCCGTGAAGGCGGAGAAGATGCCGTTCAGTTTCCAACCGCCCAGGATCGCGTTTGCCGCTTTGGAGCTGCTCCCGAACTTCTTGCCTTCGCCGAAGGGCAGGTCATAGACGAACGCCAGCTTGAAGTTCTGCGTGTGGTCGAAGCTCAGCGGACCGTAATTGAGCGGCTGGCACCCTTGTGGCATAGCCGCCGATGGCGGGCAGTTAAACTCCAGCCCGTTTTCCCAGGTGTTGTCGCTCACATAGCCCATGGCCTTCGAGTAGGTGTAACCCACCTGGACGAATAGGCCATGAGAGGACCGGTGACTCAAGCTGACCTGAAGGGAATTGTAGTGCGAATCCAAGTACCCTTGGAATTGGTACGTCCCTCCGCCTCTCTGGATCCCGCCGAACGCGGGCTCGATTCCGTACAAAGGAGCGGCGTTGAGATTCCGGCCGTTGAATTCGTGAACATAGTGATTGCCCACATAGCCGACGCTCAGCAAGAAATCCGAGGGCAGCTTGTGCTCGATAAACACATTCCACGATTCAACGTATCCCCGGTGGTACTCTCCCGGACCGAGCGTCCCGACGTCTACGTTGCTAGGCGGAGTGATGACGCCGCTTGCCAGGTTGGGCACCTGGATGACCGGCAGGCCGACGGCGTAGGGGCTGCCCGTGACCGCGCCAAACGTGGAGTAGGGGTTGTAGCAGGTGGACCCCGACGCTTGGCCGTTGCAGGCGGCTGCCTCAGCCGGGGAGGACGTGTCAAAATTGTCCGCCCCGATGGCCAGGGGGAAAAAGCCTCTCAACGGTCTTTCCAGGGGAGTCGTGTCGTCGGAGATTGCGAACCCGGCCCGTGCCACCGTCTTCTGACCAAGCTGATAGGCCAGGCCGATGCGAGGCATAAAGAGGGTCTTGCTTGAGGTCATTCCGTTATGGGTCGGATTGCCGCCCAAGCCCCCGAAATGAAGTTGGCCGGTGGCGGTGTCAAACAACTCACCCTTGTCTATGCCGTCCCGAGTGATCAAGGGGAAGTATTCCCAGCGTACACCCAAGTCAGCGGTGAACTTCGGAGTGACCTTCCACCGATCGCCGAAATAGACGGCAAACTGGGTGTCCTTACCGGTGGACTTTATGAACTGGGCATCGTTTTGAGCTTCGGAGATCAAGCCCAGGTCCCACCCCGCCCAGGAGTTCTGTAAGAAGGGGGTCAAAGTAACGGGGCTTCCTCCGCTGGTCAGCCCGTTTGTGTTGAGAGCGGTGATCCCGTAATCTTCAATGACATTGCCGCGCGGGCAGCAGAAGATTTCAGGCTGGAATGCATTGAGATGATTATGGGCAATGTCCACGCCCAAGCGCAGTTCGTGGGCGTGTTTGATCCAGGTGAGGTTATGCGAAGTGGTGAACGTCCAGTCGTTTCGGGTGTCGGGCTCCCAGGAGTTCAGGCTGCCCATGCCGCTGAACCCTTGCACGCTGACTCCGGGAAGGCCGGTATAGCGGACATCTCCGGCGGGCGTGTTGCTCCCTGCGATGCCGAGCAGCGATTCCCCGAGAGGCTCGCCGAATCCCGGCGGGTGAGCGAATTCGCTCATCCGGTCGAAACCGACGTGGCCGGTGAGAATGAGGCTGGGAGACAGTGTCCAGGTATGCCCCAAAGTTGCGATCTGAGCGAACTGGTGGGCCGTACCGCTGCCGCTGCCGCCCGCCGCGCCAAGATCGAAAGGCTCATAGAAATTGGCGTCCTGACCAGACCACTTTACCCAGATGGTGTGATTCTGGCTCTGGTTCCAATCGACCCTGCCGGTGTAGATATTGCGGGCCAATGGCCGCGCAGCTTTGGTCCCGATAATGTTGTAGGGAGTGCCGGTGGTGATGACACCGGTGTTGATGTTGGGTTCCGGGATCAGCTTGTTGAATGCAATCGCGCCTTGGTTCATGCGATTCGCAGGGATGACATTGAGCACCCCGCCCGAGGAGAACACGCAACGTCCCGTGCCATCCGGATTCCCGCTGGCGGGATCGAACACCATGCCCTGCTGTAATGGAACCGATCCCCCTTCGGTCGTGCAGACGTTGACGCCGGGAACCGTGGCCCCCAGATACGCATTAAAGTTTCCGTTCTTCAGGTCGTCTGTCGGAATAGTGTCGGTGTAGCCTTCTGCTAAGTGCTGCCAACTCCCATCCCAGTTGCCGAAGAAAAAGAGCTTGTCCTTCTTGATCGGCCCGCCGATAGCAACTCCGTCATTATTGAGAATGCCGGTGTTGGTGGCATGGTTATACCAGTTGGTGGCGTTCAAAGCGTCGTCCGTGTGGAAGCCGTAAAGGGACCCGTGGAGTTGATTGGTGCCGGACTTCGTCACGACGTCCACGGCGGCTCCGGCCGTAAGCCCCTTTTCCACGTCGTAGTCGGCGGTCTGAACGTTGACTTCTTCTACCGCCTCTTGCGGCGGGACCATCAGCATGTGGTCGGGCAGCCAGATGAACAGGTTGGTGGCCCCGTCCACGCGCGTGATGTTGTCATGAGCCGGCAAACCGTTCGAATTAATCTCGAACGACCGCTCCGGCGTGTCAGCGATAGAATTTGGGTAGCTGTTGGAGAGTCCCGAGGTCGAGAACACGCCCGGGGCAAGCAATTCCGTGGCTTGGAAATTCCGGTAAGTGCTCAGGGGAAGGTTCTGCACGGCGTAGCTGCTGATCTCCGTGTGAACGTCGGCCTTCTGTGTTTGCAGCACTGCCGCCGAAGCTTGCACCGTAACTTCTTGCGTGGTGGAACCCACAGTCAGTTTGATGTCCTGCAGGTTCACCTGGCCGATAGCCACGCTAACGCCTGTTTGCTTGAACCCTTGAAATCCCGATGCCGACGCGGTCAGGGTATAGGTGCCTTCGGAGAGATCGAGCAAGCGGAAATAACCGGCGGAATCGGTGGTTCCGGTTCGCGTAAACCCCGTTGTGTCATTGACAATAGTTACCTGCGCCCCGGGTATGACGGCGCCGCTGGGATCGCTTACCGTGCCCGACACCGAGCCATAAAGGACTTGCGCGTGCAATGGCTGCGAGAGTACGGTCGCCAGCAAGCCGGCCCCAACCACCGCCATTACACAGAGAACGATGATGGTCGAAGCGCCAGATCTTTTGGCCTTACACTCTTTCATAGTATCTTCCTCCTCATTATTTGAAGTCACTCATAGAATTCTGGGCACTCCTTACCTTGCCCAGCGTGCTTCGACCCGACGTGACGCAAATAAAGGCAGCAATGATCTGACCCGCTCGCGAGATCACCTTCTAATCTCGTTCTCGCAGGGTTTCTCGTTATATATGCGGAAATTAACCTGCGAAGCGGGCATTCTCGTTCAGTTTTTTGTTCAAGTACTACCGCAGCCCTTGAGAGCCCTCTGGCCCCCCCAAAACCCGAGCGACAAAATGTTGCTTCCCTGACAATTTACGAAGAAATAAACGACTGCGTAGTTTTTATACCAGTGAGAGACGAATTTGTCAAGATTATTTGGGCGCCAGCACTGTACTAGTTTGAACGTAGCGCCGGCCTTTAGAGCCTGCCCTGAGCAGAGCGAAGGGTCGGTAAATGCCCCGACAGGTCGGGGCGCTACGCTGAAACTGGGACACTGCCGAAGCGCCTCAGCGCCGCACTCTATCCCTGCGGTCGCGATGTCCGTTGCAATCGAACGAGTACCTCTTGCAAAATACCAAGCTGAGTGACTCGCGCGGCGCGAGGCATAGGCGTGGCAGGTTGGGGTCGGAATCCCGGATCTCTGCTCAACGAGCACCCATTATTAGCCATGCCACACAGCTTGAAAGGGGGAACCTCTTGAGAAGACGAACCTTTTTGAAGGGGGCGGCAATCGCGGCTTTGACGCCCGACGTGAAGTGGGCGGCAGAAAACAAACGAATCGCTTTTGGCGGAATTCAGATCGAGTGCAGCACTTACAGCCACATCCGCACCCGGTTGGAAGACTTCACTGTCAAAAAAGGTCAGGAGTTGGCCGACGATCCGTTCTTCAGACAACTGAAGGAGTACCCGTACCCGTTTCACCCCACGCTTCTGGCTACGGCTGTTCCCGGACCACCCGTCGAACGGGAAGCCTACAGCCAGCTAAAGGCGGAGTTCCTCGGCCTGCTTAAGGCACTGCTCCCGCTGGATGGTCTCTACCTGGCCATGCATGGCGCGATGTACGTGGTGGGTATGCAGGACGCGGACGGGGACTGGGTTGCTGCGGCCCGCAAGACCGTCGGAGATCGTTGCCTGATCACCGCAAGCTTCGACCTGCATGGCAGCTTGAGCCGGCGCACGATCGACAATCTCGATATGCTCTCCGCCTTCCGGACCGCTCCCCACATCGACCGCGAGGAGACCGC
>Ga0187876_1001664_pt1 | contig 18289 bp, 11 predicted proteins | sample June2016WEW_17_4_FD_133000 | JGI IMG/M metagenome (GOLD analysis project Ga0187876, IMG submission 133000) | Peatland microbial communities from SPRUCE experiment site at the Marcell Experimental Forest, Minnesota, USA - June2016WEW_17_40 | ecosystem: Environmental > Terrestrial > Soil >...
AGCGGGCGGACATCCGGTCGAGCACCCGGATGAGACGCGTTTGATAATTGACGAAGCTCTCGTACATGTCGTTGCCGAAGTGGTAATCCATCCCGCTTTCCCAGTAGTCGAAAGCGCCGCGGCCGATGACGACGCGCGAGACGAGATCTTTCACCTTGGCGCGCAGATAGTAAACCGCATGGGGCACGAGCCCGAACCCGCATACGCGCTCGATCCATTCCCGGTCTTCCCCGCGGGCAATGGCACGCGCCATCATCGAGAAAATATAGCGGTCCGTAAGGACCACGAAGCCGGCCCGAAGCGCGGGGATGATCTCATTCTCCAGGCGGTCGGCAAAATCAGTGACGTAATAGAGCGTGGCCGTCACCGGGCCGAGCGTGTTGCCTTCCTTCGCGTGTGCGATGCCTTTGCCCGCCAGCGCCGAACGGGCCATGCCGGTATCGAGTACGGCGTGCCCTTCCTGCTCGAGCCAGAGCCGGAGCTGCGTCACCTGCGTCGAACGCCCCACCGCGTCGGGCCCTTCGATCACGATAAGTTTGCCCGAGAGGTTCGCGGTTTCGACGCCGGGCAGCGCGTCCACATAGGGCTCCAGCGGCTTCGGGAGCACGGGCTTATTATCCGCGGTTTTTTTCCTAATGCTTTCTGCCATTGATTTCCAGAACCGGCACTTTCAGGACGCCGGCCTTCAGGCTGCGGCCCAGTTCTTTCACCACCACCGCTCTCATCTGTCGCTGCTGATCTTCGATGGATTGGGTGGCGTCGATCACATGAAACCCCATCTCTTCCGCCATGGCTTCATACTCGGCCAGAATGCGGCCCTGAAAAATCCGGAAACTTTCTTCCACGTCGCGGCTGATTTTAAGGTCCATGCCCGCTTCGTAGTATTTCAGCGCATCCCGGCCGCCGAGAATGCGCCCCAGCGCCACGTCGAGCGGCGTCTTGAAGTAGAACGCAACATTGGGGCGAATGGCGAAGCTGTAGAGATTGCGCACCCATTTCGGATCCACCCCGCGTGCCACGTCGCGCGCGAAAGCTGTGTAAGCATACCGGTCGGCACACACGATCGCGCCGGCGCGGACCAGAGGCAGAATGTAGCGCTCGGTGCGGTCGGCGAAATCGGTCGCATGGAGCAGGCTGAACGTGGTGGGAGTGAACATCTCCTTCTTCTTGCCGCGGCGCGTAGTTTCGTGCACCAGAGGGGAAGAATTCCATTCGCTGAAAGCGACCGCGAATCCTCGCGCGCGCAGCCACTGGCTCAGGAGCGAGATCTGCGTGCTTTTGCCCGAACCGTCGATTCCCTCAACGACAATGAGCTTGCCTCGATGACGGTTGGGGGTGAATAGAGAATTCATCAGCCGGAAGTGAGGTTGCCGCTATTATAGCGTTGGGATGCCGCGCTACGCCTCCGTCGACATAGGAAGCAACTCTGTTCGGATGGAAGCCGCCGAGGTCGAGGACGGCGCGCCGCCGCGCATTCTCGCGTCGGAACGGCAGGTCACCCGTCTGGGGGCGAGCGTATTCCGCGCGGGGCGCATCAGCCAGGAATCGATGGATATGATCTGCGGCGTGCTCAACGCCATGTCGCAGCAATACAAGCGGCTGGACGTGAAGGCCGTGCGCGCCGTCGCCACCGCGGCGGTCCGGGATGCCGGCAATCAGCACGAGTTCATCGCCCGCGCATCGGCAGCGCTGGGTACCGATGTCGAGATCATCTCCGGCCAGGAAGAAGCTCGCCTGATTCATCTGGGCGTGAAGAGCCGCTGGCCGCATCCGAAAGAGCGCTTCCTGATCATCGATATCGGCGGCGGCAGCGCGGAAATCATTCTGAGCGAGAACGAGCGGATCGGCCAGGCTTTTTCCAAACCCCTGGGCGCATTGCGCTTACAGGAGCTGTTCCTGAAATCCGATCCCCCGCGGCCCACGGAACTGCACCGGCTTGGGGAATATATCGAGGAGCGAATCGGCTCCGCCGTGCGCCGCATCGGCGCCGCCCGTATCGACAGGGTAGTCGGAACATCCGCCACGGCATCGGCCGTGGTTTGCGCCATCAATCGCATTCCCCGTGCGCGCCGTGACGAATCCGACCGCAGGCGGGCGACTACGGCCCAGGTTCGCAAACTCTACCGCGATATCTCGAACCTCGATATAGTGGCGCGGCAAAAAATTCCCGGGATCGGTCCGCGCCGCGCCGAAATCATTATCCCGGGAACCGCCGTTCTGCTGCATGTCCTCGAAGCGTTCCGTATGCCCGCGCTCTTTTACTCCGCCGCCGGCGTTCGGGACGGGATTATCGCCGATCTCGCCGCGCGCGGACTCGATCGCGGCTTGACGCAGCTTACCGTCGATCAGCGGAGCGTGGTGGAAGAAATGGCGGAGCACTACGGTGTTCCGCTGCGGCACGCCCGCAAGGTGGCCCGCCTCGCGAACGACCTGTTTCTCGGTTTTCAAAATGCCCACAGGTTGCCCGCCCACTACGGCCGCCTGCTCGAAGCCGCCGCTTATCTGCACGATTCCGGACACTACGTCAGTGATACCAGGCATCACAAACATTCTTATTACCTGGTGGCGAACTCCGACCTCCCGGGGTTCACCTTGAATGAGCGGGAGTTGATTGCCAACCTCTGCCGTTATCACCGGAAGGCGCTGCCGACGCCCGAGCATGGCAATTTACAACTTCTCGACGCCGAGGGTCAACGGGCCGTCGCATATCTGATCCCTCTGCTCCGGATGGCGGACAGTCTGGATCGCAGCCACGGGCAGCGAATCCGTTCAGTCGAGTGTCGACAGCGCGACAGCGATTTTCTGATTACGCTGAATGTTGCCCCCGAGACGGATATCGATCTGGAAGTCTGGGCGGCGGAACGGCTGTCCGAAATCTTCCGGCAGGTGTACAACAAGCCGACAGTGGTCTCCCGAGCGTGATAAAAGCCCCGAATTTCGCGGATCTCGAATGCCTGGGCCTCATGCACGGGTTCGGGGAGCGGTCCTCAACTTACCCGGAAGGAATCACGACGGCAAAGCAGGTTCATTCCGCTCTCGTCCAGGACGCAGCTGGGCCTCTTGGCGCAGGCGACGCGCTCATCTCGGCCCAATCAGGCGTGATTGTGGGTGTGAAAACCGCCGATTGCGTCCCTATCCTCTTGGTTGATCCTTCGACGCGGACGGTTGCGGCAGTTCACGCAGGTTGGCGCGGAACTGCCGACTCTATCGCGGCGGCCACAGTTCGCGCCCTGGGTGTCGGCTGGAAGACAGATCCGCGGAATCTGCGGGCAGCGATCGGCCCGTCAATCGGGCGGTGCTGCTATGAGGTCGGTCCCGAAGTCGCCCGCCGTTTTGGGATCGCCGTTTCCCATCCGGTGCATCTCGATCTGTCTGGAATCAATGAGATGCAACTGCGGGCTGCCGGCGTTTCGAATATCTGGCTGTCCGGCGAATGCACATTCTGCGCAGCTGACCGCTTCTATTCATTTCGACGCGAACGGGAACAGGCGGGCCGGATGCTCTCTTTTATTGGGTGGCAAAAACACGTCGGGCGGACCTCGTTGGATCCGCCCGGAAACCCGTCAGACGTTTTTTTGAAGGCGATAATTACGCCGCGTTGGCGAACAAGTCGGCGCTATCCTCGACCTCGATCTCGTGCCGATCGACCTGCTCCTGGCATTTGATGCAAAAAGCCGCCCACGGCACCGCGTTCACGCGCTTCGGGGAGATATCCTCCTCGCAGTGCAGGCATACGCCGTACGATCCGTCGGCGATGCGGCCCAGCGCGCGGCGAATCTGCCGCAACATATTCGAATCCCGATCCAGATTGCGAATCGCAAGCTCGCGTTCGCCCGCCAATTGCACTTCATCGAGGGCGTCGGGCGCCTTCTCAATGACGATCTCGTCCCGGTTGCGCAGCGCGCCGGTCAACTCCGCCTGCTTCGCTTCCAGAATGTTCTTGTATTTCTCCAGTTCAGCCTTGGTCATTTCTATGTCCCTCGTCTTCTAACGTCTGCGTGGCTTCTTTCCTTTTCTCTACTGTGCTAGAGACGAAAATCTACCATCAAAGTTTCAAAAAATCTGAGTGCCAGAAGCTTAAATTTTTCTCACCTTTCTGAGAAAGTTCGCTTTCCACTCACACGCTCCACACCATCAGCAACTTCCGTGCCAAAGATCTGGAGCACCTCCAGGTTCTGTATAGGCTACATCAAATACGCGTCCACGTCTATTCCCCAAAGATTAATTTCGGATGAAAACCGGTACTATACGGTTTAGACGCTGTGAATTGTCTTCCGGATTGCCCCCACTCGTCCGTTTTCCGCGAAATTCCATCCACCGTGAGAGAAAGATGCAACAAGCCAGCTTTCAGTTGCGGGATCCGGGCAATATCCTTCGTGGGACCCAAACGATGCCATTCGGGACTGGGCAGGGAAGCCGGGACGGGATTGCCGGCCTCGATCTGACGGGGTTCCTGGTCTGGGGAAAGAACAGAACCGCTCGCTCCCCGACCCCCGCGATACTCCAAAGACGATCGCCGAGAAAAAAGTATAGCACAACGTCGATTTGGGTGATTTAACTGTCCTGTTTAGTATCTGTCGCCGGGTCCAATCCCACCGGCTTTAAGCAGGTTTCACCTTTGCCTGGGAGTTCACGTGGCGCACGTTCTCAACGTGCCGTGTCGAGACGTTCTCGACACCGGTTTTACGCGAATGGCCGGGCGTCGGCAGAGTGCCGACACGGTACTCAAAGTGAGTGCGCCACGCTTTTCCTTCAGGCGACTTTGCTCCGAAAATAGAGCGTAACTTACTGATAATGAACCAATGTCTCTCGGCTGATTTTCATGGCCGGGGGCGGGCAGCGCCCATGGTTGTTTCAGTCGCAACCCATCCTACCGGCTTTGAGCCGGTAGTTGTTTAGCGCACGATGAGCCTGAAAGGTGGCCAGCGCTGCGGGGGAGGAGGTATCATTCGACAATGCCTGCGTTTTCTCTGGCTTCCCTTTACTGATTTACTGATGCAATCGGACGCGCTCCAAACCGCGGAAAACACACGGGTTCGCATGAACAAAGAGCGAAGGGCGATCTTTTGGAGAGCCGCTCTCATCCTTCTGGCATTTGTGATCCTCACGGCCGATTTGTTGCCCACCTATTTCGGGCACGATGACTACATGAATCTGTACAAGTATCTGGAGGGAGGCTGGGGTATCACGAGAGGTCTGGCGATCTTCTGGTCCAGCCATTATTACAGGCCGATGGGCGGTCTCGCGTACCTGTCGCTCCACGGCCTGTTTGGATTCCACCCGTTACCGTTCAAGATTGCCGTCTATTGCATTCTGCTGATGAATCTTGTGCTGGCCGGCTACGTTGCCCGATTGTTGCTCGGTTCCCGCACGTTAGCCGCGGTGGTGGTCGCGATGATTTGTTACCACGCGGCCGCGTACGAACTTTATTACAATTTCGGAACCATCTACGACTTGCTCTGCTTCCTTTTCTTTTACAGCGGGATCGCGCTTTACGTTCGCGTTCGCGCCCGGGAGCGGCCGGTTTCCGCCTGGTGCCTCGCGGGATTGGCGGTATTGCAGATTTTTGCCCTCGACTGCAAGGAAATGGCGGTCGCCATGCCTGTGCTGATGCTGCTCTATGAAATCATCATGCGTCGGACTCTCACCGCTCGCGAGCAGTGGCGGAATCTGATACCCGCGATCGCGCTGGGCGCCATTGTTTTGATTTATATCGTCGGGAAAGCAATGGGCCCTGAGTCGCTGTCGACGCACCAGCCGAATTATGAGCCGCAGTTATCGACCCGCCGGTACCTGGAGTCAATGTCGCATTATCTGGCCATGCTGTTCTATGCGCCGCATTTCTTCAGCCACGCAAGAACCGCTCAATTCCTGTGTGCCGGACCTCTGGTTGCGATTGCGATCCGTTCCCGCACGATGCTGTTCGGGTGGTTGTGGTTTGTGGTGGCCATGCTGCCGATTGCGTTTATCGCTCCCCGGGCCGGCTTCGTTATGTATATCCCGGAATTGGGATTGGCGATCGCGGCCGTTGCCGGATGGCAAGAGATCGGAAACCGTTTACTCGCGCGTCGCAGCCCCGGAGCATGGCGCGTTTTGAGCGCAAACGGGGCTTTGGTATTCCTGACCGTTCTGGCGCTGAATTTCATCGTCCAGTCCCGCGCAAAAAGGACGTATGCGCCGGTGATGACGGTGCCGCTCGCCCGATACCAGCGGTTCGCCGCCGATTTTTCCCGGTTGAATCGCCATCCCCGGCGGGGAGCCCGCGTGCTTCTGTTGAATGATCCGTTCGACGCAAACAGCTGGGATGCCACGTTCCTCCTTTCTCTGTTGCGGGAAGATCCGCAGCTAACGATAATTAGTGCCAAAGCTGATTTGCTGGGGCTCTCGCCCGCACTTTTCCCTTTGTATGATGAAGCGTATGATTACGGGGGAACTCGCCTGTGGCGGGTGCCAAAACCAGAATTGGCGCGTTACATACGGGCAAACTATGGGAACCAGGGCTATCTGGAGTCCGTGGATGGCGTCTACATGGAGGTTAATGAAGCTTTGTGGACGAAACAGGATTTTACGCTCAGGGCAGGTTGTCCGGCATCGAAACCAGAGTGCACGGTCGATATCGCTGTCTCGTTGTGGGACACGGCATTTCCGCCGGATCAGACCCACCGGCTTTCGGTCGAAGTAGACGGCCGGCCAGCCGGGACTTTCCCGGTTACTTCCGCCGTCGATCTGAATCAGGTGAAGGTTCCCATAGACAACAGTCCCGGCGGTCATATAATTCGCTACCATCTCGATGCGGCCATCCCGGCGGCAACGCACCCGGGCGATGTAAGAGAATTAGGACTCCTCCTGCACCAGGGGGTTATTGAATCCCGATAGGTCGTCCGGCTTGAAAACCCAGTCAGCCCGGTTGTCCCAACTTTCCGCTACTGGCGAACTCCCGCTTCCGCGAGAAGAGCTTTATCGGTCAATTTCATACCGGGTGGCGACTGTCCTGATTGTGGTGGCGGTTGCGATCCTCTATCTCTGGTGCTCGCGGTCGGCGAACGGCCGGTTTATCTGGAACACGGATCTGGGTGGCTACTATGATCTGCTTGGCCGTGGTTTTGTGAACGGCCACTTGTACCTGCCGGTGCAGCCCGCGCGGGAACTTCTCCAACTCGCGGATCCCTGGGATCCCGATCAAAACAGGCCATACCGGTTACATGACGCGGTTCTTTACCACCGGCGTTATTACCTGTATCACGGCGCCGCGCCGGCTCTGGTCCTGTTCGCCCCGTGGCGATTCGTTACCGGCCATGATTTGCCGGAATCGTTTGCGGCCCTGCTCTTCTGTCTGGGTGGATTTCTGTTCTCGTGCATGCTGTTCATCGATTTGCTTTCGTATTCACGTTTGCGGATATCGGTTGCGCTGTTCGCGGCTATGCTTCTGGGGCTGGGAGTGGCCCAATCCATCCCGTATCTTTTGCAACGGGTTATGTTGTACGAGGTTGCGATTGCCTCGGGCTATTGCTTTCTCATGGCCGGATTCTGTTTCTTCTTCAAGCTGCTGGCTCTGGAGCGCAGGCAAATTTTATACGCCGCGCTTTCCGGTATCTGTTTCGGTATCGCCGTCGGCTGCCGTCCCAATCTGGTGTTGGCTGTATCACTGGCATCGTTGTGGCTGCTGTTCCGCGAAGTACGTCGGCGGGGCTGGCGCGCTGTCATCGCGCCGCAAGTGATCGCGTTCATGATTCCTCTGGCGTTGAACGGCATTGCAATCGCGCTTTATAACTACGCTCGATTCGGCAATCCCTTCGAGTTCGGCGTGCGATACCAACTGGGCGATGTGCGGCATCCGACCGTGCAGTTGGCCCTGGCGAATTTCTTGCCGGGATTTTATTACTTCATCGCCTGCGTCCCCGATTTTGAACGTATCTTTCCATTTCTGCGGCTTGCCATCCGCTTGCCGTTCAGTACGCCGGGCTATGCGCTGCCCGCAGGCTACGTGCTTGAGCCGATTGCCGGTTGCCTTGCGCTTTGTCCACTCACGCTCATCGCATTCGCGTCTCCCGTGTTTCTGGCTCGCCTCGTGCCAGCCCGGCCAGTGCGTGCCATCGTGTGGCTGCTCTTCCTTACGGCCGCCAGCTGCATTTTGTTTATCGCGGGAACGGGCTGGGCTACGCAGCGATATGAGGTGGATTTCCTTCCCGTTCTGCTGTTGATCGGATGCTACGTTGCGGCTGCCGCGTACAATCGACTGAACGGTTGGAGCCGCAAGCTTACCGCCACCGTCGTAGCGCTGGCTATCCTGTACAGCGCTGCCGCAAATCTCGCATTGGCTATCCAGGGGCCTTATGACAGCTTCGTCCAAACCAGACCGGCTTCCTACGCGAGGATTGCGCGCTGGCTTGGCCCCGGCGGTGATCTTCGGCCATTACTCAACCCGAGAGTTTCAGCCGAGGCGATGGTCGAATTCCCGGTTTCGCAGACTACGGCACGCGAGCCCCTGATAGCCACCGGTGAATTCGGGTCGCGTTACGCGCTGGACGCGGAAAAACTTAGCGCGAACATTGTCCGGCTGACCTCGGCCGTAGCACCCACATCGGACAATGTACAGACTGTCGAGGTTGTCCTTGCTCCAGGTCCTAATCGCGTCGCCGTGGAATTCGCGCCGGCGGGCCGGGTGATGTCGGTGTATTGGAACGGCCACGTGGTGCTGAATCATCAGCTCTCGTTTCTCATCACCGCGCCTGCCCAAATCAGGTTCGGCGAAGAAACCCTCTTTGGGCGTACAGCGCGGTTCAGCGGCCGTGTGGCCGCAGTTCAGCAGAAGATTGAACCGGAATCCGGCCGATAAATCATGCCGTCAGCTTTCAGGAGCACTGAATCCTCCTCGTTGTGAATGCGGCGCCCTTTTATCAGAGCGGGTGGGAATCCACTACTTTGGAGCGATACTCACGGAGGCGGCGACGATTCCAAGTTCCCTCTTGTCTTCACCCAGCCGGAAACTATTGTCGAGGGCGAAATCGACTTTAACCGATTCCGTACTGAGCATCGAAGCGGGAACATCGGCGTTGAACACGTACGATCCTGGGGTGTCGTATTTAGCCGATTTCAACTCCGTTCCACTGGCGGAAGCGGTGATCGTGATGCTTTTGACTTTCTGGATAACCACGTCGGGGATAGTGAACGCCAGGGACAAGGTGGCGCCCTGCTGCGAGGCGGCCGCCGGTGTTCGCAAAATGACCGAGAATTTGCCGGAAGTCCAGCGCCAGGCGTTGTTTTCGACCGAGTAGAAGCCGCTCAATAGCTGTTCGCTCGCCTTCGGGTCGTTCATGCGAACGACCGACACCATGCCTGATCCCGCACTTTCTTCGTTCTGTACGTTGACCTCGTTGTGTTTTCCCTGGCATGAGGCTCCTGCGAGGGCAAGGACGGCAATGCACGAAAGGCGACTGAAGTCGCGTCGTTTAGTCTCCAATTTTTCTTACCTGCACTAAACAACTATAGAACGTCGGCCCGCCGCCTTTGTCGGTCAGACGCTGGGACGTAAGCATGTTCACGGAGTTGCCATCGGCCGCGAGTTTCGGCCAGCGCGTCGAGGGAGCGGAAACCACGCCGCGCGCTATGGTTCCCGAAACCTCCGCGCGCAAAATGCATTGGCCGCGATCGTTGAAGACGCGGACCGCATCGCCTGTAACGATCGCGCGCGGGCCGGCATCTGCGGGATGCAGTTCCAGAGTGGCAGTCTGCCTGTCGGTATCGTGACGGTTTCCGAAAGTCGAGTTCATGCTGTCGTCGTTTTTAGGCGAGATCATTTCCAGAGGAAACCGTCCGCTGATGCCCGTGTCTCCGGAACGCGATTCAACGGGCGGTTCATACCCGAGCGTCTCCGCATGGAATTCACACTTGCCTGAGGGCGTGCCGAACCCGCCGTCTGCGAAAGGCAGGAACGGGTCGCCGATCTTCAAACGTACCGAATGTTCGGCATCGAGTTGGTCGAGCGTGATGCCGGCGGCGAACGGGTGGTCGGTGTCGAGTAACACCCGAATCATGTCGTCATCCGTGTCCCGGAAACAAGGGTCGTCGAAACCCATGAGACCAGCCAGGCGGCGGAAGATCTCCGTATTCGGGAGGGTCTCGCCAGGCGCTTCCAATGCGGGCCGCGCCAGCTGCAGGTAGTAGTGGCCGTAAGCGCAGTAAAGGTCGGTGTGTTCGAGGAAAGTGGTGGCCGGCAGGACGACATCGGCGAAATCGACAGTGTCGGTCTGGAATTGCTCGAGCACCACGGTGAAAAGATTGTCGCGGCGCAGGCCCCGGCGCACCGCGTGTTGATCCGGAGCGATGGCCGCCGGGTTCGAGTTATAGACAACGAGGGCCTTGACGGGCGGGTCGTCGACGTCGTTCAGGATTCGACCCAGTTCGGACATGTTCAGAATGCGGGCCTCCCGCTTCAGCGGCGAGGCAAGCTGCAGATCAGGACGTTCAAGACCGGCGCGGTTCAGCCGGAAGGCTGCGGAAGTAGAGAGTTGGACGCCTCCGCCGATGTCGCGCCAGGCTCCGGTTAAGGCGGGGAGAAGAGCGATCGTTCGCACGGACATTGCCCCGCGTTCGGAACGCTGAACGCCGTAGTTGAGGCGGATCGCGGCCGGGCGCGTGGTGGCGTATTCACGCGCTAGACCGGCGATATCTTCGGCAGGGAGGCCGGTCAATTCGGAAGCGCGCTGGGGAGTCCATTGCTTGACCTGGGCCGTCAATTCTTTGACACCGAGCGTGTGTTGTTTGACATATGCGTGGTCTTCGAGGCCCTCGGACAGGATGACGTGCATCATCGCGAGGGCGAGCGCGGCATCGGTGCCCGGCCGGATGGCATAGTGACGATCCGAAAGCTTCCCGGTACGATTCTGGTGCGGATCGATTGTGTAGAACTTTGCGCCGTTGCGGCGCGCTTCGACGATGAAGGGCCAGAGATGGACGTTCGTGCCGAGGATGTTTGCGCCCCAGGCAATGATCAGCTTCGCGTGGCGGAACTGCTCCGGTTCCACTCCGTAGCGGAGGCCGAGCGCGTCGGTCAGGCCTGCGCCGCCCGCAGCCGAGCAAATAGTGCGGTCGAGCCGCGATGCGCCCAGCCGGTGGAAGAAACGGCGGTCCATGCCGGAACCGTTGAGCAGGCCCATGGTGCCGGCGTAGCTGTAGGGCAGAATCGACTCCGGGCCCGATTCATTCGATATCGAGGTGAGTCTGGCCGCGATTTCGCCGAGAGCGTCGTCCCAGGAGACGGGGCTAAAACGGCCTTCGCCTTTTGCGCCGGTTCGCCGCAGAGGACGAAGCAAGCGAGTGGGGGCGTACTCGCGTTCGAGATACCGTGCCACTTTTCCGCAGAGAAAGCCACGCGTGACGGGGTGCGCAGGATTGCCGCGGAGTCTGGAACCCTTGCCAGCCTCATCGACGTCAATAAGGAGCGAACAAGCGTCGGGACAGTCGAGAGCGCAAACGGAATGGCGCGTTTCTGTCACTGAATGCAATTTTAGCTGGTACTCGTTTGAGCAAAGACAGTTGCGGTATACTAAGGGAGTAATCGAAGTTAATCTGCTACGCCCTCCGTGCATCACGGCCTCGCCGATTGCCCCTTACCAAACAAAAAACTTTTGAATGAATAACTTTTCCGATTTAGTCTCTTCCCCTGTCCTCCGCAAGAACCTTGCAGCCCAGGGATTCGTTACGCCCACGCCGATTCAGGCGCAGGCGATCCCGCCCGCCAACCTCGGCCATGATGTCGTTGCCACCGCGCAAACCGGTACCGGCAAGACTCTCGCGTTCGCCCTTCCGATTCTTGAATCGTTGAGCGGCAAGCCGTTGACCCCGGGCCCTCAGGCTCTGATTTTGAGCCCAACGCGCGAGCTCGCGTTGCAGATTCACGAAACGTTCATGCTGCTCTCGCCGGGCACGGGTATTCGCGCGGCGGTCGTTGTAGGAGGCATGAGTGAAGCCGGCCAGTTGAAATCGATCCGCCAGGGCGCGCAGGTGATTATCGCCACGCCGGGCCGGTTGTGCGATTTCCTCGACCGCAAGCTCGTCGGGCTCGCCGCCATCCGCATCGTGGTTCTCGACGAGTCGGACCGCATGCTCGACATGGGCTTTTTGCCCGCCGTTGAGAGCATCCTTCGCAAGACTCTGGCCAACAGGCAGACCTTGTTTTTCTCCGCCACCCTCGAAGCGTCGGTAGCGCGCCTGATCGGCAAGCACTTGAAGGATCCCGTGCGCATCACGGTCGGGTCCATTACCAAACCGGCCGATAAGATCGACATGCACGTTTACGAAGTGGAGCAGGATCGCAAGCTTGCGCTGCTGCACCACCTGCTCGTATCGGAGCAGGGTTCGTTTCTCGTTTTCGCGCGCACCAAGCGCGGGGCGGAACGGCTGGCGAAGAAACTTTATGCCGGTGGCGTGAAAGCTACTGCGATTCACGGTGACCGTTCGCAGAATCAGCGCAACCAGGCGCTGCGCGGATTCCAGGATGGCCAGTATCGCGTGCTCGTCGCAACCGATGTCGCCGCCCGCGGCATCCATGTGGATAACATCGCGCACGTTGTTAACTTCGATCTGCCGCAGCAACCCGAAGACTTTATTCATCGCGTAGGCCGCACCGGCCGAGCGGGGGCGCAGGGGATTGCTTCTACTTTTGGAACGCGCGGTGAACGCCGGGACATCCAGAACATAGAGCGCACCTTGAAGGTCAAGCTCATCATGAAGGAAACTCCCGACGGACTGGGCCGCGAAGAAAAAGGCGCGACCGTGATTGAGATGCCCGCGCCTAATCGCTACGCCAGTAAAACTCAGTCATTTAAACCCCGCCGCAGCCGTTTCGGTCGCTAAACGCAGCGCGCGAATGCGCTCCGGGGATCCCGTGAATATGTTCGACGGGAACGAACCGTGCTGCAGTATCTGCTCGTAGATCGCCGGGGCCAGATATTGGTTCAGGCCCATGCCGGCCAGATACTGCAGCCGCAGGTTCCGATCCCGGTTGATCTGCGCGTTCCTGAGCCATCCACGCAAGTCCGACGCCTGCGCGGCGTAAGTCGCAAACAAGTCGGTCAACGAGTTGTATCCGACTTCCCGGAGCGAAGCCGCGACCGCCTCGTATTCGGGACGATCGAGACGCTGTTGTTCGTCGTCGATGTGGATTTTCAGTTTGCCCTCCTGCCCCAGCAGCACGATATCGTAGCCATCCCCGTCGACGTTCACATTGCCCCAGATAGTTCCGTTGGGGAAGGCTTCGAAAAACGTCGCGATCTCGCTCTGGACTGTTTCCACATTGCTTTCGTACAGAGGGACCCACTGGGTGACGAAACCACCTGGATTCAGGTGCTTTTTCACCAGATCGAAGTACTCGGTGGAATAGAGAGGCGCGATGCCTTTGACCCAGGGATGAATCGGATCGGACGTGATGATGTCGAATTTTTCCGTGGATGTCAGCACGAAATGGCGGGCGTCGTCGTAAACGATTCTGGTGCGCGGGTCGTGCATGACATTATGGTTCTCGTCGCGGAAGTAGAGAGCCGACGCGCGGGGAATCAGCGGTTCGATTTCACAGATGGTGATCTGCTGCACTTCCGGGTGAACCACGAAAGTCCCGGCGGTGACGCCGGCGCCGAATCCCACTACCAGAACGGACTTCGGATTTGAGTGCAGCAAGGCGGGCAGGTGGCCGAGTAAACGCTGCAGACGCATGTCCTGAGGTTCGGCGGAGGCTTCCGTTTTGCCGCTGACGTGGAAGTACGTGGTAACGCCCTCGTACTTCGTATAGGCGATCGAGGAGTTCATGCCTTCGGCGGCATAATAAAGGGTCCAGTTTCCGGTTGTGGTGGCGAGGCGGCGGCCGAAGGCGATCAGTTTCCACGGAAGCGCGGGCACCGTCCACGCTACGAGAATTGCAGCGACAGCTGCGCCCGCGGATTTCGCTGACGGCTTCTGCAGGACGATGGCGGCGACGACCGACAGCAGAATCAGGATCTGCTCGGAGTGCTGCGTCCCGGCGTAGCGGATGAAGATCAGACTGAAGGCGAGCGATCCGACGATGGCACCGATGGTGTTCGCGCCGTAGACTTCACCGACCAATCTGCCGGGATCGGTGTTTCGGGCAACGCTGGCGAGGGCCAGCGGGAAGCTTGCACCCCACAGGATGGTCGACGGCAGGATGGCGATGGCGCAGCGGGCGATATCGCTGAGGAAATCCCGCCAGACAGCGTCGGACGCGGCGTTCACATGCCCGGTCCAATACGGGAGGAAATCGGCGAGCATCCAGGCAGCAACCGCGAGGGCTACGACTTGCAAAAGCTGACATAAAGCGAAGAGCTTGCGGGGATGTGGATGGTTTCGAGCAAAGGCGGAGCCTGCGCTGCTGCCCAGTCCGAGCCCGGTGAGGAAGACACCGAGGATGATCGAAAAGGTGTAGACGGTGGGGCCGAGCATGAGCGAGAGATTGCGGGTCCAGATGACTTCGGCGCCGAGAGCGCAGAGGCCAGAGAGCGCGATCGCGAAGTAGACGGACCACGAACCTGGCGCGCGACTGGTTGCGTCGAGCGTCGCGAAGCGGGGCTCGTACGGCACGAGCCGGGAGAGTGAGAAACTGGCGAGCGCGACTACGAGGTTGATCGCGGCGGCGACGTAAGTCGCGGTTGCCATGTCGTGGATTCTCAGCAGGTAAAACCCCGCGAGCAGGCAGCCGAAAACGCCGCCGGAGATGTTGCCGCCATAGAAGAATCCCCACCAGGATGCGGCCCGCGGGGTGGTCTCGATCCAGCGCGAGATGGCGGGCAGGGTCGCGCCCATCATGAGGGTGGGCGGCAGCAGGCAGATGGCGCAAGCGACGCTGCGGAGGAGGATTCCGGGCAGGCCGTGGCCGATACTCGCGGTATAGAGGTTCTGGACGTAAGGTAGTCCGAAGAGCACGGCGAAGCCAAAAAGGCCGGTGCCGAGTTCGAGTGCGGCGTAGACCCGCAGCGGATGTTTGCGGGCGGAAGTCAGGCGGGGCAGGGCAATGCTGCCGAGGCACATCCCTCCCATGAATGTTCCGAGGAGGACAGCGAGCGAGGCGGCGGACGACCCGATCACCAACTGCAGCAACTGCAGCCAGACAACCTCATAGATCAATGCGGAACACCCGCTCCCGATGAAGAGAGCGAGCAGGAGAGGAAGATTTTGGGACACGGCTACGTCAGCCGCTTGACGGCTTCGCGCGCCAGCTCATGCAGACCGTCGCCGCCCTGGGCGACATAATCGACGATCTGCTTTTTCATTCGCTTTTCCCAGAATTTCCGGATATGGTCGGTGACTCCCTCGATGGCTTCTTCCCTGGGAAAACTGGCAAAGTAAAGGGCGATCTGGTTCGCGTTGTGAACCATCAGGTCTGGGTTCATGATTTTATAAAAGAACCGGCGGCAAGACCGCCGGCGTTACCCTAGTCACCGGCGACCGGTTCGGCCATGATCTGCGTCGTGAGCCGCTTGGTTTCGCGGTAATGCTTCTGCCACTCGGATTCCCGTTTGACCGGCTGCACCTGGACGGCGGTCACCTTATATTCGGGACAGCCGGTGGCCCAGTCGGAGAAATCGGTGGTGACGACGTTGGCTCCGGAAATGGCGCGGTGGAAAGTTGTGTAGACGACTCCGGGCTGAATGCGCTCGGTGACGCGGGCGTGCAGCGAAGTCTGACCGGCGCGGCTGGAGAGCGCGACCAGATCGCCGTCGCGGATGCCGCGATTCTCGGCATCGAAGGGATGGATATCCAGAATGTCTTCGTGGTGCCAGACGTTGTTTTCGGTGCGGGCGGTCTGGGCTCCCACGTTGTACTGCGAGAGGATGCGCCCGGTGGTCAGGATGAGCGGGAAACGGTCCGTCGTGCGTTCGTCGGTGGGGACGAATTCGGTGATCATGAAGCGGCCCTTGCCGCGCACGAAACGGTCGATGTGCATGATCGGCGTTCCGTCCGGGGCCTTCTCATTACAAGGCCACTGGAGGCTGCCGACTTCATCGAGCTTCGCATAGCTGACACCGGCGAAGGTAGGCGTCAGGCGCGCGATTTCATCCATGATTTCCGACGGATGGTTGTAATGCATGGGATAGCCGAGCGCGGCGGAAAGCTCCATCGTGACTTCCCAATCCGCTTTGCCCGCCATCGGCGGAATGGCTTTGCGCACGCGGCCAAGGCGGCGTTCGGCGTTGGTGAAAGTCCCGTCCTTTTCGAGGAAGGACGAGCCGGGCAGGAAAACGTGCGCGTAGCTGGCGGTTTCGTTCAGGAAAAGATCCTGCACTACGACGCATTCCATGGCGGCGAGACCGGCCGTGACGTGGTGCGTGTTCGGATCGGATTGCGCGATGTCCTCGCCCTGGACGTAAAGGCCCATGAAGGTACCTTCGACAGCGGCATCCAACATGTTCGGAATCCGCAGCCCGGGCTCGCCCTGAAGGGTCACATTCCAGGCTTCTTCAAACATCTCGCGAACGGCGTCGGTTGAAACGTGGCGATAACCGGAAAACTCGTGCGGGAACGACCCCATATCGCAGGAACCCTGTACGTTGTTCTGGCCACGCAAGGGGTTCACACCAGCACCTCGTTTGCCCACGTTGCCGGTCGCCATAGCGAGGTTCGCCATCCCCATCACCATGGTGGAACCCTGGCTATGTTCAGTGACGCCCAACCCGTAGTAGATCGCAGCGTTGCCGCCGGTAGCGTAGAGACGCGCCGCAGCGCGCACGTCGGCCGCGGGGACTCCGGTTAATGGTTCCAGCGCTTCGGGCGAATTGCGCTCTTCGGCGATGAAGTTCCGCCACAGGTCGAACGCCTTCAGATCGCAGCGTTCGTTTACGTAGGGTTCGTTGACAAGCCCTTCGGCGACGATCACGTGCGAAATGGCGTTCATGATGGCGACGTTGGTGCCTGGACGCAGAGGCAAGTGATAATCCGCCTGGACGTGCGGGGTCTTGACGAGATCGATGCGGCGCGGATCGACGACGATCAGGCGCGCACCTTCTCTTAAACGCCGCTTCATCTGGGAGGCGAAAACGGGATGGGCGTCGGTGGGATTGGCGCCAATCACCATGATGACGTCGGCCTCTTCAACGGAATCGAAATCCTGGGTACCGGCCGAAGTGCCGAAGGTGGCGTTCAATCCATAGCCGGTGGGCGAGTGGCAAACACGGGCGCAGGTGTCGACGTTATTGTTTCCGAACGCAGCCCGAACCATTTTCTGGACGAGGTAGGTCTCCTCGTTGGTGCAGCGCGAGGACGTGATGCCGCCGATCGAATCCCGCCCGTATTTAGCCTGGATGCGTTTGAACTCGCTTGCGGCGTGGCCGATGGCTTCTTCCCAGGTGACTTCGCGCCAGGGATCGGTGATCTTCGCGCGCACCATGGGCTTGAGCATGCGATCTTTGTGGGTCGCGTAACCCCACGAAAAACGGCCTTTGACGCAGGAGTGGCCGTGGTTGGCTTTCCCGTCTTTATAAGGAACCATGCGGACGACTTCGTTGCCCTGCATTTCGGCTTTGAAGGAGCATCCGACGCCGCAGTAGGCGCAGGTAGTGATGACGCTGTGCTCGCCCTGGCCTTTGGCGATCACCGATTTTTCCATCAGGGTAGCCGTGGGGCAGGCCTGGACGCAGGCTCCGCAGGAGACGCATTCGGAATCGAGAAAGTCTTTGTTGCCGGCGGAGACGACGGAGGCGAATCCGCGCCCGTCGATGGTGAGCGCGAAGGTGCCCTGCACTTCTTCACAGGCGCGCACGCAACGCGAGCAGACGATGCACTTTGAAGGATCGAAGGTGAAGTAGGGATTCGATTCGTCCTTCACGGACTTCAGATGATTCGCGCCTTCGTAGCCGTAGCGCACTTCGCGAAGCCCGACTACGCCGGCCATGTCCTGGAGTTCGCAGTTGCCGTTGGCGGCGCAGGTGAGGCAATCGAGCGGATGGTCGGAGATGTAGAGTTCCATCACGCCGCGGCGCATTTTGGCCAGTTTGGGGGATTGAGTCCGGACTTTCATGCCGGGCTCAGCCTGGGTGGTGCAGGAGGCGGGCGTGCCTCGGCGGCCTTCGATTTCTACGAGACAGAGGCGGCAGGATCCGAAGGGCTCCACGCTATCGGTGGCGCAGAGTTTTGGCACCTGGATTCCGGCGTTGACTGCGGCGCGCATCAGGGACGTGCCACGGGGGACCGTGACGAGTTTGCCGTCGATTTCGAGGCTGACAAGCGCTTCGGCGACACGGACAGGGGTGCCGTAGTCGATTTCCTGCATCAGAGCCATAGAGAT
>Ga0187876_1001679_pt1 | contig 18125 bp, 18 predicted proteins | sample June2016WEW_17_4_FD_133000 | JGI IMG/M metagenome (GOLD analysis project Ga0187876, IMG submission 133000) | Peatland microbial communities from SPRUCE experiment site at the Marcell Experimental Forest, Minnesota, USA - June2016WEW_17_40 | ecosystem: Environmental > Terrestrial > Soil >...
CGAACTTCTGCGCGGGCGACTTTTTCACAGGTCCACCTCTGAAACACAACTGCGTGAAACTCTCAATGCCCTTGTCGAATCGGCCGCCTACGCGGCATGAATAGTGCGAAACTATAGACTAGTGGTCTGTTACACAAGAAATGACGGGCAATGTCACCTTGAGCGAAGCGAAGGGTCTCACCCCATGAACCGCTGCAAGCCGCTGCGTATGAGATTCCTCGCTACGCTCGGAATGACGATCTTATCAGTTCGCGTGTAACGAAGCACTAGTGTGGCGACGTGGAAATGAAATGCAGAATGTCCGGTCATCTCTGTTTCATAACTTGCGTAAGACGCGACGCGCCGGAGGTTTTTCGTAATCGTAATCGGCCTTCTTTAGTTCGGCAGTATGTTGAAACTCTTCGGCGGCAACCCGGTCGCCAGCCAGTAGACGAGGCCGACCGCCATCGGCACGAGTCCGCCGAGCATCTCGCCGGCGATCAACCCGAACATGAGCGGCTTGAGCCGCTGGTACCACGACGCGCCGCCGTATTGAGTCACCAGGAACTTGATGCCCCAGCCGCCGAGGAAGGACGCCGCCAGCATCCTGCCGGGCCACGTGCTCCAGACCAGGAACAGCACCGGGTGCAGCGGCCATTTCGGCCAGCGCAGACGGATCGCCGCGAACGCGAGCACCATCGCCAGGCTGGCCCCGAACGCGATCAGGCAGGGCGCCTTGGGCGACATCTCCGCGAACCGCCTCCATCCGGTCACCGCCTCGGCCGATGCCAGGGTGCCCTGCGTCGTCAGGCGCTGCCGGACCTCGATGGACTTGTTGAAAGGCATCTGCGGCACTTCCGACGCCGCCCACTCGTCGTCGTGATTGACGCCGCGGTCGTACTGGAACGCCAACGTCACCGGCATCGCCACCGCCAGCCCGATCAGAATCGCCGCCACGCTCCACGCCGCCGCGCGGCCGATTCTCTCCCGCCTCAGCTCGAGCAGCTTGAAGGCGTTGACCATGAACGGCATCAGCGCCTCGCGCGGGTCAACGGCAAGGACCGCCGACAGCAGCAGCATGATCAGCACAGGTTTCGCTCCAAGCGCGCGTGCGCCGAAGATCCCCCAGAGCGTGACGCACGGGAACCAATACGGCTGGATCATGAACGCCCCGGTCTCCGCGATGAGCCGTCCGATGACGATGAAGAGCATGAAGATCATTCCCGTGTACAGGACCGCCAGCGGCCAGTCGAGACCGACCGAGATGAGATTGAGCGTGAAGAGGACCGCGCAGATCAGAAACAGCCGCGCGCCCCACGTGGCTTCGGGCGCGGGCGCTTCCGCCGTCGGGATCAGGATCGCGCGCCGCAGCGTCCGGCCGTAGTAATGCCGCCCGGTGTAGAGGATCGCCAGCAGCAGGCCGAAATAGGCGCCGAAATTCATGAAGCTCTGCGCGTTCGGGGCAAACATTCCGCCGGCGGTGAGCGAAAGCCCATAGCCCGCCAGCGCGCCGACCAGCAGCGGATAGAGGAACGGGCCGAGCCCCATCGCCAGCGACACGTCCGACGCCAGGAAGTACCCGAAGGCCAGCACGGTAAAATACACGGTCGGCTGCAGGTAGACGCCGCCACCGCCGGCGGCGTACGTGGGAAACAGCGACACCAGCGACGACAGGTCCACCTTGGTGGGAACCGTCACGAGATACTCCGGGAACCAGACGGCAAGGTAGTTGTTGAAGTGGATCAGGAAGACAAGTCCGGCGCCGATCCAGAACAGGCGATCTCCGAGCACGGCGCCCCATCGCTTCCCGGCCTCCGGCAGCAGCGCGTTCGAGAACGTCGCCAGCGGATAACGGAGATGCTCATGCTCCGACCATTGGCGATGCACGACCAACGCCAGCCCGATCAGCCCGATCCACAGCAGCAGCACCAGCGGAATCCAGAAGGCCAGCGTTGCGCGCCATGCCTGCCAGGGCACCTCGCGCAGGTTGGGAAGCCCGCGCCCGTTGCCGATGCCGCGCACGAAACCGTTCAGCGCGTCTTCCGGATTTCCCGGCGAGGCCAGCATCTGCCGAGGGGCCGCCTCGACGATGCCCTCCGCCCGCCAGCCCGGCGTGCTCCGCTCCCACTGCCAGGGCATCATCAGCGTCACCGTGAACGTCCGCATCAGCCCCGAGCCGGGAATGCAGCACATCGCCAGGACCAGCGTCAGCGCCACCGCCAGCTCGCCGGCGGAGAACGCCCAGCGTTTCAGAAGCGGATTGAGCAGGAAGACGAAGAGGATCAGGCCGCCGTACACCGAGATCGGCATATTGCTGCCGACGAACATCGTCTGGCGCATCACGGCGTCGTTGAAATAGCCGAATGCGCAGACGAACGCGCCCGCCACAAGCCCCGCCAGAACCGCGCGCCATGTCACGGCCGGGAACCTTTATCCAGGCGAGAAATCCCCGGGCGGCGATTCCGTTGCCGCCCCTGTGCAAGACATCATGCCCAATTATGGGGTCTTCCAGGTCACCTTGTCGTTCTCGTCGAACAGGCCCAGCGCCGGCCCGTCCTTGTCCAGGGCCAGCATCGCACGTAGGCCGCCGTTCTCGTCGAACAGGTCCAGCCCCGGCCCGTTCTTGTTATTCGTGGAGAGCCGGGCGCGAGTCTTGCCGTCTTTGTCGGACAGGCGTACGCCCGATCCCTCTTTGATCGCGACGAGCGAGGCGCCGGCCTTGCCGTTCTCGGCGGCCAAGGCCAGCACGGCGCCGTCCTTATTCGCGCCCAGGACGACGCTGAGATTGTCCTTCTCGTCGAACAGGTCCAACCCCGGTCCGTCCTTGTCCACGGTCAGCGCGGCGCGGAGGTTGCCCTTCTTGTCCAGCAGGCGCAACGCCGTCCCGTGCCTGTCCACGGCCAGCGCGGCGCGTATCGTGCCGTCCTCGTCCGCGAGAACGAAACTGCGCGCCCGCACGTCCGCCGGCCGCGCCCAGGCCGCCAGGAAGATGGCGACGCACGCCGCCACGAGCGCCCCGCCGATCGCAAGCCGCAGGTTTCGTCGCTTCGATTGGGCGAGTTCCCGTTCCAGATTTTCCAGCCGTTCCTCAACGGTCATAGCCGCCTCCTTTTCTGCCGCCGCGCTGCCGGCGCCCCGTGCGCCGGAATTGTACCACGCGCCGCTGAAATGCGGAATGCGCCGTTCAGCGGTTGACCAAATTGGTCCTGCGACAAACCGCTACGAATCCTCGTTCCAATCAGGCGCGCGAGGGGCGCGCGTGGGTTTATCGTCTTACAGAACAGCAGTTTACGCACCTGTTGACGGGCAGCTCCCGGAAGACTTGCCGCAGACAGCATCCGGCCCTTGCGCCCGAGTAAAGAAATTTCGCTTATTTATACTTGACACCGACTGACCTCAGATATATAATCACTACAGACTAGTTTGTAATGCAGACCTTATATGCCGAGAAAGGGCAGGGCAATGAACGAGAACATCGGGGAAATGCCGGACGTTGAAAAGGTTATGAATCGCACAGTGCGCCATTCCTTGGAAGATGGAATTGGCGAAATGCTCTTCGGGGTTACGTTCATACTGGTCGGCCTGGTCATCTTCGGGGAGGCCACTCTGAAGCCGCCTTTCCCGCATTTCTGGACCATAGCGTTTGTTCTCGTGGTGTGGGCTGCCATCTTGCTGTCACGCTGGCTCGTTCCGGCGCTCAAGAAGCGCCTGGTGTTTCCGCGCACCGGCTATGTCGTTTCTCGCAAGCCGAGTGGGCGGCTGCTGTGGTTAGTGTTGAGCGTCGCGGCTATTCTGGGCGGCCTAGGAGGCTTCGTCGCAGCTTTTATTTCTCATGTCAACCCTGCGGCGCGCGCCTGGATTCCCGTTATCCTGGGGATTGAAGTGGGAGGATGGTTGCTATTCATGGGATTTCGGTTCGAGATGAAACGCTACCTGCTCCTTGCGGGATTTTCCCTTCTCGCAGGGATCGCCGGCTCATTGACGGGCACGGGAGCCGATCGCGGATCGGCGGTCTATATGGCGGCGATGGGGCTGGCGCTCGCGGTCTCAGGCGCGCTCGCTCTTCGCGCGAACCTGCGGCAGGCGCCGGGGCCAGAGGAGCAATGAGCCATGAACGAGCGCTTGCAGGCGATGGCCAACGTGGATAGGACGATTCACGAGCCCTCGCGGCTTGTGATCGTTGCGATACTCTACTGCGTCGAGAGCGCCGACTTCCTCTACCTGCTCCGCGAGACGCAGATGACGAAAGGGAACCTCTCGTCCCACCTCGCCAAATTGCAGGAGAGCGGCTACGTGGAGATCGAGAAAACCTACCGAGGGAAGGTGCCGCTGACCATCTGCCGCCTCAGTAAGAGTGGGCGGACAGCATTCCGACAATACCGCGGGAACCTGAAACGCGCGATGGACAGTATGCCCAAGTAGCCGCTGCATGGGGCGCGAGCCGAAGCTCTTGCTCCGGCCCGCGCCCCATCTGGATTTTGGCACTGCGTCAATATGTCGCCGCCTTGTGGACAATGCATGCGTCCATTGACCTCATTCCGCGCCGTTGCGAGATCAATACGACGACACGAAAGCGGCATGGTTATCAGGATTACTCTTATTGTTCCACGTGGAACAATTGCGAAAATATATTACAATAGCAGGCTTAGAATAAACTTGCCTCGCCTGCTGCCCGGCCGAAGACCATGAATGAGCGAAGCATGTCGAGTGGCTGACCTTCTTGCGGTTGCGCGGGTCCGGTGGTAAATTCCCGATATATGGCAAATCCCGGGTCAATAGGAACCAGCCCCTTCCGCAGGGAAGCGCACAAGGTTGATCTCTGTGTGGTCGGCGGCGGGCTGGCGGGCATGTGCGCTGCGATCGCCGCCGCGCGGCGCGGCGCGCGCGTCGCGCTCATGCACGACCGGCCCGTTCTCGGCGGCAACGCCTCGTCCGAGATCCGCATGTGGATCTGCGGCGCCGGCGGCGCCAACAACGCCGAGACCGGCCTCATCGAGGAAATCCTGCTGGACAACCTGTACCGCAACCCGCTCCAGGGCTTTTCCATCTGGGACAGTATCCTGTACGAGAAAGTCCGGTTCGAGCCGAACATCACCCTGCTGCTCAACTGCTCCTGCCTGGACGCCGCGATGGCGGGCGAGCGCGTCCGCTCGGTGACCGGGTGGCAGTTGACCACGCAGACCTGGCACACCGTGGAGGCCGGCCTTTTCGCGGACTGTTCCGGCGACAGCGTCCTGGCGCCGCTGACCGGCGCGGAGTTCCGCATGGGGCGCGAGGCCCGGCGCGAGTTCGGCGAAAGCATCGAGCCGGAGGAATCCGACCGGCGGACCATGGGCATGAGCTGCCTCATCCAGGCGCGGGAGACGGACCGGCCCCAGCCGTTCATCCCGCCGGCGTGGGCGCATCCGTACCGGACTGACGACGACCTGCCGCGGCGCGACCACGGCGTGTGCGACAGTAATTTCTGGTGGCTGGAACTCGGCGGCGAGCAGGACTGCATCCACGACACGGAGGCGGTGCGGGACTAGCTGCTCAAGGCCGCCTTCGGCGTCTGGGACCACATCAAGAACCACGGCGACCACGGCGCGGAGAACTGGGCGCTCGACTGGGTGGGCTTCCTGCCGGGCAAGCGCGAGAGCCGGCGCTGCCTCGGCGACCACCTGCTCACGCAGAACGACGTGCGCGCGGAGGCGCGGTTCGACGACCTGGTGGCCTATGGCGGCTGGCCGATGGACGACCATCATCCCGGCGGCCTGCGCTGGCGCGACGCGCCGAACATCTTCCACGGCGCCCCGTCGCCGTACGGCATTCCCTATCGCTGCCTCTATTCCCGCAACGTCGCCAACCTGTTCTTCGCGGGGCGGAACATCAGCGTGACCCATGCCGCGCTCAGTTCCACCCGCGTCATGGCCACGTGCGCGATCCTCGGACAGGCCGTCGGCACGGCGGCGGCCCTCGCCGCGCGCGAAGGGCTGCTGCCGCGAGGTCTCGGCGAGAAGCGCATCGGCGACTTGCAGCAGGCGCTGATGAGCGACGACTGCTACCTTCCCTGGAGGAGCAGGGCCGTGCCCGACCTGGCGAAATCCGCCCGGCTGACCGCCTCCGCCGGCGATCCGGAACCGCTGCGCAACGGCGTGGATCGTCCGGTCGGCGAGAACGATAACGGCTGGGCCGGCGACACGGGGAGCAGTTGGCTGCAGTACGAGTTCGACGCGCCGACGGCGGTCAGTCGTCAGCGGTTCGTCTTCGACAGCGACCTCAATCGCAACGGCCTCGACGCCCACCGCCGGAATATCCCGTGCTTCCATCCGCTGCGGCCGGAGCCGCGGACGGTCCCGCCGACGCTGACGCGCGCGTTCCGGATCGAGGCGCGGGATGCGGACGGCGCATGGCGCACCCTCGCCCGCGTGCAGGAAAACCACCAGCGGCTCGTCCGCCTGGAGACACGTGTGCGCGCAACGGCCATCCGCTTCGTGCCCGAAGCCACCTGGGGCGCCCAGCGCGCCCATCTTTTCGCCTGGGATGTCGAGTAGCGGACCGCGGCGCGGGAGCAGGTGTATATTGTAATCCGCAGTCATTCCGAGCGGAGCGAGGAATCTCATACGCCGCTTGTAGTGGCGCCGTCAGGCGCTACGGCGTATGCCCTGACGGGCACACTACGAGCAGCGTGACGCGGACTTGAATTATGGAAGTTACTGCTTCAGGACATCCCGAAACCATTCGCGGATAACCTTCCTCTCCGGAATATCCCGGAGCACCCAGGCATCCGTGTGGTTCGGGAATGGCAGCGCCAGAAAAGTGAAGTTGCCGCCGGGGAAGACTTCCTTGAGATAATTCTGCGTCGCGCTGACATCCTTTTCGTGGCTGATGAACTGCGGCCTGCTTCCCAATCGCGCGATTCGTCGGGCTGCGGCTTCCCGGTCGCTCTCGGCATACTCCCAACGATCCACACCGTCATAATGGCTGTGGCAGAAGAAGCCGCGCCAGAGGGAAGCGATTTCGTCGTCGTGGAGCCCGATGTAATTGCACGCGATCGCGCCACGGGAGAAGCCTGCGAGGAACACCTGGGATGAGTTCCCGCCGTATTCCGAGCATGCGCGCCGCACCGTCGTCTTGCAGTAGGCAACGGTCGCCTCGACGTCGCCCCACCAGAGGAGTGAATTCACGCCGCTCTTCGCGTCAACGAAAGGCATGCACACCCAGATGACGCCCTTGCCGCCCGAGATGCCGTACCCGAGGTTGCTGCCCTCCAGCGTTCCGGGGCACGTCCTGTACTGGTTGCCCGCGTATTCGACGATGAGCGGATACTTCTTCCCCGCCTTCCAGTCGGTCGGCAGATAGAGCGCGTGATGAACGGCGCTCCCGGCGTATTCCCGGTTGACCTGCTTGACTCTCTTGCCCGGCGCCGGCGGGCCATCCGTTATTGGAGGCGTGAAGAGATCCTGCGGCGCCGTCTCAATATCCATCGCGCCGGGCCTTACTCGACCTCGGTGAGTTTGAACTTCTTCGTCCCGTGGCCGAGTTTGTCCAGGTAGCCGACGACCGGGTACGGGTCCTTGCCGTGAATTCGCTCGAACAGGTGGCCCTTCTTGCCGAGCTTGAGCTTGGCCGGCAGCGTGCCGGGGATGAGGTCGCGGGCGCGGATCATATCGAGCGTGGCGGTCTCGATCGCCACAATGTCGCGCCCGGCGAGGATGCCGATGTCCGGCACCAGCGCGTGCTGCGTCATCCCCCAGCAGTCGCAGAAGATCGTGATGTTCATCAGCATGTTGATGAACACTACGTTCTCGGGCGCGAAAGTGTTGAGCACTTTCGAAGTCGCAATGGCCAAGCCCTGCTGGAAGTCCTTGTACCGGCCGCCGACCATCTTCAGCGCCTTCTTCGGGCAGATCAGGACGCAGTGCTGGCAGAGCTTGCAGTGGTGGTAGAAGACGGAGAACTTCGAGTGCTCGAACCGGATCGCGCGGTTGGGGCAATTCTCCATGCAGATGTTGCAGCCCTTGCACTTCCTCTCGTCCCACTCCAGCCCGCCCTCCAGGCCGTGGAGCTTGCCGCGCGTTCGGCCGGTGACGCAGCCCATGGAGAGGTTCTTCGCCGCGCCGCCGAACCCGCAGTCGCCGTGTCCCTTGACGTGCGAGAAATCAATCATCGCCTCCGCGTCAACGATCTCGCCGGCGAGTTCGACCTCGTTGAGCGAGAGGAACGCCGGCTCGACGGCCTGCTTGTAGAAGTAGCGGTCGGCCGTGCCGGTGGCCGAGACCAGCGGGCAGCCGAGCGTCTCGGCGGTATATCCGCGTTCGGCCGCGTGGAGCACGGAGCCGGGAGTATCGGTGACGAAGACCTCCTTCGCGCCCGCGGCCTTGACCTTCTCGACGAGTTTGCGGACGAAGTACGGGTGGATCGTCGAGAACCCGGTACCGCCTCCGAGGTGCATCTTGATCGCGGTCCGCTTGCCGGAGACCGCCCGGGCCAGGTCGAGCCGGTCGAGCAGCCGCGGCCACTTCGCGCCGATGGAATCCTTCGGTTCGAGAGTCTTCGGTGTGAATCGCGCAAAAAGCAACTCCGCCATGGCGTTCCTCACTTTACCTTTTCCACTGGTTGCCGAAAGGCTGCCGTCGAGATGACGGTCAGCGATGGAATGCGGATTCTGACCATCGGAATCCTGCTTGTCAAGTGAACTGTCATCGGCAGACTGCTTGCGGGCGGGTTGTCAAGCCTTGAGCGCGACCGAACGGCAACGCGACAAAGGCGCTTCTCTTCAGAGAGCGCCTTTGTCATCGCGCGAACCGTTCAAGCGTGTCAGTATAAGACTTCGTTCAGCGCGGCTACTTCCGGCTCGGACGGCGCCCTGTAATCAGGATTCACAGGGACCAGGGCCTTGCAGCGCGGGCAATAATAAACCGTCTCTGTGTGCCAGTACGCGCCCTCGGGCATCACCATCACCTTCTGGCACGGCGGACAGACTACGCGCGTGAAGTCCAGCCCCTTGATGCTGCTCGTGACCTCCTGGCTGCTGCAATCCGGGCAAACAGCCAGCGGCTTGGAGGAAACGACTTGTCCGGCTGTCTGGCAGCCGCTCATCAGTATAGTGCTGAGAAGCAGCACGCCCAAGGACATCATCATGATCTTCGCCATGATACGCCCTCCATTTTAATCCGCTTCCCAATGTTATGCCTCTAATTAAAGAGTATCTCCTAAAATGCTGTTGTCAAAAAAAGGGACCCGGACGGCGTCGAATGGCCGCATCGGCCGCGACGTAAAGCCTTGCTGAAGCGCTGGTTGCGCCCTATTTGCGCGGCTCCAGCCGGCGGTCAACCACTTTTCCCTGCGGCTGAGCCCGCAGCGATTTCGGCTCGACGAACGTGATCTGGGCTTGGACGTCCAGGACGGTTTCCACGCGCCGGGCAAGGAGCTGGCGAAGGTGCTCCAGCTTGCGCACCTCGTCCAGCGCCGGCATATTCCCCGACACCTCCACCTTGATCTCCATGGTGTCCTTGCCGTCCTCGCAGTCGAGGACGATTTCGTATTGAGGAAGGCTTCCTTCGACTTCCGTCAGGATCGCCTCGATCTGCGACGGGAAAATGCTGGCGCCGCTGAAGAAGATGCGGTTGTCGAGGCGGCTGAGCACGCGGCTCATGCGCGCAAAGGTCCGGCCGCAGGGGCACGGCTCGGCGGTCACGGAGGCCACGTCGCCGGTCCGGTAGCGGATGATGGGGAACCCGTCCCGCGTGATGGTCGTGAAGACCAGCTCGCCCGGCTCGCCGGCCGGCGCGGGCGCGAGAGTCCGCGGATCAATCACCTCGATGATGAAGTGGTCCTCGTTGACGTGAAGTCCCTTGCGCACGTGGCATTCGCCGGCCACGCCGGGCCCGAGGACGTCGGAAAGGCCGTACGTCTCGTGCGCGAGGATCGGCAGGCGCGCCTCAAGTTGCGCGCGGGACGCTTCGCCCCAGGGCTCGCCGCCGAAGATGCCGGTCCGCAACTGAAGGCGCTCGGGATGCACGTGCAGCTCCTCGAGCGTCGCGGCCAGCCGCAGCGCATAGTTGGGCGTGCAGATCAGCGCGGTCGTCTTGAAATCCTTCATAATGGTGACCTGCTTCTCCGAACTCGCCGTCGCGGGCGACGGGATCACCGACGCGCCGATCTGCTCGGCGCCCTGGTGGAAGCCGAAGGCGCCCGCGGAGAGATTGTAGGGGAACGCGATCTGCACGACGTCGTTGGCGGTAATGCCCGCCGCCGCCAGCAGCCGGGCGGTGTACTCGGTCCAGTTGCGAAGATCGTTGCGCGTGTACCCCATGACGATGGGCGTGCCGGCGGTCCCGGACGCGGCGTGGATCCGCACAATCTCGCGCAGCGGCACGGCGAACATCTCGTACGGGTAGCTCTTCCCGAGGTCCTCGCGGGTGGTGAAGGGCAGCTCGCGCAGCGCCTCGGTGCTCTTGATCCGCTCGATGTTCACCCGGTGCGCGTCGAAGCTGTGCCGGTAGAAGGCCACGTTGCGATAGACGCGGTTCAAAGTGGACTGCAAGCGCTCCATCTGGAGCTGCTCCAGGTCGCCGCGCCCAAGCGTTTCGTTCTTTTCGGGGTGGTTCATCGGTTGGCCTCACTCGTCAATGGTTCGGTAATCCTTGCCCAGATACGCCCGCTGCACGTCGCGGTTATCGAGGAGTTCCCGCGCCGACCCCTCGCAGACGATCTGGCCGGTCTCCAGGACGTAGCCGCGGTCGGCGATGCGCAGCGCGCTGCGGGCGTTCTGCTCGATGAGCAGGATCGTCATGCCCGCGTCGCGGAGTTCCGTGATCGTCCGGAAGATCGTCTGCACGACGCGCGGCGCAATGCCGAGGGACGGCTCGTCCATCATGAGCAGCCGCGGCCGCGCCATCAGCGCCCGGCCGATCGCCAGCATCTGCTGCTCTCCGCCGGAGAGCGTCGCCGCGAGCTGCCGCTGGCGTTCGCGGAGGACGCCGAACAGGCGGTAAACGCCCTCCAGCGTCTGCTCGGCGCCGTTCGCCCGCTCGCGCCGCCGCACATAGCCGCCGAGCAGCAGGTTCTCCTTGACCGTCAGCGGGCCGAACACCTGGCGGCCTTCGGGGACGAGCGAGCAGCCGAGCGCGACGATCTGCTCCGGCGGCGCCTGCTCGATGCGCCGGCCCTGAAGGCTGATCTCGCCCGTCCTGGGTTCGATCAGCCCCGCGATCGTGGCCAGGAGCGTGGTCTTCCCCGCGCCGTTCGGGCCGATGATCGCCACGACTTCGCCCGGCGACACGTGCAGGGAAACGCCCTTGATCACGCGCAGGCTCCCGTAGCCGGCCTCCAGGTTGGCGATCCTAAGCATGGTCCTCGCCCAGGTAGATGCGGATGACTTCGCTGTCCTTCTGAATTTCCGCCGGCTTGCCCTGCGCGAGAATGCTCCCCTCGTGCAGGACGACCACCGCGTCGGAGATTTCCATGACGAGCGACATGTCGTGCTCGACGATGACGACGGTGATTCCCCAGTTGCGGATTTTTGTAATGAGCCGCGCCAGCTCGGCCGTCTCGTAGATGTTCAGCCCGGCGGCCGGCTCGTCGAGCAGCAGCAGCGACGGCTCCATCGCCAGGGCGCGCGCGAATTCCACCCCGCGCTGCCGGCCGAAGGAAAGGTTCCCGGCGGGCGTGTCGGCGTGCTCGGCGAGGTCGAGTTTCTCCAGGATGGCCAGCGCCGCGGCGCGGATCGCGCGCTCCTCCTTCCAGGTCCGCGGCAGATCGAGCATGCCGGCCAGGAACCCGGCGCGCGAGCGGATGTGGCGGCCGACCTGGACGTTCTCGGCCACGGTCATGCGCGGGAACAGCCGCGTGGTCTGGAACGTCCGCGCGATGCCCAGGCCGGCGATGGCGTGCGGCTTCCAGCCGGTGATCGGCTGGCCGCGGAACCGCACCACGCCGGATTCCGGCTTCAGCGCGCCGGCGATGATGTTGAGCGTGGTGGTCTTTCCCGCGCCGTTCGGGCCGATCAGCGCCAGGATGTCCCCTTCGGCGACGCGCAGCTCCAGGTCCCGGACGGCGTGCAGCCCTCCGAAAAACCGGTTCAGTCCCTGTGTGTCAAGCAGCCAGCGATCCATCGAGTTTCTTCCGAATCCGGCGGAAAAGGCGCGGCAGGCGGACCAGCCCGTCCGGCGCGAAGAGCATGATGGCGATCAGGATCGCGCCGAAGACCGCGTCGTCATAACTGCCGAAGACTCCACGCAGCGAGAGGAAGTTCAGCAGCACGCCCATCGTCAGCGCGCCCCAGAGGTTCGTCATGCCGCCGGCGGCGACGATGGCGACGTAGCGGATGGACTTGAACGCCGTCGCCTCGGACGGGCCGATGCCGCCGCGGTAGTGCGTCGCAAAAACCCCGGCCAGCGCGGCGAGCCAGGCGCTCAGGACGAATACGGTCAGCTTGTAGCGCGCCACGTTGACGCCCAGCGCGTCCGCCGCTTCCTCGCTCTCGCGGATCGAGCGGAGCGCCCGGCCGACGCGCGACCGGACCAGGTTCGCGCCCAGGAGCATGACGATCACCACCAGCGTCCACGCGATATAGTAATTCTGCGCCGCGAACGGCTTGCGGCCGTTGACCTCCAGCCACCCGAACAACCGGAAGGGCGGCACGTCCGAGAACCCGTCCGCTTCGCCCAAACCCGCCGTGCCCAGGACCACCCGGTAGACGATGATGCCGAACCCGAGCGTCGCCATCGCCAGGTAATGCCCGCGCAGGCGGACCACCGGCAGGCCCACCAGCAGCGCCGCCGCGGTCGTGACGGCCATGGCGATCGCCAGCGCCAGCCACGGCGAAAGGTTCACGATAGCGTTGCCGTACAGGTCCTGCCGCTCGACGAGCAGGCCGAGCTGCTGGAGCAGCCGGACCGCGCTCCCGCCGCCGGAGGTTGCGACGGGGTGCGTGGTCAGGAAGGCCGACGTATAGCCGCCGATGGCGAAAAAGCCGGCATGGCCCAGCGAGATCTGGCCCGCATATCCCATGAGCAGGCAGAGGCCGAGCGCGACCAGCGAATAATAGACCGACATGGTGATCTGGGTGAGGTAATACGCCGTCCCCGTCGCCGAAAGCGCCAGTTGCAGCGCAATCACGAAGAAGACCAGGCCTGCGATGGGAGCGTATCGCCGGGACCGCATCAAAATTCCCCGAAAGCGTGCGCGTCGCGCCGCCCGAAAAGCCCGCTGGGCCTGAAGCAAAGCACCGCCAGCAGGACGACGATGGCGACGACATCCTGGTACGCGAGCGGAAAGAGGCTGATGCTGAACGCCTCCAGGAGCCCCAGCAGCAGCCCGGCCGCCACGGCGGCGACGCTGTTGCCGAGGCCGCCGAGGATGGCCACCGTGAATCCCTTGATCGCCAGCGGCGCGCCCATGTCGTACTGGGTCTGGGTCACCGGCGAGATCACGCAGCCGGCCAGCGCGCCGACGCCCGCGCTGAGCATGAAAGAAGCCGTGACCATCCAGCGCACCTTGATCCCGCAGAGTTGCGCGGCGGTGCGGTTGGCGGCGCAGGCGCGCATGGCGCGGCCCGGCAGCGTGAACTTGAAGAACAGGCTCAGGCCCGCCACGATCAGCGCGCACGCGCCCAGCACCCAGAGCACCTGCGGCGAGACGTGCGCGCCCAGCAGCGTGACCGACGAGACTTCCGTCCCCGTGAAGAACGGAAGCGCGTGCACCTTCTCGTCCCACACGTGCAAGGCCGTCTCGCGCAGGAGGATCGAGACGCCGATGGTGATGATGATCAGCCGCAGGACGGTCGGCTGCTTCGCCGGCCGGATGAAGAGGAGTTCCACCAGCGCGCCGATCAGCGCGGTGATCAGCGCGGCCAGGCCGACCGCGAGCGCCAGCGGCATCCGCGCGGCCAGCGTGATGGCCGTCATCGCGCCCAGGACGACGAATTCGCCCTGGGCGAAATTGATGACGCCCGTGGTGTTGTAGATGATGTTGAAGCCGATGGCGACGATCGCGTAGATGCTGCCGACGGTGATGCCCGAAAAGCAGTATTGCACGATTTGGTCAGTCGGCATGGAGCATCACGCGGGCTAATTCCTCTTGTAGAGCGCGAACTTGCCGTCCTTCACCGTCAGCATCTCGAACGCCGCCATGCCGATCCCGTTATGGTCTGTCTTCGAGAAATTGAAAACGCCCGCCGTGCCCACGACGCCCTGCAGGTTCTCGATGGCGTCGCGCACCTTCTCGGGGGCGGCGGAGCCCGCCTTTCGAATCGCCTCCGCCAGGATCGTCAGCGCGTCGTACGCATGGCCGCCGAACGTGCTGGTGTCCTCGTGATAGCGGGCTTCGTACTCCTTCTTGTACTCCATGAGGACTCTCTTCTGCGGGTGGCCTTCCGGGAGCAGGTCGGCGATGAGCATCCGCCCGGCCGGGAAAATGGTGCCGTTCGCCGCCGCGCCGCCGGCCTGGACGTACTTGATGTTGGCGAAGCCGTGGCTCTGGAAGAGCGGGACGTCGAAGCCCAGTTGCTTCATGTTCTTGGCCACCAGCGCCTGCGCCGGCACGGTGGACCAGTTGACCACGGCCTGGACGTTCTGCCCCTTGATCTTGTTGAGCGCGCCGGTCAGATCGGTCGTCGCCTTGTCATAGACTTCGCTGCCGGCGATTTCGATGTGATCCTGCGGCGCGTATTTCTCCAGTTGCTCTTTGCCCGCGAGGCCGAAGCCGTCGTTGCTCGCCAGGACGCCGATGCGCCGGATGCCGAGTTCCTTCATCGTTTGAAAGATCCACTGCGCGGCGCAGGCGTCCTTCGGCGCCACCTTGAAGACGTACGGCGCCACCGGGTCGGTGATCTTCTCGGCGGCCGCGCAGGAGAGGAGAATCGTCTTGTTCTCCTGGCAGATATTCTTGATCGCCAGGCTTTCGCCGGAGGTCGAAGGGCCGATGATCGCCAGGACGCCTTCCTCGTCAATGAGCTGGTGCGCGAAGGAGATCGCCTTTTCCGGGGTGCCTTCGGAGTCCTTCACGATCAGTTGGATTTTCCTGCCGAGCACGCCGCCGGCCGCGTTGATCTTCTCGACGAGCATCTCCGCCGTCTTCTTCTCCGGCGCGCCGAGGTTCGAAGCCGGGCCCGTGACGGAGAAAATACAGCCCACCTTGATCGGCCCCGACGCCGGTTCGGCGCCTTCCGCCGCCCACGCTCCGCCCACGACCGACGCGAGCGCCGCAATCGCGAACCACTGAAGGCATTTCATCGGATGGCCCTTTCTCAGCAAGGATGACTGTGCGCCAGTGTACTGTCCCGCAAATCACGCGCGTGCGTCCAGCCCGCGTCATGTCGCGCGCAGTACGCTGCGCGCTCTGGCTGCTCGTAGTGTGCCCGTCAGGGCATACGACGTTGCGCCTGACGGCGCCACTACAAGCAGCGTTCGAGATTCTTCGCTTCGCTCAGAATGACCGCGCATTACGCAACTTATTTCCGGGACGCCACACCCGCTCCTGCTCAGGGAATCGGCGGCGCCTCGTCGGACAGCACGGAGATCCCGTTCCGCCGAAGGACGGCGACCGCTTCGTCCACCGGGTCCACTTTGAAGATCACGACGCCGGTGTCCCCTTTCTTTCCCATGGAGGCGTACATGTATTCGACATTGAGAGCGTTGGCGTTGAGGATTTCCAGGATGCCGTGAATCGCGCCGAGCCGGTCCGGCAGCTCAATCGCCACGACCTCCGTCGTCTGGGCGGCAAAGTCGTTGGCCTTCAGCACGCTCAGGCAACTCGTCGGGTCGTTGACGATCAGCCGCGCCACCCCAAGGTCCATCATGTCCGCCAGGGAAATCGCCCGGATGTTGATCTTATTCTCGGCGAGCAGTTTCGTCATCTCGGCCAGGCGGCCTTTCCTGTTTTCCAGGAACACGGAAATTTGCCGGATGTGCATGGAGAACTCTCCCTTTCACGCCGACGCATTCGTCAGGCGTTTCTCTTGTCAATGACCCGCCGGGCTTTGCCCTCGCTGCGCTGGAGAGCGTGCGGTTCGGCCAGGTGCACTTTCACGCGGATGCCGAGCGTGTTCGCGATGGCATGGCCCAGTTTGGACTTGAGGTCCTCGAGCGTCCCGATGCGATCGTTGAAAACCTCGGGCGTGACTTCGACCTGCACCTCGATCTCGTCGAGGCCCTTATCGCGCGTCAGGATGATCTGGTAGTGCGGCAGCGTGCCCTCGACCGCGAGCAGGGCGGCTTCGATCTGCGACGGGAAGACGTTGACGCCGCGGATGATGAGCATGTCGTCGGTGCGGCGGCCGATGCGGTGCATGCGGCGGATCGTGCGGCCGCACGCACACGGCTCCGTGATGAACGACGTGATGTCGTGCGTCCGGTAGCGGATCATCGGCATGGCGCGCTTGCTCAGCGTGGTAAACACCAGCTCGCCCTCGGCGCCGTCGGGCAGCGGCGCGCCGGTCTTCGGGTCCACGATCTCCGGGTAGAAGTGGTCCTCGAAAATGTGCAGCCCGGACTGCTGCGTGCATTCGGCCGCCACGCCCGGGCCGATGATCTCGGACAGTCCGTAGAGGTCGTGCGCTTTGAGGCGGGTGCGCGACTCGATGTGCCGCCGCATCGGCTCGGTCCACGGCTCCGACCCGAAAATCCCCGTGCGCAGCGGAAGTTTCTTCATGTCCACGCCGATCTCGGCCGCCCGCTCGAGCAGGTGGATGAAGTAGCTCGGCGTGCTGATGAGCGCCGTGACGCCGAAATCCTTCATGATCATGATCTGCCGGTCGGTGTTGCCGGCGGAGGCGGGGACGACCGTGACGCCGAGCGCCTCCGCGCCGTAATGCGCGCCGAGCCCGCCGGTGAACAGACCGTATCCGTGCGTGTTCTGGAAGACATCGCCGGGGCGCATCCCGCACGCGACGAAGCTGCGGAGCACGACGCTGGACCACACCTCGACGTCCTCGCGCGTGTAGCCGACCACGATCGGCTTGCCCGTCGTCCCGCTGGAGGCGTGCAGGCGGACGACCTCGCGCAGCGGACTGGCGAACAGGCCGAACGGGTACGTGTCGCGCAGGTCCGCCTTCTCGGTGAACGGCAGGCGGAGGACATCGTCGAGGGACTTCAGGTCGTCCGGCTTGACGCCGCGCTCGTCCATCCGCTTGCGATACGGGGCGACGCAGTCATACGCGCGCCGGAGGATGCTCTGGAACCGGCTCAGTTGCAGGTCGCGCAGTTGCGGCCGCGGGAGATAATCCAGCGCGCTCGCCGGGTGGAAGCCGCCGTCGCAGGCGTCGTCCGTCATCGCGCTTTCCTTGTCAAGGCTGCCGCGACTGCGCCGCAGCCTGGGAAATAACGTATAGAAGTCCAGCTCGCGTCATGCTGAGCGCAGCCCTTCGGCCGTGAGCTCAGGGCCGAACGGCGAAGCATCTCACACCATACACCGTTGCCAGAGTGCAGCGTGTGAGATTCTTCGCTGCGCTCAGAATGACCGCGCGTTACTTAAGTTCTTTCCGGGACGCCGCACTGGCCGCGGCCCGGCCGGTTTGGAACGCCTGCACGTTCATCTCGCGCAGTTTCTCCGGCAGGTTCGCGCGGATCGCCTCCAGCCAGTCCGGCTCGGGAAGGTCCAGGAACGCGCTCAGCGCGCCGACCAGGGCTACGTTCAAGCTGCGCCGGTTGGCCAGGCGGCCCTCGTCTATCCATTCCGGCGGGATCAGCCGGCCGCCCGGGCGCAGGGAATGCCGGTTCGGCTCGATCTGGTCGCCGGCGAGGACAACGAGAAAATCCGCCTCGCCGAGCGGGATCATCGGGCTGAACACCTGCGCGCCGAAACGCACCTCGCTCGTCACCGACCCGCCGCGCTGGCTCATGCCGTGAAGCTCGCTCTTCTTCACGTCGCGTCCGGCGCGGAACGCCGCGTCGGCGAGAATGTCCGACGCCGTGAGGACGCCCTGTCCGCCGAGCCCGGCGATCACGACGTTGATGATTTTTCCCGGGTCGGCCATCGTCCGCCTTTCACGACCTTGACCTGTTTTGGCGTCCGGAAGATAACTTACATAAGTTCAGCCTGCGTCATGCTGCTATGAGGCCATTCCTCAAGTGAGACGTTCGGAGAACCTGTGAAATCGAGTTCCGGCTGCTATTCGTGCTCTAAGGCACCCGTTCTGGTATCCGACGTATTCGCATCGGAGC
>Ga0187876_1001680_pt1 | contig 18122 bp, 12 predicted proteins | sample June2016WEW_17_4_FD_133000 | JGI IMG/M metagenome (GOLD analysis project Ga0187876, IMG submission 133000) | Peatland microbial communities from SPRUCE experiment site at the Marcell Experimental Forest, Minnesota, USA - June2016WEW_17_40 | ecosystem: Environmental > Terrestrial > Soil >...
ACTGTGGTGACGCTGGCCTGCGCGGCGCATGATGAAGCCTGCTTCTGCACCTCGGTGGGCCTCGCGCCCGATGCGGAGCGTGGTTCGGACGCCATGCTCTTCGACTTGGGCGATGGCGAGTACGAAGTCCGCTGCCTGACGGAGAAAGGCAAGGCACTGTTCGACGGCAAGCTCGAAGCCTCGGAGCGCGTGGCCAGCTTGCCGTCAGGGCCTGAGAAGCGCTTCGACGCGGGCGAGGTGCGGGCCTTCGTAAAAGACAATTTCGATAGCCCCTTCTGGCCGGCGCAGACCCTGGCCTGCCTGGGTTGCGGCGCTTGTGCCTACACCTGCCCCACCTGCCACTGTTTCGATATCGTGGACGAGGGCAATATCGAGCGCGGAGTGCGCGCCCGGAACTGGGATTCGTGCCAGTTCAGCATGTTCACACTCCACGCTTCCGGACATAACCCGCGCCCCAACCAGCCCGCGCGGCAGCGCCAGCGCATCGATCACAAGTTCCGCATCTATCCGGAGAAGTTTGGCGAAATCCTCTGCACGGGCTGCGGAAACTGCACGCGCAACTGCCCGGAAGGGATCGGCGTGCTCAGCGTCCTTGCCGCGTTGTAGATCGTTCAGCACCGGCCTCGGCAGGCCGCTGTCTGAAATGTCATTCTGAGCGAAGCGAAGAATCTCGGCAGTTCGTCCCGGAACTACGGGGATTCTTCGCTGCGCTCAGAATGACGAGCGGCACCGAGATTGAATATGCATAACATCTACCAGCCCGACCTCATGAAGGTCATCGAGACGCGCCGGCAGACGCCGGATGTGAAATCTGTCAAGGTCCGCTTCCTCGACGAAGCACGGGCCCAGGAGTTCTCGTTTCACGTCGGCCAGTTCGGCATCTTTTCCGTGTTCGGCTACGGGGAATCTACCTTCAACATCTGCTCGAGCTCGAATTGGAAGGACTACATCGAGTTCTGCTTCCGCAAGGTGGGCTGCGTCACGGAGGCGCTGTGGAGCATCGAGGAAGGCGACGTCATCGGCTTCCGCGGCCCTTACGGCAATTCATACCCGATGGACGATGGGTGGAAAGGGAAGAACCTGATCTTCCTCGGCGGCGGCATCGCTATGCCGCCCGTGCGCTGCGCCGTCTGGTATGCGCTCGAGAACCGCGCGGATTTCGGCAACATCACGGTTGTCTACGGCGCCCGTACCGTTGCTGATTTGGTTTACGTCGACGAACTCGACGAGTGGGCCAAGCACCCCAACGTGCGCGTGGTGCGCTGCGTCGATCCCGGCGGCCAGACGCCAGATTGGACCGGTGAGATCGGGTTTGTGCCCACCGTCTTCGAGCGCGCCGGCGTCCCGGCAGAGAACTCCGTCGCCCTCGTCATCGGCCCGCCTATTATGATCAAGAACACGCTCCCTGTGCTCTACCGTATGGGGATCAAACCCAGCGTCGTCTACACCAGCCTCGAAAACCGCATGAAATGCGGGGTAGGGAAGTGCGGCCGCTGCAATGTCGGATCGTTCTACGTCTGCAAAGAAGGCCCCATCCTCACCATGGACCAACTCGAACGCCTGCCGGCGGATTACTGAACCCAAATACTAAACTCCCTTCCACAGTGTCATTCTGAGGCCTCTGTTCTTTAAGGGCTGAAGAATCCCTCCAGTTCCCGTTGGCGGGCCAGACCCTGGTGTTGCGTTCGACGGTATGCCCTTAGGGGACGGGATTCCTGGCCCAAAGCTCGCGCGACCGTTCTGTCGATGGGCCACTAGTGGGTTGAGGCCTGGTTTTCGCCGTTCGAGGCTTTCTCCTTCCGCCTCTCGTGCTTGTCTATATATTCCTTTAGCATGTCAAACGCTGCGTGAAACTTTCGTCGACGCTCGTGCCAGTCAAATGGGATCACCGGCGAACCTAAAATCTCCTCCCAACCCCGCGCGATTGGGGACGATTCAGGTTTCTCAGCCTCTTCTGGTGACACGTACCACTCCGTCAAGCCTTCGAGTTCGGCGCCTGCACTCTCCATGAGCTTTGCAAAGTCTACACTAAGGCCGTCGCATTTCCCTGAAGCCAGGAGCACCCAGCCATTGCGGGAGGCCTCCTCCCTGATGTCCCGCCAGTAATCCATTGAAATCTTCGCCGGACGACGAAATTCCAAGTATGTCCTTTGAAGAATGAGCATTCGGCTGCCATGCGGATTTAGGCGCAGGGCAGGGCCAAATTTATGCCGGCGTAGGCCATAATCAAATTCGTGTTCCGATGCCTGGCCGAAGACGAAGCGAAACCAAGCACGTTGGGCGAGGGTGCCTTGTTCCGCCGCGAACGGAATTATGACCTCCGGCAAGTTTGCGCCTTGCAGGGCCGAGAGGTCTTCCGCAACGGACGGCAGCAAAAGCACGCGCCGAGAGTGGACGGCAATCAGGGGCCAATCCTCTGCAAGTGAACTCCCGTGCGTTAGGGAAAGAAACGGCAGCCATTGACGCGAATGCACGAACAGGCCTTCGTACCATCGAGAGTATGAGGCACGTGATGAAGGCTCCAGAATCGAGTTTTCAGGCGCATTCACGAGCACGAAAGCCAATAAGTCTTTGACTACGTCTCGGAGTAGGTCTTCGTGGAAGGGGTATCTTTCTGTTGCAAGTCCGGTCCGTCGGAGAAGCAATGGCAAGTGGCCGTCGGGGTCAAAAACTGAGATGTTCGGACACCGAAGATCAAAGTAATCGTTCCCCCAAAGTTGCTCAACCGCTTGGTTAAGTTCATGACGCTCGTGGGGCTCGATGACCGAAATGCCGTTGCAGGTCAGGCGTGGTGCCGCTTGGTAGGTCCACTGAATCTCTGAGTAGTCTGCGTGCGTTATCTTGTGCCATGTCTGAGGCAAGGTTGAATCGGCAAGCGGCAACGAGAAGTGTTGCTGGAGTAACTTTCGTCTTCCCTTCCTCTGCTGGATGCGCACAACGCTTGGGTCAGACAAGCAGTACCAATCCCATACGTCGACCTCTCGACTTTTCCCCGCGTCCCAGTAGTGATGCCGACCCTTTAGGGCATCCCAAGCTCGACTCTCCGAGATTCTAATGCGAACCGTAGTCCCCACGAGCCTTCGGCATCGAAGGAGTTCGATCTCACTTGAGTCTATGCCAGCGTTGAAAGCTATGCCCTCGTCGCGAGGCACGTCGACGTGGCGGGTCGAGACCTCGATCCCATCACCGAGCAGGAACGAGGCCAAGGCCCCGATGCCGAAGCGCCCGGAACGCATGACTCGCGACTTGCTGGCCCCGCCCTCGTGCATTCTCCGCCAAGCATCGCTTCGCCGGAAAGATGCACCGGCGCGCAAGAAATAGTTGCGGACCACATCGGCGGTCATACCGATGCCGCGATCGGCGACCTCCAGCCATCCGGTGCCCTCTTCCTCACCCTCCTCGAGCCTTACAACGACGTCCCCTTCTTGGCTGGGCAGATCAGGAGCGGAGCGTCTGGGTTGTTGCTCAAGGTAGTCACGTAGCTCACGACAAGCGTCGATTCCATTCTGAACCAGCTCCCTGATTGCAATTTCGGGATGCTCTCCATAGAGCGGCTTGATCAGGAGGCCCAGCAAGTCCGCGCCGGCCGCCTCGAATGCGGCGGCGGCAGGAACGTAAGGCACGGACCTCGCGAATGCTACTTCGTCGTCGAGATTGGACCGCACCCTGCGGATTCTCAGGCCGAGTTGGTTTAGGCCTGGCAAACGACCATATACCTCCCCGAGCGCTGCCCAGGACCCGTCCAGTTCTCCCTGGATGGCGGCGAGAAGGCGCTTCACTTTCAGATATGTCTTCACCTCTGTTGGTGCAGCATCAATAAAGATCGCTTCCGGATCGTCGTGTGTATTCCGGATGTCGCGTATCGCCTCGTGAGCTTTCCACTCCCCTTGGGAAACGGGGCTCCTGAGTTGCCGAATCCTAAGTACTTGTTCTGGGGCGCGGTCAGACTGGACTTGCAGGTAGTCTGCCACCCTGATCACGGCCATCAAGAACACGGCGTGGACACCCTTGTACTGCCGAAGATCGTATTGTCCGAGGTACGGGCGACACGCTCGGATCGGCTGCCCGTGGCTGCGAGCTATCAGTCCCGCTATATCGGCAATATCGCCTGGAGCCTCTCTGAGCCGCAACGGTTTGTCCGTTGGCCCCGGAACGCCCCAAAGTGCGACCTCGTGTGCCAGACGGGCGTGGTGACGACGGAGGAACTCGCCCATCAGCAGTCTGTCGCGCATCGTCCACGTCTTAGGATCCAACCCAGGATTGTGCGTAGGCTCGGTGTCACCGAAGAGTGCATTCAGCTTGCGAGCATCGAACCTCGAAGCCTCGCCCAAGAAATCAAGCCATAGGGATGGCCAAGGCGCGTCGCCAAACCCCTCTGGAGGAGTTCTATCAGTGCCGGATCTGACAAGAGAAACGAACCCGTCCTCACTTAAGTGCAGAGGGCAGTCGTGCAGCAAGACCGATAATACAAGCGTCCCTACGTCGGCGGCGGTAACGTGGGGCCACGCAGCATCGCAGATGATGGCCGACGCTGTCGCCAGTGTGTCCGAAACATGTTTAAACCCATGGTCCGTGTATTCGGGAAAGAACGGCGTGCCGCTGTGATCCAACCACGGCTTAAACTCCGCTAGTGACAGTATCGCAGCGCCATGTAGTTTCGTGTCACCTTCCAAGAGTTTCGCGAGTTCTGTTGGGATTTCTATCTCCATCTGGTAAATGCTCCGGCCGCCTGTCTGTGCGTTCAGGAGTGCAGCAATTCCCCTGTTACACCAGGACAGTTGGAGGAAGTATAACACCGGCGGCTGCTTATCATTCGCCGGTTTTATCCCAAGCGAGCCCCTCACTCGGCCAACGACGGCTGGTGAAAGCGCCGTCGCGGGTCACCCTCTCCCCAGGGAGAGGGCAGGTGGTTTAACGGCCCGCCCGGTATGGCGCAACCTAACTCAATTGCATTTCCGAACCCGCCCGTAATATAGTCTCGTTTTGTTCTCTTAACTCTTGACTTTCGACTCTTGACTTCTCGACTCCTCGACTTCGATGCCCGAGCCATTCCTAAGCATTGTAGTTCCTGCGTACAACGAAGCGCGGCGAATTCGTGACACCCTGGAGAAGCTTTGTCACATCCAAGCGTCGAAGCCGTACTCCGTGGAGTTGATGGTGGTGGACGACGGTTCGACGGACCAAACGGTCCAGACCGTCGAAAAGTTTCCGGGCATTCGGCTGGTTCGGAACGACCGCAACCATGGCAAAGGGTTCACAGTCCGCCATGGAGTGCTGGAAGCGACGGGCAAGTACGTGCTTTTCACCGACGCCGACCTTTCCACGCCGATCGAGGAAGCGGATAAATTGCTCTCGGTTCTTCAACGCGACGGCGCCGATGTCGCCATCGGTTCGCGGGCCCTGCAGCGCGAACTCATCGGCGTCCATCAGCCCTGGCTCCGCGAAACGGGCGGGCGGTTTTTCAACCTGCTCGTTAGGGCATTCACGGGCCTCAGATTGCACGACACGCAATGCGGATTTAAATTATTCAACCGCAACTCCACGCGCCGGGCGTTTGAGGAGCTGCGCATCGAGGGTTTCGGATTTGACCCCGAACTCCTCTTCCTCATCGAAAGAGGAGGCGGCAGGATAGTCGAGGTGCCGGTAAGATGGAATGACAACCCGGCCACCAAGGTGCGGTTTTTGCGCGACGCCGCAGAGATGGTCCTGGATTTAATAGGTATACGCTGGCGCAGTCTGACGGGGACGTACAGTGAACATCATTGAATTCAGCCTGCTGGTCTGGGTCTCGTCAGTTCTGGCAGGCTTTCTTGGTTCGCTGACGGGCCTGGGCGGAGGGATCATCATTACCCCTGTGCTCACCCTGGCCCTCGGCGTTGACATTCGATACGCCATCGGCGCCTCACTCGTCTCCGTGATTGCCACTTCCTCAGGTGCGGCGGCTGCCTACGTTCGCGAGGGCTTCTCCAATATCCGAATTGGGATGTTCCTCGAGATTGCCACCACCCTGGGGGCGCTCGGAGGAGCGCTGCTGGCCACCAAAATGCCGACCAGCGCCATCTCCATCATCTTTGGCCTCGCTCTGCTTTATTCGGCCTACGCTTCGAGCCGTCCACGACACGAGCACGTGGGCGATTGCCAGCCCAACCCTCTCGCTACCCGGCTGAAAATGAACAGTGTTTATCCTTCAAACGATGGCCCCGTGGGTTACTGCCCACAGGCCGTGCCTGCCGGTTTCAGCCTGATGTTTGGGGCGGGGGTTCTTTCAGGCCTTTTGGGGATTGGGTCGGGAGCCGTCAAAGTGATTGCCATGGATCAGGCCATGCGGCTTCCTTTCAAGGTTTCGACCACCACCAGTAATTTCATGATCGGGGTGACCGCTGCGGCCAGTGCCGGCGTCTACCTTTCCCGAGGCTATATCAATCCCGGCCTCGCCATGCCCGTGATGCTGGGGGTGGTGACTGGTTCCCTGGTGGGGGCACGAGTTCTGGCTGAAGCGAAAACAAAATGGCTGCGGATTGTTTTCGGTGTCGTCATTGCCATCATGGCGTTCGAAATGATCTATCACGGGGTGACCGGGAGGCTATAGCGTGGCAGGTCAGACGAGGCGCTGGACCGACCAGGTGGTTGAAGAATGGATTGGCAACCTCCTCCGGGCTGGGGTGACCCTGTCTGCGGCCGTGGTTCTTTTCGGCGCATGCGTCTATCTGGTGCGCCACGGCCACGAACTGCCTCATTACAGGGTATTTGTGGGAACGCCTGAAGACTTACGGAACGTGTCAGGAATCTGGAAGAATGTCCTGGCCTTCAACGGACAAGGTATAATCCAACTCGGGCTCCTGCTCTTGATCGCCACTCCGGTGGCTCGAGTTGCCTTCTCGGTTGTGGCTTTCGCTGTCGAACGTGACCGGCTCTACGTTGTGGTGACCCTCCTTGTACTCGCGATCCTCACCTACAGCCTGATGGGAGGTCGCCTCTAGGGAGTTGCCGCGTTTTCAGCGTCCAATCGAAAATCATAGGCAACCGCTCCATGTCTTTCGGAATCGAATTACACGGCATCCGCATCAAAGGGAGTGGTATACTACCTCGCGGCGTGCCCAAGGGTTTTGAAAGCGTCGTGGGGGGTTTGCCACCGGGACGAGAGGTCAGCGAAAGGAGCAGGTTATGCGAGGCGGGGCGGTGAGGGTATTGAGTGTCCTTGCGGCTATGGTGTTTGTCTTCACTTGCGCCTTTGGTGAAGATACGAAAACTCCCCCCCCGAAGAAACCGGGAGAAACGATCCCGGCAGGCAGCGTGCTCCACATGAAGCTTACGACTACTCTGACCTCCAAGACTAATAAGTCGGGCGATCCCTTCACGGGACAGGTTTCTCAACCGATCGTGGTGGATGGAAAAGAGATAGTGCCCAAGTTCAGCCAGGTAATCGGGCACGTTTCCTTTGTGAAACCTTCGGAACGTGTGAAGGGCAAAGCCCTGATGCGACTGGTCATTGACAAGGTGGTGACACCCGACGAGGACAAGGCGTTCCTGCTTCCGAGCACCTTGGACGATTCGAACAACGCGCCGTGCGCGCATACCAAAGATGACGAAGGCACGCTCGAGGGATGCGGCAAGAGCAAGAAAGATGCCTTGGTGGGTGCTGGTATCGCCGGGGCCATGGGCGCCGGAGCGGGCGCGCAAGTAGGCCTGGGTCACGAAATAGAGTGCGAGTATTACGGCATGTGCGGCGGCCACGGCATAGGGGCTGACATTGGCTATGGCGCGGCCATCGGTGCCGGAACGGCGTTGCTCTACAGCCTGCTCAAACACGAAAAGCAGCTCATCCTCGTGCAGGGAACCGAACTGACCTTCATCGTCAACCGGACGACCGTCGGTAAGGACGTGCCGCCACCGCCACCCCTGGATCAGCCGGATCAAAGCCAGATCTCACAATAAGGCAGTCGAGAAGTCGAGGAGTCCAGAAGTTAAGAAGTGGCGGAACGGACTCTCGATTTTGTCGTCAGGGCTGCTTGGCGCTTTGGCTTCTCCACTCCTCGACTTCTTAACTCCTCAACCGCTCTTTGTAACCGACAGCCGGCAGACCATGTTTCGCGCCGGGAAAATCCACGCCAAGTGTTTCTCGTAAAAGTCGACCGAGATAGCCGCAAAAAATCTCCCCAGGTTATCGAGCAGCAAGTTTCCGCCGAAGGTCAGGTGGCACTCCAAGATTCGAAACCCGCCCGCATCATAAGTGAAATCCTCAAAGCTGCTGCGCACGAAGTAGTCGAAACTGTGCACCCCAAGGTGGAAGAGATGAGTGGGATCGGTGTAAGAGTCAGGAGAGCTGTAGTGAGGGGTCACAATGATGACTTCCGCTCCCGCTTGCGCGATTCGATGCACTTCCGCCATGGCCCCAAGAATGTCGGGATGGTGTTCAAGGAAGTGGGAGAGGTAAACCTTGCCGGCGCAATTGTCCTTGATCGGCCAGGGGAAATGCCGCAGATCACAGAGCACGTCCGCCGAGGAGCCGCGTTGCCGATCGAGTCCGATCGCCGCAGGATCTTGTTTTTTCTTTCCGCATCCCAAGTCGAGAATGACCATCTTAAAATCCCGCATTTCAATAAACGACATCAAGAGAGAGGTCAACGAAGCGGTGCAGGAAACCGGCGAGTTGGCGGTAATAGAGGGAATCAACGTTGTTGTGGACGTCGCGATAGTTGCCGTAGTCGGTGATGTTGAAGATGCGGATCGCCCCGCGAAACTTATGATTCTTGGCCCAGGGAATCAGCCGCATGCGAAAGTCCTTGGCAAGCTGCAGGTCGAGGGAGAAATAGGTTGGGAAACGAAGACTGTTGGGAGTGCCCACATAGTTCTGAAGATAATCGACGCCGGAATAAGGGAAACCGGCATGCAGGTCAAGCACAGGCCCGGCGGTAATCTCCCAGGGGACTTTGATCCGCCCCCAGGTCACTAACCGGTTGGGAACGTTGCTGGGCAATGTGGAAAAGAAATTAGGCCGGATGACCGGCTGCTCGAAAGGCACGAAGACGTAGGAGAGCGTGTTCAGGTCTCCACGGGCCAGGCTGTTGACGTAGGAAACGTTGAGGTCGGCATTTTCGCGGACCTTGAAGCGTAACGTAGCTTCCAGTTCGTGATAGCGCGACGAGCCGGTGTTGCTGAGGAGCATGAGAGGTCCGGGGGAGGCGTCGTAAAGCGGATTGATGATGAATTCCTGGTAGGAGCGGCTGCTGAGATAATTCACGCGAGCGATCACGTTAGGCCGAATCTCCCGGTCCAATTCCACGTTCCAGGTCAAGTTGAAAGGCGTGCTGCCCAGGCGGTTGTGCGAGGGCACGACGATTCCGTGCTCCTTCTTCTCCTGATAATAGTTCTGGAGAACAATAGGAGGGCCGGTGGGCACGCCCTGGGCATTGTAATAGGTCACCACGCGCGTCAGGTTCTGGGTGAAATCGCCGGCGAGCAGAGGCAGGCGGTCGTAGAAAAGTCCGACGCCCGAGCGAATAATCGTTTTGGCGCTCTGCCCGGGAGAATAAACCAGGCCGAGGCGCGGGGCGAACGCCGCGTACGATCCCAGAGTCTGGGCGGAATAGCGCAGACCATAGTCGAGCGCCAGGTGGTCGTTGAAGGCCCAGTGGTCCTGGGCGAAAACGGACACTTCCGTGTCTTCGGCGCTTAGGACACCGGCGCCTTGGAAGGTGATGAGTTCGGCCAGCGACCCATCCGGGCGTACGAGTTGAACGGGGTGAGACTTGCTGTTGTCGTTATAAGAGCGATGAATAAAATCCCCGCCTGCCTTGAACGTATGGCGGCCGGCCCAATTCCACCTCGCAGACTGATAATTCTGAAGCAACTCTTGCTGCCGTCCAGCCCGCGTCCAGGAATTGAACCAGTTTCCATCCCAGTTGTCCACGGTCAGGACCATGTCCTGTGAACCCTGTCCGTGTGCGTAGCTGTCGAAGTCGGTGTACTGGAAAAGGGTGGTGAGCACACCGCCGTTAGTGAACATGTACCGGTCTGTGGCGCCCACAGAGAACCCGCTCTGGGCATAGTCCGAGGAAGCGGACTGAGCGATGAAGGAGTTGATATTCTGGTATTGCTCGCGCAACGGAAACACCTTGAGGTTGCCGGTCAGTAGGTTTTGCGGAGAGGCTGCATAGTAAACATCCGTGAACGAGTCAAAGCCTTGCTTCTTCATCTCGTTATGTGGCCAAGCCAGTCCGCGCACGGGTTGCTTGTTGATATCGTATCGAGTGTATTCTGAAAAAGTCAGCTTGTCTTTATAGATGGGGCCGGTGAAGCTAAGCCGAGGCGAGTCGTCCTCGACGCCCACCATGTGGCCGCTGCGGAAGCGCATGCTGGGGAGAAAGTCGTTCAGCTCCCATTTCCATTTGTCCTGCGGGGCCTTGGTCTGGACGCTCGTCAGCCCGCCGCTGAAGCGGCCAAATTCGGCTTGATAGGCCGTCTTCTGAACCTCCACAGATTCCACTGCATCGATGGGAACTTGAATCGAGAAACTTCCGGTGACCGGATCGACGGTTTCCGCGGAGTCAATGAGCAGCATGCCCTGGTTTTCCGTCTCGCCTTTGATATTTATTCTTCCATCCGGCGTCCGAATGACGCCAGGCACCAGAGGCAAAGCGGCCAGGAATTTCTGTTCCACCAGCGGCAAAGCCCGGATCTCTCCGCCGCTGATGGTGGCGGGTGGAGCGGTGGTGGGTTCGAGAGCGACCGCGGGCGCTTTTTCCTTTACCTCAACGTTCTGCCGAAGAATTTCCTCGCGCGGCAGGACAAACTGGAGGATGGGCGATTCTCCTTCCGTAACCTCGATGTCCTTCTTGATGATCGGCTCGTAGCCGAGCGCGGCGCAGGTCAGATCGTAGTGGCCGGGCGTGAGACCGGTGAACTCAAAGCCGCCTCGGTCTCCCGTGGTTCGCGGCCGGCCTCCGGGCGGTAAGCCGGGACCGGTAAGCGTGCAGGATGCCCCGGCTAGGGGAGCATTGTCGTCTCCCGTTACCTCACCCTTCAGGGTATAAGTTTGAGGCATGGCAGCACAAGGACTAACCGCAAGCTCCAAAAGGAATGCCAGGGTGAGGACTTGAATTGCGAGCCGGTAATCACTGATCTGCTGCATTAGTTAGTTTGTTCGAGAATCTTAAGTTCACTTTGGAACGGCTTTCTTGGCCCATTGCCAGAACACCGTGCACTCGCCGTAATCGGCCTTCTGCGCGTAGACGTTCCACCCTGCCACTTCGCTCGTCCGGTCGTCGTCGCAGGACACCATGGTGGGGTAATCGCCCGCCTTGATCTGCCGATCCACCTCCGCGCTGGGCACGATGTGCAGCCTCGCACTTTCGGCGGGACCGAGTTGGAGCTTGTGCGCGTCGTCGTGTTCCATGCCGGGAGGTACGGGCCGCTGCGCCAGAAGGTAGAGTTGTTCGGGCGCCAACAGGGCGGCGCCTTTCGGGGTCACTTGCTTGACCTTCGCGGCCACGCGCTCGAGATCGCGCCACGTGTAGGTGTCCCGATCATCGTAGATGCTGTTGCCCAGGCAGAGGGCCGCAATGCCGACCACCAGGATCACCGGGATCCGGGGGCGGTCGTGATCCATCAGACGCAATGACAAGACATAGAATCCGATGGTCCCCAGCACGGTCAGAAACGGTAGCAAGAATATATAGTACTGGGGGAAGGTCGGATGGGCAAAAAGGTTTTGCGCACCGACCGCCAGCACCAGCCAAAGGCAGAGACGAAACTCCGCTTGCCGGGGAGGGCTGAATCCGGCCTTCCGGCTGAAAGCCAGGCCTGCCCCTGCCAGCAGCACCAGCAGCAGGCTTTGCGATCCGTTGACCCAGTCCGTCACGATGCCGATATCGTGTTCGGTCGCTCCGGGCCACTCGACGCGGCGGTAGATGGAGTGGTATTTGAGGATGTCGAAGACCACGTTATGCGGTCCCTGGGAGAATAGAACCAGCACGGGCAGGCAGGGAAGCACGACGCCGGCCACGAAGGCGGCGGCCTTGAGCCAGCGGCTACCGGCCCGATTGTTGAGCCACATCCAGACCAGGAAGACAGGGGAGGTCGCCGCCGTCAATAAGCTCGAACTTGCGGCCGCGCCCGCCAATATGCCTGCCAGGGCGCTCATCCCGGCGTTCGGCCGGCCCGTTGCCGCCACTGCCGCCCGAAAAGCCGCGGCTACCAGGAACAGGCAAAGCGCATATGCCTGCGAGATCGTCCCGTATTCCCATACCAGCGAATGCAGCCCCAAAAGCGCCACGGCGGCCAAGGCGGCAGCCGGCTTCCAACGGCGGTCGGGAAAGAGGGTATACAAATACTGTGCGATCAACACCACGGACGCGACGGTTGTCAGGGCCGCCACAGCATGAACAGCCCTCCAACTGTGGCCGAAGATCCCCAGCCAGACCGCATTCCAATAAGCGTTCAAGGGCGTCTGCGGGAAGAAGAAGTCGAGATAGGGGCGTTTGCCGAGATGGATGAGATACGCGCCGAGGATGTGAAAGCCTTCATCCCAATGAAACGCCAAGGTCTGTGAGTAGACCACGGCCCCTGCCGCCAGGATCGCAAATGCGGCGTACAAGGCAGGCACCATCAGGCTATGGCTCTGCTCTTCGGACGCGGTTTCCACTGCGGTTTGCATAGCTTGCAAAACCCAGCCCCTTACGACAGCCTAACGCGATAGCCTCTGGGGAGGCTAACTCGCGGGGCGCGGCGAACCGGGTGATGAAACAGGGCCGCGCGCGGTCATGAAATTTTGTCCTGATGCTGGAACCGATGTCGGCATGACATCATTGTACCGGGCTCGTCCCATTTTTAACAAGCCCGTCAGCGGGCGCTGTCCTGATTCGAACCTGGCGCCGACCTTTAAGCCGGCAGTTGGCCCGACGCGCCGGAGCGCTACCCCGAAACCAGGGTACTCCCCGTCCGCCTGTGGAGCTGGGCTTCATGCAAGCGTGAATCTCGTGTAGCCGACTATTTGTCACTGTCCCGGCCTCGCTTAGCGACTCCCGAGCCTTGACTTCGATTTCGCAAAAGGCGGCGTCTTTTGCTCCTTTTGGGGTCAGATTGCTGTTAATTTGCACGCAAAACGCGCATAATTTGCATCACTCAAAAAAGTGATGTCCTTTGTTTTCAAGTACTTCTTAGCTTCGTTCCCACTGTTTTTCATTTTTCGCAGCGTCCTGCTTTTCCCGGGCGCCGGAGCTATTCCGCTTTCCCTCGCGCCTCGAGGCGCCGCGCCGCAGCCTGGCGCTCCACTACGACAAAGTGTCCACAAAATGACCACAACTATAGGCTATCATCGGCCCGCGCAGTTGTCTAGCGGAAAATGCAAATATCCTACAACCCCAGTTCGTTCATTAAGTCAGCCCGCCAAGCGGCGCTCGCCACCTGTTAATTTCTTCGCGGCTCTGTTAAGCTATAGGCATTCGGGCAAAGCCAGGACGACAATCATGTTAGGCCAGATCGTTTCTCACTACCGGATTATCGAGAAACTGGGCGGCGGCGGCATGGGCGTAGTCTACAAAGCCGAGGACACCCGCTTGCATCGCCTTGTCGCCCTCAAGTTCCTGCCGGAGGCCGTCTCCCAGGACCCGCAAACCCTGGCTCGCTTCCAGCGCGAAGCACAGGCCGCCTCCGCCTTGAATCATCCCAACATCTGTACGATCTACGACATCGGCGAGCACGAAGGCCAGGCGTTCATTGCCATGGAGTTTCTGGACGGCATGACGCTGAAGCACCGCATCCAGGGCCGTCCGATCGAGTTGGAGCAACTGCTCGAGATCGCCATCGAGGTCACGGATGCTCTCGATGCCGCTCACAGTCAGGGGATTGTCCATCGCGACATCAAGCCGGCGAATATCTTTGTCACCAAGCGCGGGCACGCCAAGGTGCTGGACTTCGGTCTTGCCAAGGTCACGCATTTCTCCCACCCCTCGCTCCCTTCTCCATCGGGGGAAGGGATTCAGGGGTTGGGTACCGGCGGTGCCGACACGCCGACGCGTTCGATTGAACCCGAGCATTTGACCAGCCCGGGGACCACGCTCGGCACCGTGGCTTATATGTCGCCGGAGCAAGTGCGGGGCAAGGAAGTGGATGCAAGAAGTGACCTGTTTTCGTTTGGCGTCGTGCTCTATGAAATGGCGACCGGGATGCTGCCTTTTCGCGGCGACACCTCGGGCATGATTTTCGACTCAATCCTGAACCGCGCGCCGACGCCTCCGCTTCGGCTGAATCCCGAGTTGCCACCGGAGTTGGAGCGGATCATCGGCAAAGCGCTCGAGAAGGACCGCGACTTGCGTTGCCAGACTGCCGCCGAGCTGCGCGCAGACCTGAAGCGCTTGAAACGCGACACGGATTCAGGACGCTCTGCGGCCGGCGTCACTACTGCGCAAGAAGCCGAAGTGCAGGTTGTTGGCAAGCGCCCACGATGGCGAACGCTGGGAGTGGCTCTAGCCGGAATAGCAGTCCTCTTGGTCTCGGCTCTCGCCTACCTTCTATGGCGTTCGTCTGCTCCGCCCAAAGTCCTGGGCTCTGTCCAAATTACTCACGACGGCCGGGCCAAATACCCACCGGTCTTCAGCGATGGATCCCGGCTCTTTTTCATGGCGACGGAGGCAAATGGCACCGCACTTTATCAAGTTTCTGTGGCGGGCGGTGAGCCCGTCGCGCTGTCGGAAGCATTCTTTATTTCTGAGCTAGCGGGTATCGCACCCGATGGTTCAGAACTTCTGGTCCAGACCTATGAAGGCACACTGCCGGAAGGTCCCCTGTGGGTTTATCCCACGGTGTCGGGATCGCGTCACCGGTTGGGCGGGGTTACCTCGTCGGGGGCCGCCTGGTCTCCTGACGGACACAGGATTGCGTACGCGAAGGACCGGGCCTTTTTTGTTGCCAACACCGATGGTACGGAAGCCCGGCAAACCGTCACTTCGCCCGGCCGCGTCAGTTGGATCCAATGGTCACCCAATGGGAAGAAATTGCGATTCACTGCTGCTGATCCCAAAACCAACGCGACATCGATTTGGGAAGTGAAGGCGGACGGGGGCGATCTTCATCCCTTGCTTCCCGGCTGGAACAGTCCACCGTCGGAATGCTGTGGCAGTTGGACACCCGATGGAAAGTATTTTGTTTTCCAGTCAACCCACGGGGGGCGCTCCGACATCTGGGCTCTTCGTGAGGTCGGCGGCTTCCTGAGGTCAGGAAATTCAGAGCCTGTACAGTTAACTTCCGGTCCTGTGGACTTTCTTGGCCCGATGCCGAGTAAGGACGGCAAGAAGCTGTACGTCATAGGGTCCCAACCGCGGGGCGAACTGGCTCGCTATGACGCCAAAGCGCAGCAATTTGTGCCCTACCTATCTGGCCTGTCAGGGGATAGTGTCAGCTTTTCCGGGGATGGCCAATGGATGGCTTACGTCGCCTACCCCGAGGGCACACTATGGCGAGCTCGAGCGAATGGCAGCGAGCGGCTTCAGCTTACCTTTAATCCCCTTACAGCGTATTTGCCCCGCTGGTCGCGGGATGGGAAACAGATTGCCTTCCAGGCAACAACGCCCGGCAAACCGTGGGCAATGTATGTCACGTCCGCGGAAGGCGGCAACCTCCAAGAGGTAGCACCGGGGTTCGGAGACGTGGGGTGGTCCGCAGACGGGAAATCGCTGATCTTTTCGGATACGCCACCCTTCTTCGACCCCAGTGGCTCCGGCAAGTTGGCCATTCATCTCATGGACCTGAAAACGCGAGAAGTCACGACACTAGCTGGCTCTGAAGGGCTTTACTCGCCCCGCTGGTCGCCGGATGGCCGCTATATCGCAGCGCTGCGTGCAGGACCGGAAACGCTGATGCTTCTCGATTTCTCTACGCAAAAATGGGTTCAGCTTGAGCAGCTTGTCGTAGGATATCCGAGCTGGTCCCGCGACTCGAAGTACATCTACTTTGACTCACAGGGTGAGGATCGCGCCTTCTTTCGCGTGCAGATTAGCGACCACAAACTGGAGAGGCTGGTAAGCCTCAAGGACCTGCGGCTAACCGGTGCTTTCGGATGGACAGGCCTCGCCCCGGATGATTCGCCCCTTGTGCTGCGCGACGTTGGCACACAGGAGATTTATGCCTTTGACTGGAACGCGCCGTAAGTCGGAGCTTGCGCCCGACCGAGAGTTTCCGCACTCGGGTGCGCCGCATGAACTTCCCACAGTAAGGACCTCTTCCACCGATCGCCAGACATCGCGACAATGGGATTATGAAGCGACGCGGGAGCGGTTCTTGCCATTGTGGTGCGGGCGTCCCGCCCGCTGTGGCGGGAGCGTCTCGCTCCTGCACGGTAGCACAGCACGGGCGGGACGCCCGTGCCACAGCGGGCGAGACGCCCGCACCACAGAAGAGCGCTCGGTTGCACAAACCGCGCAGCCCGATTACCCTAGAAGACGATTGGTGATAGGCTCGCGGGGGACGGATGAGAGTCGGCCTGGAACAACACAATGTTGAGATTCAGGAGAATCGCCGGCATTGGGATAGAAAGCCGCTTCTCCGCAAGATTTATTCACAATTCGGCCGTGAAATCGCCAAACGGGTTGACCGCACAATGCCGGGCCTGGTGGTTGAGCTGGGCTCGGGAATGGGACACATCAAGGAGCACTTGCCGGAGTGCATCACCACCGATCTGTTTCCGAACGAGTGGCTGGACCGCGTGGAAGATGCCTACCGTCTTACGTTTGATACGGGCGCCGTCAGCCATCTGATTCTCTTTGACGTGTGGCACCATTTGGAATACCCTGGCACGGCGTTGCGCGAGTTCTACCGGGTCCTGACCGAGCGCGGGAAGGTGATCATCTTCGATCCGGCCATGGGCGTTCTCGGGCGGTTTGTTTTCGGAAACTTTCACCACGAGCCGCTGGGTCTCGGAGAGGAGATTTGCTGGGAAGCACCGGCTGGCTCGATTTCGGCGGACTTTGGTTACTATGCCGCGCAGGGCAACGCCAGCCGCGTTTTCGGATCGAGCGCTTTCCGTGAGCAGCTCCGCTCCTGGCGCGTGGCGGAGGTCTCGTACTTTTCCGGGCTGGCTTATCTTGGAAGCGGCGGATTTCGAGGTCCGCAGCTTTACCCGACGGCCGCGCTGCCTTTGCTGAATCGAGTGGACACTTTCCTCTCCCGGTTCCCCAGCCTTGCGTCGCGGATGCTGGTGGTGCTCGAAAAGCAGCGCGATCTTGGCTAGGAAAGATGCACCACGGAGCGCGCGGAGATCATGGCGCGGCAGAGCCGCAATTCGAGATTTCAGATTTGAGATTCCAGAACGATATCCAGAAACGATTGCGAAGAAAGCACATCACGATCTGGTTCAGCAGGGTAATGCTCCGTAGCTTTCCTCTGTGAACTCTGTGGTCTCCGTGGTGAGTCTTTTTGTGGTTTTAGAGCCGGATCTTAGGTCAATGCAAAGCCCAGCCAGCCCCATCAAAACGCCCCCCGCGTCCGGTTTGGACTCTGCCCCTGCCTGGGGTCCAAGGGCCCTCGAGCTGCAAAATGAGCGCAACCGGCAGCATCAATCCGTTTGGGCTGGGACCAGGGCCAAGTGGATTCGGCGGAACCGGTATTACTACGAATGTCTCAAACGCTTGCTCCGTCATCTGGTCGAGCCCGGCAAGCGCATCCTGAACATTCGCTGCCAGACGGGGTTTCTTCTCGACGCACTCCAACCCAGTTACGGCGTGGGATTGGACATCAGCCCGGAGATGATTGCGGTGGCGCGGGAGGCGCATCCGCGGTTTACTTACGTTGAGGCGTTTCCCGAAGATCAGGCCTGGCAGGAGAAGTTCGACTACATTCTGCTCTGCGACGTGGGGGATATCGCCGATGTGCAGAAGACCCTGCTGCGGCTCCAGACCGCTTGCGAACGCCACACGCGCCTGCTGATTTATACTTACAATCATCTTTGGGAGCCGCTGATCGCGCTGGCCCAGCGGCTGCACCTCAAGATTCCCCAAACCGAACAGAATTGGCTTTCCGAGCACGATTTGATCGGCCTGCTGACCTTGAGCGGATTCGAGTGGTTCAAGACCTATCGCAGCGCCTTGTTCCCGAAGTACATTCCGCTGTTTTCGGCGTTCCTGAACCGG
>Ga0187876_1001686_pt1 | contig 18024 bp, 35 predicted proteins | sample June2016WEW_17_4_FD_133000 | JGI IMG/M metagenome (GOLD analysis project Ga0187876, IMG submission 133000) | Peatland microbial communities from SPRUCE experiment site at the Marcell Experimental Forest, Minnesota, USA - June2016WEW_17_40 | ecosystem: Environmental > Terrestrial > Soil >...
AGATGCCGGACTTCCACTGGGTGGAGGCCAGGATACCCAAGGACGCGCTGGCCAACCTGTATACCAGCAAGGTCCTCGGGCAGAGGTGGCCGGACTTCGAGGAGAGGATGCTCCGCGAGGTCACGGACAAGGCAAACTCCATCCTCCCCAAGGACTTCAGGGAGTTAGAGGAGGACGGCTACCAGAGCAAGGACCTCCCCCAGCCGTTCCAGGACTATATAACGAACATGGTACAGGGGAGGTGGCCCGAGTTCGAGCAGGCCCTCCTCCAGAGGTACCAGGACTACCCCGACACCTGGAAGACCAACCAGGCCCTCGTGGCATCCTATATCAGGACGGTGGCCATAGTCACGAAGCAGACACAGGAGCCTGTCAGGCCCGGTGCCTACTACTACTCCTACCAGGAGGTCAAGCCCGTCCCTGGCATATGGCCCGAGGGGGAGGCGATACTGGGGCAGCGCAGCCCCGCCTACGAGGAGTACCTCCGCGAGGACACGAAGGACGGCTACGAGAAGTACGCCGTGAACAAGGCCGAGAAGGAGAGGAGGGAGACGCTGCCGAACAAGGGGAACGACCTCCCCTACCTGGGCGACGGGGACTCGGACCTCTGGCACGCCGGGCACCAGATAAGGAAGTATATCCTGTTCCTGCGCAAGCACAAGAACGACTGGCCGGACGGGGTAACCCTCCTCAACGAGATAGAGGACTTCCGGGACAAGCTCCACGGCAGGACCGAGGGCGGGTACCACCTGCGCAACCGCCTGACGACGGTACAGGGCTCCCTGCTCCGCCGCCTCTCCTCCCCCAGGCTCCTCAGGCCGCAGCGCCTTCCCTACTGGCGCTAAATCCCTGGGGAGCGCCCTTCCCCCCGAGGTATAGTATCCCTGAAGGAGAAGCGGATGGGAACCAAGCGGTCGGACGCCGAGGACGGCTCCAACGTGATGGTGCATGACGGCACCTCTACACCATGGGCGATGAACCCGCTCTTTAGCACTACCAAGATGCCCGTGGATAAGGTAGCCATCCTTGGCTCTCCCGAGTCGGCGCTAGCAGCCGTAGCCACCCTGGCTGCCCTCAAGGCACCTGCCAAGCCAGAGGCACCGAAAGCAGCAAAGCTGAGCATCGTCCTATGGGACGACCCCATACTCTCCCGGCAGAGCCTCCCCATACCCCCCGAGAAGTTCGGCACCGACCTGCTGGAGCTTGGCAGGAGGATGCTCGCCAGCATCGGCGACCACGGCATCGGCCTTGCCGCCCCGCAGGTAGGTATGTCCATGCGCCTCTTCGTCATGGCGGTACGGGGCAAGGACGACGAGGCCATAGAGGAGATTGTGCTCGCCAACCCCGTGATGGCCATATGCAGCGGCAGGACGGCCACGGCGGAGGAGGGATGCCTGTCCTTCCCGGGCCTCTACGGCCCGGTGACACGGTACGAGGCGGTGGACCTCGCGTGGCAGGACCCTGTCACCGGGGAGGAGAGGAAGCGCTATTTCGACGGGCTACAGGCCGCCTGCGTGCAGCACGAGATTGACCACCTGGACGGCATCATGTTCTTCGACAGGGCCCGCATGAAGAACGGGTGGCGCAAGAAGCTGCTCAAGCAGTGGGAGAGGCGCAGATGATGGACACGGATGCCCTGGACGACTACCTGGACAGCGGCAAGGACCCCTGGAAGCTGCTAGGGAAGAAGGTTGACTGGCACGGCAGGACGGGTACAGTGGTAAAGGTCCCGTCACCGGCCGGCAAGAGGCTGGGGGGCAACTATCCAGGCGTACGCCGCCGTATCGGCCTCCGGGTAAGGGTGGCCCTTACCTGCCCCCAAAGGTGCGGGCGGAGGATGAGCCTGACCGTGGTCAGCGGGCTGCACAGGGGGGCGTTCTGCTACGTCGTGGACAGCGAGGGGAAGTTCCTGGCCGACCTGCGGGACCAGGTCCCGACCTGCACCAGGCATAAGGGGTAGCATGGAGACTGTATTCGCCGTAGTGTTCGCCAACTACAGCCCCCCGGAGCTTAACAGCCTGTGGGCTACCAGGAAGCTGGCAGACGGCTGGGCGGGCCTCCTCAACAGGGAGGACGGGCCGGGCATGTGGAAGGTAGAGGAGTATGTCGTCAGGGACAGGCTGCCGGAGGACACGATGTCCGCGCTGCCCTGCGACTGCTGCGCCTACACCGCCCCCGACTTCGCCTCCCTCACGGCGCACTTCGAGAGGGAGCACCCGCTGGAGTGGAGGGCCCGCTGCGTGAGGGGGAAGGAATGACTATCGGGCAGATTGAGGAAGCGTGGAAGGACCTCCCCAAGGACACGGAGGTAAGGCTCCCGGACTACGACCTGGGGCACGGGCAGAACAACCCGGTCGACCGGGTCATGTACAACCCTGGCACCAGGGAAGTCGAGATACAGGAAAAACGATGACGACAGACACCGAGAAGCTGGCCAGGATGCTCGTCCCGGTAGTGTGCAGCCATTGCGGGGCCGTCTACGACCTGTGCAGCACGCACCCCACGGCCAGGTACTCCGACTGCACGTGCTACATCACGCCGTGCTGCGGAAGGCATGCGGACGACCGCAGGTGGAAGAGCCTGCCCGACTTCACGGAGCTTAGCGAGATTGTGCGCAGGAAGGGCATATTCGGCGGGCTGAGCCTGGACGGTATCTGCCATCAGGTACGGGTCGTAGGGGGGAAGGATGACGAGCATAACCAAGACGCTGGGCCAGACCATCGTGACAGTGAACAGGCGGGATAACCCTGGCGATGGCCCTAACGATGGCAGCATCTATATCACCTTCTCGTCCGAGGGGCGCTGCGGCGGCACGGCCGCCATCGAGGAGGGCGACCTGGGGGCAGTCCTGGCCCTGGTGGCCAAGATAAAGGAGATTTAAGATGGATATCGGCAAGGCGATAGGCAGGGGGCTGGGCACATTGGCGGCTGCGGGCTTCTGCGGGTACGTTGCACGCTATGCGCCCGACCATGCGCTTGGGGCGCTGATAACGTTCGCTATTTCCGTTGCCTTCATCTGGAACTACGAGTAGGTTTTCGGCGGGTAGCTCAGGCGGCCCCCTGGGGCCAGAGGCCTTAAGCCCTGGGGAACCTCCGACAAGGGTAACGACAGCCGGACCGTGGCAAGCACACTACGCCTGGAAGGGCAGCCGCTACCAGAGACGGAGGGGAGAGCGCCCTCATTACATGAGGGAGGTCGGGCGGTTCAAATCCCCCCCGCTGACCAGTCTTATGGTAGGAGCATGCGGGGCGGGACCGCAACCCGGCCTGAGCATGTGGTAGCGGAGAATAACACACCCTCCGTATCAAAGGGTTGGTAGCCCTAAGCCTGCCAGACTTATATGAGACCCTTTGGCAGGGTATTCCAAGTCCGTTGGAGGGAGGCGCTCGGCAGGCCCGAGTGCCCCTACCTCTACCGCTGGACGATCATCGTCCTCGGGTTCTCCCTCCGCCTCCACCACTGGGTCAAGTCCGACGACCGCAGGTTCTTCCACGACCATGCCAGCGACTTCATCAGCATCATCCTGAAGGGCAGGTACAGGAACGTCACGCCGGACGGCACCTTCGAGGTAAGGGCGGGGCAGGTATGGCGCTCCAACGCCCTGCGGCGGCACTACCTGGACATCCCCAAGGGAGGGGCATGGACGCTCCTCCTCTGCGGCAGGCCCTACCACAAGTGGGGCTTCTACGTCAACGGGCACAAGTGGCGTCCGCTCCGCTACTTCAGCAAGTTCGGGATTATCCAGGACGAGGGCTACCAGTAGAGAGGGCATATGGATTATGCAGCAAAGACCGGGGTCGTGCATAACACGAAGAGGCTATACTGGCTGAATGTCTCGTCCCCCTCCGGCCCCCCGACCAACGGGTTCCCGATGACCCGCAGGGGGCTAAGGGAGCTTAGGCTACAGATTGACAGGGTGCTGGCAGGGTATGTCGGCGGGGGATGGGCCTTTGCTACCTACAAGGGGAAGGTGTCCCTGCGGCGGGTACGGTCCAGGAACGTCAAACCTGAGGTATACTAAGGGCATGAGAGGAATGGCTGACGAGTCCGTGACGAACCTGTACTTCGACTACTCGGAGGGGAAGGAGGGTGCTCCTACCCTTACCGTCATGGTCGGCCCGGCAGGCTCGGGCAAGTCTACTGTCGCCAGGAGCGTGGTGAACTGGGGCCAGGGGAGGACCGTCCGCGTGAACCGGGACACCCTCCGTGCCATGCTCTACTGCGACTCCCCCTGGAACAATGCCAAGGAGCAGGTAGTGCGGAGGCTGGAGGAGGACGCCGTCCGCCTGCTGCTCAGCATGGGCGTGGACGTCATCGTGGACGACACCAACTGCGCGTCCCGCACGCGGCACAAGCTGGAGCAGATAGCCAGGGCCTCCAGGGCGAGGTTCCACCTGGAGGTAATGAACACGGACAAGGCGGAGTGCCTGAGGCGCAACGCCCTGCGGGAGGGCAGGGAGAGGGTGCCTGACGAGGCCGTAGAGCAGCACTTCAAGCGGCTGGCGGCGGGAGCGCCCATAGTCCCGGCAGGGTATGCCCTGGGCAGCGAGAACCGTGCGGTGGACGACCTGAACGACCTCCTGGAGGGCACCCTGGTGCTGCGCCTCCCGGAGGCCGGCATTGTCGTCTGCGACATCGACGGGACGGCGGCGGACGCCGAGGGCGTCAGGGGGCCGTTTGACGAGACCATGGTGCTGCTGGACAGGCCCCGCGAGGGGGTGGCAAGGTGGCTGAGGGGGCTGTACCCCCACTGTAACATATTCCTGTTCAGCGGGCGGCACGACTCGGTCTACGTGAAGGGGCCGGACGGGCAGGAGCGGGAGGTCAACGTCTGCAAGGATACCTGCGACTGGTTCGAGGCCCACGGGATACCCTTCGACCATATCCTCATGCGCGAGGAGGGCTCCTCGGTCAGCGACCATATCGTGAAGCAGCGGATGCTGGAGGCCCTGCTCAGGATGTTCCCCAAGGACCGCATCCTCTTCGCCATCGACGACCGCTGGAAGATAGTGCAGCAGGTATGGAAGGCGAACGGCATCAAGGTGTACCCGGTAGGCGGGACCCCCGTCCACGGGGACAACTGCACGTTCGTGCCAGACAAGAGGGGGTGGAGGCACTGCCCGCAGTGCGGTGCCCTGGAGGACTTCTGATGAGGCCATCGTTGCAAACGACCGTCACTGAGATTGCCGAGTCCCAAATGACCTACGGCATACTGGTGGCCGAGAGCATAAGGGAGCTGGAGGAGGCGGTCAACTGGATGCTGGGCATCAACCCGGAATGGGCGTGGGCCCCCCTGGGAGGCCCGTTCCAGGCCCAGCACGGCTCCTACTGCCAGGCGGTGTCCCGCCCTGCCCGGAGGTTCAAGCATGAACACAAAGATAGCGAATAAGACGCTGGTCCTGATGGCGGCCCTCGTGGCTGGCCTGCCCAGCATCAGGACGCTGGACAACGTCCAGGCAGGCGACAGCCTGCACCCCGAGGCCCTGAGGTTCGACTGGGAGGGCAAGAGGTACAGGGTCAGGATTATCGAGGACCAGCCGCACGCCGAGACCATAGAGGGTGCCAGCGGGGGCATCCTGCTATCCGGCCCTGAATCCAGGAAGATGGCAAGGTACCTTGAGCTTGGCCTCAGGAAGGTGGCAGCATGAAACAGGTATACACCCTAAGGCAGGACACCAATATCCTGGGCCTGATGGATAAGGTCAACGAGTCCCTGGATAGCGGCTGGCGTCTACAGGGCGGGATATGCGTGACCAGCATGGGGCCCTCCAGCGGCCCCATGTTCCTCTATACCCAGGCCATGGTGCTGGAGGTGGAGACAAAGTGAGGCGGCTACAGGAGAAGGAGTACGAGAACTACGACAACGGGGGCCCGATCAGGCTCAAGCCGGAGGAGATAGACTGCCTTGCCCCCTACGAGCACACGGGGGACGGCCTCCTGGCCTGGGAGTGCGGCAGGTGCGGGACGGAGCACTCCACCCGCATGTTCAAGTCAGCGGGGATAGTGCTGCGGTGCGGGCGGGAGGTGCCTGTCTTCCCCTCTTCCCTCTCCCGTGGGGAGAGGGAAGAGGTGGAGCACAAGCTGGGCGTGCGCTACAGGGGCGGATGCGGGGCCAGGAACCTGCTGGTACATACCAACTGCACGGAGATAAACGGGATGCTCAAGGAGAGGCGGAGGCAGGACGAGGCGATGAGGGAGAACGAGCGCCTCAGGGGGATAATGAAGTACAACGAGGAGGTCCTCGCCAAGATCGTAAGGTTCCTCAAGATGGACATGGACAGGGCCCTGGGAGACTCCCTCTACCGCCTCAAGGCCTCCATCGAGACAGAGATGCAGAAGGCCGCCGAGGCGGAGAAGGCGGCCTAGGGGGGCAGGATGAAGAGCAGGTACGAGGCAGCGGTAGAGGCCGTCAACGCGGTGTTCAGCGACCGAGGCCATAGCCTTAGTATCACCTATGAGAACCTGAAGTCCCTTAGGGACGAGATTGACATCCTGATGGACGCCGTCAGGAACGACATCAGGCAGGAGGAGAAGGAGGAGGAGTGAAAATCGAGAACATCCTGGACATGGACAACCTGGCCCGCCTGATAGGGGAGGGGTATATCCTCCAGAACTCCCACCCAACCCTCCCCCTGCGTATCCTCAACTACAGCCATAAGTGCATGTTCGAGAACAGGTGGCCCTACGAGGCATGCGTATGCCGGGGGCTCATCGTGGACACGGACGGCAACATCGTGTCCCGGCCGTTCCCCAAGTTCTTCAACATCGGGCAGAAGGGGCCGTACCTGGTCAAGGACAGCTCGTCCCCCCTGGTCCCGCCCGGCTATGGCCTCCGGGTCCAGGACGAGGTCTTTGACGCCGCCTTCCTGCTCAGGAAGTCGGAGGCCTGGAAGACCCCTATCACCATAACCCGCAAGCTGGACGGGTGGCTGGGCATCGTATGGCACTACGCCGACCAGTGGGGCGTTGCGAGCCGTGGGTCGTTCGAGTCCCCCGGCGCAGCGTATGCCACGCAGAGGTTCCAGAAGTTCGTCAAGTATACGGCGGTGGACGAGATACCGCCCGGCATAACCCTGCTCTTCGAGATAATCTCCAGGGAGACCAGGGTAGTGGTCCCCTACGCCTTCGAGGGGCTGGTGCTGCTCACCGCAGTGGACAACGGCACGGGTGAGGAGTACCTCTACGGGGACCTCCAGGCCCTCTACAGGAAGCTCAACCAGTATGCCGTGGACCAGCCCTGGTGCAGGCTGGTGGAGAGGTTCGACAAGACGGTCGAGGAGTGCATGGCCGACGACGACATGGAGCAGGAGGGCTATGTCGCCGCCGTCTACCGCAAGGGCCTGCCGCCGCTGAGGGCCAAGGTCAAGCTGGCGGAGTACTGCCGCCTGCACCGGATACTCACGCACGTGACGCCGCAGAAGATATGGGCGGAGCTTGCCTACCCCACGAGCCAGTGGACGCACCACAACAGCAAGCGGGACTGGGAGAAGGACGAGATAAAGCACGACATGCTCCTGCCCAAGGAGTTCACGTCATGGGTCAGGAAGTGGCACGGCGAGCTTGCCTTGCAGTTCCACTACAGGCTCCTCCTGGCCCTGGACGCCCTTGAGGCAGTAAGGATACTCAGGGGGGACACCGCCGATGAGAAGAAGGAGGCGGAGGCCTGGAGGGCAGTGCGGGAGTCCGGCAGGTACGACCAGGACACCCTGCGGGCCGCCACCCGGCTGAGCCATGGCAAGATGGCCGAGGCGTACGAGGGGCTATGGGACCTCGTCCGCCCGTTCGGCAGGCAGGGCGCGTTCTATGCGGACGGCAAGGGGGAGTAGTATCAACTAGCGGAGGCACTATGAACATGGGGCTGGTAGTCTTTCTCTTTATCCTCAACTTTGTAATCTCGTGGTTCAACGCCTGGTCGGTCGGCAAGTGCTGGCTGGAGTCGAAGGCCGCCGGGGGGTTCACCCACTTCGTCACGTGGTGCGGGGCGATAATGTCCGCCTCCGGCTTCACATGGTGCTACACCATCCTGCTGGCAATCGGGGCCACCCACGTGCCCTACAAGGGGCACATGCTCCTGACGCCCAGGTATGCCACGGCGGTGCTGGAGCTGGGGTACCTCGTAGTCATCCTGCCCATCATAGGCTCGGGCATAGGCATACTCATAGCGAGCTGGCAGAACTTCATGCGCAGCCGCAGCCTGCTCGACGGCGGGATAGCGGGGTACAACACCTTCGCCAACGTCTATAACATCTACAACGCCAGCCGGGCGGTGCCGATGGTGCTCAGGGACCTCGGCGGGCTGCTAGGCAAGGACAAGGACAAGGACAGCATAGTGTACCTCCTCGTCATCCTGGCCGCCCTGGCGGGGGCGATGACCACCTTCGCCATCGTGCAGGCGTCCGCCCATGCCAAGGCCTACAAGGTCAACTACGACCTGAACCAGCACAAGGCAGACGCCCTGCGGAGCTACTAGCATGTGCCAGCTCTGACCCCAGGCAGCGGCAGCGGTCGTTGCCACGGTAAGCACGGCATCGGTATGGTGGAGGTACTACGGGGCCAAGGCGGTCCGGGCGCTCCCGCCGCCGATACGCCGTGCCCTGCGCAAGAAGGAGGCCGAGGGGAAAGCGCCCCCGGCCAGAGGCAAGGATGGATAAGCACAGCCGTTTCTGGCTCCATTACGTGTTCCAGGATGCACGCGACACCGGGCAGGTCTTCTCCGGCAGGCTCATAGGGCTCCTCAGGGAGAGGTTCGGGGAGGAGGCGGCATTCATAGAGGTCCCCATCCCTTATAGGGAGGGGGAGAGTACCCCACCCTCCGTCCCGCTGGACGACCCTGGCCCTGGGGCCTGCCATACCCTCCTCATAGGCATAGGCACGGGGGGGATGGTCGCCTACAATGTCCAGCGCCGGGCGGCCTTCCTCGGCTCCTCCCTCATAGCCTTCTGCCCCCCGCCGGGCATAGCCTGCGACACCATGTACGGCCCCCGTGCCATATTCTACGGCTCCAAGAACGGGGTATACGGTACCTCCCTGCTCCAGAGGCAGTCCTCCAAGGCAGGGCACCTCCCCGCCCAGATGTACGGCCTCCCCTCGCTCATCCATGGCCCCAGGCTGGCCCTTTACGCCATCGCCTACCTGGTAGGGGAGTACATGGAGTCGGAGGACCTCTCCAGGGCGGCCACAGGGGTGAGCGGAAGGTAGGGGCAATGTCCAAGGCAGAAAAGACCAAAGAGGCGGAAAAGACCAAAGAGGTCGGCCAGATTACCTACATCCTTACCCTCCCGATGGAGGGGAAGGAGGCCCTCCTGCGGCTGAACGGCCCGTGCAACATGCTGGAGTTCGACGCTGCCTTCTTCAAGAGTTTCCAGGACGAGATGCTCCAGCGGATGACCGTGCTCCGCACCGGTCTGGACGCATGGAACGCCATCGACAAGTTCGTCCTGACCATCCTGGCGAACTCGGATGTCCGCAGTATCCTGTAGCCCCCCTAAACCCACGCATACCAGTATCTTTAAGTAGGACGGAGGCCCCGCATGGCAAGGGTGTTCCTGAGGGTCAATGGCATCGGTATATCCAGGGCACGGGTGAGGAACCGCCTGGAGGACGGCTCCCCGTTCGGCAGGCCGGAGGTGGTGATAGAGGTGCCCCCTACCGAGAGCCTGCCCGACCTGGGGGAGATTACCCTGGTGGACCGGCAAAGTTATGGACTACCCGACTTTAAGGTAGAGATAAGGCACAGCGGGGAGAAGGAGTGGAAGGACATCACCCCTGGGGAGCTTGCCTCCCTCCTCGCCGGGAGCCCCTATGGCCAAGAGACGGGACCCTGACAGCATCGACGAGCTTCTGTTCCATGACGGCTTCCCCGAGGAAGAGGAGGAGGACGGGGGGGAGTACCTCCTGGACGAGCCCAAGGAGGCATCGGAGGAGGAGGACGAGGACGACCTCCTGCCCGAGCTGGAGATAGGAGAGAACGGCCATATAGTCCCCCGCCACCGCAAGAGAGGGCGCAGGGACGAGGAAGGGGACGAGGAGGAGAGCCCCATTGTCCTGGACTGGGACGAATAAGGGGCAAGGCAAGGCTCGTCCAGTGGTAATAGGGGTATATGGGATTCCGTGACCTTTCCGAGCCGGGCATGAACTACTGGTCGTCCACGGACGAGGTCCTGGCACGCCATGGCGGGGAGATGCCGACCTGCTCTGCCTGCGGGCAGAGGATGTACCCTATAGACGACCATGGTCGGTTCGCCTGCGGCTGCCCGTCCCTGGAGGACATCCTGAGAGGGTACCCGGCAAGGGTAAAGCCCAAGGCCCGTAAAGAAGGAGGAGTATAATGCCGCTGATTCAAATCATCCTTGCCCTGATTGTGGTCGGGGTCCTTCTCTGGCTCGTCAACAGGTTCGTCCCGATGGCGTCCTCTATCAAGTCCATCCTGAACGCTGTCGTGGTCGTTGTCGTCATCCTGTGGCTGCTGAACGTCTTCGGCCTCTTCCAAGCCCTGGGCAGAATCCATGTCGGGCATATCGGGTAGCTACTGCCTGACGTTCATCAGGACGGATGATGCACAATACTGCCCCTGGTATTAGCCTGTGATGAGCGACGAGACTGCCTGCCCGCTGGTCACGGACTATACCCGCCTGGTAGGCATACCCGATGACCTTCTGGAGCGCCTTTACCTCGTCAGGAGGTGGGACCTCCAGCTAGACGCCGAGGGCAACTCCCAGAACCCCATACCCTTCAAGTGGCCCTCCCTCCTGCGCACCCGCATACTTAGCCTCGACACAGGGGAGGAGGACGAGGACAAGCCCCTTGTCCTCAAGCAGTACCAGGTGCAGGTAGTCCACCACCTGGTCAGGATGCACAGGTTCATGGTCGGGGACGCCGTGGGGCTCAAGAAGACCTGCGACGTCATCGCCGCCGTCTGCTGGCTCAAGGACCGCATACCTGACCTCAAGGCCCTGGTGGTGACCACAAAGTCCACGACCTGGCAGTGGCAGGACGAGGTACGCCGCTTCAGCAGGCTGCGCCCCTTCGTCATGGTGGACTCCTACAAGGGGGAGACCTCCTACGCCGCCCGGCACCAGCAGCTCAGGGACTTCCTGGAGGGCAGCAAGAAGGACATACTCATCGGCAAGTACAGCAGCATGATAGGGGCCAGGAGGAGGACGGGGGGGCAGTTCGACGAGGACGGCAACCCTGCCCCGGACAAGCTGGAGGCCGTGTCCTCCGAGATAAGGGAGTTCGCAAGGATACTCAAGCAGCACGGCAGCCGGGTAGTCCTGGTCTTCGACGAGGCGCACAGGTTCAAGACCCCCGGCTCCCAGACCAAGGCCTTGGTCACCAACCTCCAGAGGCCCTGCAAGTGGGTCTGGGCCCTCACCGGCACGGCGTTCAAGAACTCCGCCGACGAGTTCTACTCCTCCATGAGCGCCCTGGGCGTCAGGCCCTTCGGCAGCATGTGGGACTTCGGGGAGGAGTTCTGCGTCTACCACAAGCAGTACATCGGGCACGGCGTCCACAAGCGGGTCCTGGACGGCTACAAGAACATGGAGGGGTTCAAGAAAGGGATGCGCCCCTTCTACCTCGGGCGCTCCCAGGCCCAGGTCAAGGAGCCCCTGCCCAGGCTCCAGACCACCTACCATCCCGTGGACCTGGACGAGAGGCAGCGCAGGCTGCTCCTGGAGGACATCCCGAACGGCACCTTCGTGCTACCTCCGACCCTGATAAGCGTGGCAGGGGAGATATTCGAGAAGGAGCGGGACCCCAGCAACGCCATGACGATGCTGAGCGTCCAGCAGCTCGTGGCCAACCACTGGGGCCTCCTGGACAGGGCGGACGAGAGGTCCTTCTACTCCCCCGTGCTCTCGCCCAAGGAGGAGGCGCTGCTCGACCTCCTGGACGGCGACCTGAAGGGCGAGAAGGTCATTGTCTTCAGCAAGTTCCTGCGGCATATCGACCGCCTCGACCGCCTGACGAGGCTCGGCAAGTTCACCTCCCGGCGCTTCCTGCGCATCACCGGCAACGAGGACGAGAGGCAGAGGAACGCCGCCAAGCGGCTGTTCCAGGAGTCGCCGGACCACGACCTGATAGTCATCAACGCGGCGGGCATCGAGGGCCTGAACCTACAGCAGGCGGCCCACATGGTATGCCTGGACCTGCCGTGGTCGTGGGGGGACCTCATCCAGCTCGTCGGCAGGATGGTCAGGTCGGCCAGCCCGCACTCCTCCTGCACCCTGCATGTCATCATCGCCAAGGGCACGGTGGACGAGTACACCATAGACGTCCTGCTCGGCAAGAAGGGGGTCTTCGAGGTCATCCTCGGGGAGGGGTACTCCGCTGGCCTGCTCGGGGGCAAGGAGAGCCTGGACCTGGAGTCCGGCATGGACTGCGGCACTGACGAGGAGTTCAAGCTGGAGCTGCTGAGGCATGCCCACCGCAGGGGCTCGTCCCTGAAGAAGTTCCTCCTGGGGGACAACATAGAGGCGGCCAGGGGGGACGAGGACTACACCATGCTTTTCGAGAAGAAGCAGGGAAAACCGGCCCGCCCGAGTAATAGCAAATGGAGCCTGGCCATACAGGAGGAGGAGCCGCTTGGGTAGCCTTGCCATAACAGCAGTGACCATCAGCGTCGAGGCCGCTGACAAGGAGTACGGCAAGGGAGACTCCCGGTTCACCAGCCTGAAGGGGAGCTACAGGGACGAGGGGGTTACCCTGGCAGACATAGACCTCGTGGTCCTGGACAGCCTGGACATGTTCCTGGCGGCATGGAGGTCCCTGCTCTTCGCCAAGTATACCCAGGGCACCCTGCCGGGGAAGGAGCTTACGGCGGCCCTGGACAGGGCAGTGCAAAGGACGGAGAAGGCCAGGGCATACCTGAAGAGGGAGGCAGATGGGCAGCAGCAACAGCAGCCTGCTACTGGAGACGCTCAGGGCTGAGGGCCTCCTGCGGGAGTCCTACATCCTGGAGTGCATCGGGGAGCTTGTCAAGGGGCTGTCCTATGCCTCCGAGGGCGAGGCGGTGTCCTACGAGGACATGTACGCAAGGCTGGCCCTGGAGGCGGACGCGCTCCCCAAGCTCTCCCTGGACCTGGACATCTCTCCGGGCACGGAGTCAAGGTACAGCATCCAGCTAACCCAGGGCATGGAGCAGGTAGTGGACAGGTGCGACCAGGCGCTCAGGAAGGCTATCCTGTTCGAGTCCAGGGTCAAGGACGCGGCCAGCAGGCTCAGGAAGGTGCGCGGCGAGTTCGGGGCGTGGTACTGCCTCGCGGCCACAGAGCGCCTGGCCCAGGCGGAGTCACGCCTGCCCTCCTTGCAGGTCAAGCAGCTCTCCGACTCGGAGTTCTCCCGCCTCTCCGGGGGGCTGGACGTTGCCATGGACAGCCTGCTCAGCGCCGTCAAGGCCCTGAAGGCGGAGATTACGGAGCACAAGAAGGCACAGATGGCCAAGTACAATATGGGCAAGGACCAGGTCAATGCCTCCTGGACCAGCCATATGCCGGTCTTCGGGGGCAGCGGCGACATAACCACGGAGGACCCCGGCAGGCTGCTGGAGGAGGAAGAGGAGGAAGGGCCGCCGCTGGGCTCCCCCCCTGAAGATGACGGCGGCATAAAGGGGACGTTCAAGAAGTACGGTACCCCCCGGCCCTCCCGCCTGGTGGAGGAGCAGTCATGATAAGCCACATAGCAGCAGGGGCCGAGGACGGGCTTGTCATTGGCCTTGTCCTCTGGGTAGGCATTATGATACTCGGGCTGACGATAGATACCGTCTTCGACAACGGCAACCCGGCAGTCACACTGAAGATAGCCTTCAGGATGCTGGCAATCCTTGCCGGGGGCGGCACGCTTGTCGGCACGCTCCTGTCTATCCTGCCAGGGGGGCGGCCATGAGCGATGGCCATGGTGACTATCAGGGTTGACCCCAACTACTGCGGCCCCACCCTGGCAGAGCTTGGCGGCACGGTGGGGGACATCCCTGACGACCCCCTGCCGGTCAGGTGGACGGGCACCAGGGAGGAGGCGGAGCTTATAGGGAGGCTCCGTGTCTCCCGTAGCATAGCAGTGTACGTCTCTGGCCTTGCGGACATGTCCACGGCCGCCTGCGCCCTGGGCGCTCCCCTCCAGGTGGAGGGCAAGCAGGCCATGGCGGCAAGGGACGCCCTGGCAAGCCGCAGGCTGTACGACTGGAAGAGGTACTCGGGCGAGGCAGGGCCGGCGGCGGCGAAGGCCCTGGTGGTCAGGCTGGCGGCCGACGGCGTCAGGCAGGGGATGAGGCCGAGGCTGGCCCGGATAGCCACGGACGTGCTCCAGGGGAGGGCAAGCCCCATGGACGCCGACATCCTCATGCGCATATAGGGAGGACTGATGGCAAGCGACCCAGAAGTGATAAAGAAGGTGCTGGAGATGTGTGCGGGAGAGACTGCGGCAGGGCCGGGAACCCAGGAGCAGCAGGGGGGGGCATATACCCCTCCTCCCAAGGCCGGTGCCGACCAGGAGGCATGGGTCAAGGACCGCATCAGGACAGCGATTACGGCGGCCATATTCCTGGAGAGGGCCCAGAAAGTGAGGGCGGACCAGGACATCATCATGTGCGGCATCGAGGGCATCGTCAACGGGGCGGCGGTAGAGATAATCCGTACCCTCGGCATGGACCCGTCCTATACCAACCTGAAGAGGCCGCCCGTAAACTACGCCATGCACGGCATGTCCATCACCTAGGGGGGATATGGAAGAGGGCTGCAACGAGAGGGTATACGACTGGGAGAACCACGAGGCGAACCTGGCCATCTGGAACCAGTACGGCTCCGAGCTGGCAGGGAACTTCGGCACCAAGCCCTGCGGCGGGCCCGTGGTATGGGGTGGCAAGTGTGATAAGCACAAGGTAGAGCGGAGGAGGCCCGATGCCGGCCGGGGCCGCAGGAAGGGGGACCAAGATGCAGGAAGGCCATGAGCACAGCTTCGTGCCCACGAGGTACGAGCCCAGCCTGCTGCGCATACTCACGCTGAGGGAGAGCAAGGCGGTGGAGGAGACATGCAAGTACTGCGGGGAAAAGCGGGAGCCACAGCCCGGAAAGTAGGGAAGTGGCTCGGCAAAAAGCTCAGGTTCCGGGTCCGGCGCTGGGACGTTGCCATGAAGGGCTGGAAGAGGGAGGACGTCCGGGTCCTGATAGACTGCTCTGACGATGTCTGGTACTGGGCGCTGCTCGACTGGCTATGGCTATGGCAGCAATGGCTGTGCCATGGCCTTGGGTATGTCCCCCTGCCCAGGCTCATTACCCGCATCAAGGGGCACTGGGACAAGGACGACCCTAAGTACTATGCCCCTATAAGCGACTGGTTCGGGGACGAGGTGGGGGCGTTCTGGCACTCCTGGGTATGCGACCCCGTCAACCAGTGGATATGGCCGCACCTCGACAAGCACTGGCTGCAACTGGAGCTTACGGTAGAGGAGGCCAGGAAGAGGCTCTACCCTGACAGGTTGGAGTGGCTGGAGGAGGAGATAAGGCGGCACGAGAAGTACGATGCCGATAACCCCCACAGGGACGACTGGGAAAAGGTGTAAGTGCCTTAAGAGAGGCGAAAAAAGCCGGGTCCGCTATCCACGAGGCTGGCGGTAACCGCAGATGCAAACAGGGCAAGGGTACCCACGAAGGGTGTTGGCCTGCGAACCCATCACAGGAGACACCGATGACCAAGACGCTTACGACAATCAACGACCAGAGCAACCTGGGGTTCCACGAGGGAATGGTGGCCCGCATGGAGGCGGCATTCCATTCCTACGGGGACTACCGCAATAACTTCAAGGGAAGGTACAAGAAGGCCTTCCTGAAGGACGTGGAGGAGCATCTCGGGGCGATAGTGGACAGGTGGAAGCAGCACGTGTCCAAGACTACCAACGCCAACTGCAACGCCGTGCTCTCGGCCATAGAGAGGCTGAAGCTGTACGCTGTGGGGGGCATGACAAGGGGAGGGGAGGTAGGGCCGGGCAACACCGAGTACCTGATGGACTCCTCCAACTTCGAGATGATTGAGTACTCCTTCCCGCAGGTCCCCAGGGCTAAGTTCGAGGCCACGGGGTTCATGGCCTCCCCTGGGGCATGCGGCACGCCGGAGGGCGAGGCACAGGCAGCGGCGGGATATACCTATGGCAACAAGAATGGAGACTAGATGGGCACAGTCCCAGTTTTCGTCAACCGTTCCCCATGGAACGAGCTTATCCTCCGGGGCAGGAGGCATGTCAAGACGCTCTCCTTCCCGTGGAAGTACCGGGGCCCTGTCCTCCTGTACACCTCCAAGGACAGGGAGGACCCCGAGGGATGGGACATCTATGGCCTTCCGCAGAGGGCCGGAGGCCCGAAGGGTGCAATCGTAGGGACAGCAGTCGTCACTGACGTCGTCCCCATCGGGGAGGCCCCGGACGAATGGTATGCCGAGGACCCGAACCTGCTCGGCACGGACGGGCAGGCCTACCTTGTCCGGGTCAAGGATGCGAGGAGGCTCAGGAGGCCCATCCCCTGGAGGCTTAAGCAGGGCACCATCAGGATAGGGAAGGCACCGGCAGGGCTGCTCAGGAGGGCCAAGTGCTCAGCGTCCCGGTAAGCATAGAGCGCATCAACCTGGTCTGGAGCACGGACTGGCACCTCAGCGCCACGCCGCCCGGAAGGCGGGCGGACGACTACCTGGCAGCCATCCTGGCCAAGCTGGAGTTCGTCCGGCAGGTGACCCAGAGGGTGCAGGGCATAGCGCTCTGCGGGGGCGACGTGTTCCATATCAAGAGCGCCCGGCACCCTGCCAACTCCCTGTCCATGCTGGCCCTGGCTACAAAGTCGCTCAGGCTGTTCCAGACAGGCATGGTCTACGGGTCGGTGGGCAACCACGACCTAGGGTGGGGCGAGAGGATGGACTCCCTCCCCGGCCAGCCGCTCGGCGTGCTGCTGGCGGCAGGGGCATACTATCCCCTCTGGGAGGACCCAATCCTCGTCCATAACGGGATGCTGGGGCTGGCCGTGCAGGTGGAGTCGTTCCCCTACGGGCACGCGGAGGAGACGCTGGAGCGGATAATGGCCTCCCGCAGGCACCCCAGCGCTAAGTGGCACGTAGGCATTGTCCATGCCTATGGCGGGCCCGAGGGGGGGTCGTACTGGGGGGAGAAGACCATAGGGTACGACCAGGTCGCCGGGTCGGACTTCGACTTCCTGCTCTGGGGGCACGACCACAGCAGCAAGGGGGTAAACAGGGTAGGCAGCACGACCCACATACAGCTAGGGAGCCTTGCGAGGGCCGCCCTGGACAGCGACCAGGAGGAGCGCCCCGTGGTGATAGCGGTAGTGTCCCTGGCCAGGGAGGACAGCAAGGTCAGGGAGATAGCCGTGCCTGTAAAGCCCCTGGAGGAGGTCTTCGCGGTGGCCGACCAGGGGGTCAGGAAGGTAGAGAAGAGCGACGAGATGAGGCGGTTCTTCGCCGGGCTGGAGGAGAAGGTCGGGGGCATCGAGGCCGCCGACCCCACGGAGGCCCTGAAGGAGCTGTGCAAGGACGAGCCCCGGCTGCTGGCCCTGGTGCGGGAGCTTTGCGGGCTGTAGGGAGTATTTGCTAGCATGGTGACAGAGACAACGGACGAGAGGGCGACAAGGAGAAGGAACAGGGGGCTTGCCACGGCCCTGCTGGTGCTGGTGTTCACGGCGGGGTCTGCCTGTAGCGCAGCCTCGGCCGCCTACTTCTCTACCCAGCCTGCCTACCCTAACTTCACGTTCGGGTGCGGCTTCGCGGCAGTGGTCCTCGGGCTCTCCGCAGTCATCACGGCAGGGGTAATGGCCTCCCTGGAGGAGCGGTAAATGAGCGATGCACTCTCCGATATCGCCAAGGACGGGTACAGGGCGGAGGCAGTCAACAGCTATTACAGCGCCCTGCTGGAGTGGCTGAAGGACCGTACGTCGGAGGGGGAGGACAAGGTCAGGAAGGCCGCCTCCTATGCCGATGCCATGGGAAGCCATGGGTACTGGTCCTCGCCCACCCACCTCAAGAGGAGGCTG
>Ga0187876_1001687_pt1 | contig 17984 bp, 25 predicted proteins | sample June2016WEW_17_4_FD_133000 | JGI IMG/M metagenome (GOLD analysis project Ga0187876, IMG submission 133000) | Peatland microbial communities from SPRUCE experiment site at the Marcell Experimental Forest, Minnesota, USA - June2016WEW_17_40 | ecosystem: Environmental > Terrestrial > Soil >...
CGCCGCGAGAACGAATTTTTATTTCGTCATTGCGAGGAGCGGAGCGACGAAGCAATCCAGAGCCTTGTATCTCAAAAGACTGGATTGCTTCGCTTCGCTCGCAATGACGAGGGTATGGGGACCCATCCGCGATTCTGAGCCAAGCGGTACCGCCCCCTCACCCCACCCTCTCCCCGCGTGCGGGAAGGCCGCTTACGGAATGTAATAAAACGGATTCGGCACCTTGAATCGGCGTTCGGCGCGGTCGCACCGTCCGGCGTTGCCACACCGGAGATCGCTTTCCTGATCGCCGATATTGGCGATGATCATGTAACCGAGACGGCTTTCGATATCGATGCGCGCGGCCGTCTTATAATCGGCTACCGGGTGGCCGAGCGTGCTCGGGTCGCGCAGATAAAGGCCGTCCCAATCGTGATAGCCGGCTTGCTCGAGGTTCTGTTCGGTCGCTTCTTTGATCTTGGCGACTTGGAGCCGTCCGGTGATGAAAAATACCGCGACGTTGGTGCAGTTGGTGCGGGGCGGCTGATCTTTGCATTTGGCGAAATTGAAAAGATCGAGCGTGGGCTTGAGCGCCGGCGCTTGCGCGCTTTCTTCCCAAGCTTGCTCGCCGCAGGCTGCGTACTTGTCGGCGAGGTCGCAGGGGCCGCCCAAGAAAAACGCGAAGTGGTTCTTGTAGATCCTGGCCCAATTCGACAGCGAGGTTTCGTCGATATCGAGGACGATGGCCGGCTTGCCCACCTGCGGTGCGCGCATCTCGACCCAGTCGCGCGCTTCGGCGAGCGTTTTGGCGACGTCGGTGTCGTATTGGGTGCAGCGGTAATAGACCAGCCGGTTCTTGATGAGATCGAGGTTGAGGGGCTGCGAGAAATCGATGGCCTGCGGCGCGGGGGCAGGGCAGCCCTCCGGCATTTGCGCCGCAGCCGGACCGGCCGCGAAGAGGCCGAAAAAGGCGACCGCCGCCGCCAGGCTCACGTATTTTCGGACGCCATCCGTTGTCGGTATGAGTCCTGAACGGACCTGAAACATGACACGCGCTCCCGCTGAGATGATACACGTCATGGTAGTGTTTCCCGTAAACCTGAGGCAAGCACCCAGCTTGGCCTCGCGCTCGCCGCCGGCCGCCCCTCTTTATACAGATCGTATGGCGCCGTCATGAACGGATTGGCGTCGGAGGCAGGGACCTGATCGGCAGGTGCGCCTCGCGTAGAGGAAGAAAGCGGTTACAATCATTTGACACACCGGGGATTCGCCATGCTGCATTACACTGCACTCGTCACCGTCCTCGCCATACTCTTTTACTTTTACACAGGAGCACGCGTGCCGCGCGCCAGGCAGAAATTCGGCCTGAAAGCGCCCGTGATGATGTCCGGCCAACCCGAATTCGATCGCATTTTCCGCGTGCAGCTGAACACGCTGGAATGGATGCCGATCTTCCTGCCGCTGCTGTGGCTGTTCGCCTACTACGTCAGCGACATCGGCGCGGCGGTGCTGGGTCTCATTTGGATCGCCGCCCGCATCCTCTACATGGTGACCTATACCAAGGATGCCGCTAAGCGCGGCCCGGGTTTCGCCATCCAAGGGGCCGTTTGCGGGGTGCTGCTCGTCGGCGCGCTTGTCGGTATCGTCACGAGCCTCGTGCATGGCGGTTGACGGCTGACGGCAGCGGCCGGCGGCCGGGCAAGCCGCGAAGTCGCGTCGTTCTCCACCTTCATTCGCTCCCTTCATCTTCATAACGGGCCGCCAGACCGATGCCGCGTACGCTTGAGAAATTCGCCGTCTTCGCGGCGCCGGGTGTTTTTGTCCTGCTCTGGGCGTCCGGCTTCATCGGCGCAAAGCTCGGGCTGCGCTATGCCGAGCCGCTGAGCTTCCTGGCGCTGCGCATGATCGCGGTGGTGGGGCTCGTGGTCCTCATCATGCTGGTCACGCGGCCAAAGTGGCCGGGCGGCGCCGGCATGGTGCACAGCGTGGTGACCGGCCTCATGGTACACGGCTTTTATCTCGGCGGTGTTTTCGTCGCCATCGAAAACGGCCTTCCCGCCGGTCTCGCCGCCCTGGTCGTGAGCCTGCAGCCGGTGCTGACCTCGACCCTCGCCAACCGCTGGCTCGGCGAACGCGTGCTGCCGCGGCAATGGCTTGGCTTGCTGCTCGGCCTCCTCGGCGTCTATCTGGTGGTGCGGGAGAATACCGCCGGCGCGACCGCGCCGCTGGCGTGGGCGGCGATCGTGGCGGCGCTCCTGGGCATCACCGTCGGCACGCTTTACCAGAAACGTTTCGGCGGCGGCATCGATTGGCGTCCGGCCTTGTGCATCCAGTACGCGGCCGCCGGAATTTTTTTTGGGCTCGGCGCGCTGGCGTTTGAAACCCGCGTCGTGCATTGGACCGCCGAATTCGTGTTCGCGCTGGGCTGGCTGGTGTTCGTGCTTTCGTTCGGCGCCATCTGGCTGTTCTATTTCCTCATCCGCCGCACCGCGGCGACGTGCGTGGCGAGCCTGTTCTATCTGACGCCGCCGCTCACGGCGCTGATGGCCTGGGCGTTGTTCGACGAACGGCTGGCGCCGCTCGCTCTTGTCGGCATGGCGACCTGTGTCGCCGGGGTGTTTCTGGTCAATTGGCGCCCCGGTGGTGCAGGAGCTTGAGCCGCGGTAACGTCGCTCACCAGATCGCACGCGTTCTTCAGGAGCAAAATGTCATGAGCGCCCATGGACCGATCGAATATCGCGACGCCGCAGCGGACGTGCGCGCGGTGTTCGACGACATCAAGCGCACGCGGCAGGTCGAGGACGTCAATAATTTCTGGAAATATCTGGCGCACGATCCGGTCACGCTCAAGCGCACCTGGGACAGCGTCAAGGCGATCATGGCGCCGGGCGCGCTCGACGCGGTGACCAAGGAGATGATCTACCTGGCGGTGAGCGTGACTAACGGCTGTGCCTATTGCATCGCCAGATCGTGAGGCGTCAATGGCTGATTTTGCTGATTAATGCGCTATTTCTTGCCTACCTGTGACCTTGACATGTGACCCCAACATGTGACACCAAGAGGCATGGCGAAGCGGAAAAATCCCCCCGGCCTCCAACAGCGTCACCGCACTTGGTACTACGTCCGCAAGGTGCCGCGTGATCTTCGCGCCCGGTTCTCCTCGAAAGGCAGCAAGCCACTCCTAAAGGTCGTAGTGAGCCTAGAGACACAGAACGTCCGGGAAGCGCAGGCAAAGCGAGACGAGCTTGACGGCCATTGGACGCGGCAATTCGAGAGGGCCAGAGCCGGGGCTCCGCTGAGCGGCGCCGATATCGCGGAGGCTAAACGGGAGGTTTATCTATCCGCGCTCGATCACATGGAAGCCCAGGCGCGGGCAGGGCTGGCGCCCAAGGCAGAGCCGCAAGAGCCCCCGGACGGTAGTGAACTCGAACCCAGGGCCGATGAGATAGCCGCACTCAGTATTGCGCATGAACTCTATGGCGAAGCGCTGGAGGAAGGCGACTACAGCATGGCCCTGGCGGACCTAGCCGCTATTGAGCGACGGCTGCGGGTCAAGATTGAGCCCGATACAGATACCTATCGCCAGTTGGCCGACGCGATCCTAGTTGCCAACATGGAAGCCTTTGCAGCCAGAATGAAGATAGTCCGCGGGCTCCCGGTCGAAATACCTGCACCACTCCCGGCGATCGTGCGGCCAGTAATTCGGGACGCTGTTGCCTTTTCCGTCGCCGCGGATGCTTTCCTAGCTGAAATGCAACGCGATCCGGCCACGCGACTAACCGATAGTTCCCGCCGACAATATGCCAAGGCGTTCCGCCTGTTTGGCGAATATATCCACAATGGCCCGCTTGTAGCCGTCGATCGCAAGGCGGCCAGTAGTTTCCTTGACACGATCGCGCGCCTCGATCCGACTTGGGGCCAGCACCAAAAGAGCCGCGATCTGCCGTTGTCGGAATTGCTGAAAAAGTTCGGCCAGGGGGAAGGACAACTATCGAACGCCGCTCTTAATCACTACGTCTCTGCGCTCAAATCGTTGTTTGACTGGGCGCGCAAACGTGGCGACTTTGAGCGCGACAATCCGTTTGCAGAGCAATCGAGAAAAGCAGGCGACGATAAATGGCAGCCTTACACGATGGCGGAATTGGCCACGTTGTTAGATGCAATACCGGCCGGCTCGACAATGCGATGGGTAACGCTAGTCGGGCTATTTAGCGGGATGCGCTTGGAGGAAATTTGCCAGCTTCGCACCAGTGACGTGAAGAACGAGGCCGGGGTTTGGTTTTTCGACATTCTGAAGGCCAAGACGGAAGCCGGTATTCGTCGTGTGCCAGTGCATAGCAAATTGATTGCAGTGGGCATCCTTGATTTAGCGGAGGGGCAAGGGCAACTGTGGCCAGAATTGAAGCCGAGCGGTAGAGACAACAAGCTATCGGTGGATTTTAGCAAGAGGTTCGGGCGCATGCGGCGAAACGCAGAAATCGAGAGGAAAGGGCTGGCCTTCCATTCGCTGCGAAAGAACTTCACCACAGCGCTCGATCAAGCTGGCGTAGCACAGGCAGACGCGGCAGTGTTGTTAGGGCATGCGCGCGGCTTCAGCTTCGATCGCTATTCGGGAGGGCCGGGGCTCCAGCGGCTCCGCGATGTGGTGGAGCGGGTATCCTATCCGGCGCTAATCAATCACTTGCACATCGAATGAGGGGAGGGATTGTGATGGCAAAGACCGAAATGGAGTGGAAACAAAACGGGGAAATTCATCGCTGCGGCGACTACACGATTGTTGAACACAACCAAGATGGAAAGCGCCGGTACAGCTTAGAATATGGTGATCGCTACGTGCGGGAAGGAAACTATGCGACCCTCTCGGACGCCAAGCGTGCGGCTTCAGAACATGCAGATAAGGGTTCCCTGCTGAATGAGTTGCAGAGTGAAGATCGTAGCAGTTCCGACGCGCCGAATGGTGCGATGACCCGCTACTACCTTGTGGTGGACAATAACGATAAAGAGATAATTACAAAGTACGATGATTTTGCTACAGCAAAGCGTGCTTACGACAAAGACGTGGAATTGCTAAAAACGAAACTTCGCCATGTGGCCTTGTGGTCCAATGATGGAAATGGCGATCGGTGTTTATTTCACGCCGAATTCAGAGAAAAGAAGTAGGCAGACCGCGCTTGGTTCCACTTTAATGCGCATCCATCAACTTCTGATCGCTGCCCACCCGCTTGACGTCATAGGTCTGCTGAAAATTACCGTCGTCTAGCGCGCTGAGGTTTAGATGTTCAAAAAACCACCCTCCAGCCTTCGTCCGAATATCGAGAATGTATGCTCCGGTCGGGAGGGCAAGGTTGAGCCGGCGCAATATCTCGTGCGGGTAAATCGTGCCGACCGAAAAATGCACTCCGTTTTGCAGGAAGTCACCACTTCGAGTGATCACAAAGGCGGCGTCGTAAATGGGTAAATCGCCCGGATTCGTGACTGCCAACGGAAACTTCTCTTTCGGATTCATTCCAGGACCATAAAGAAACGACACCGCGAAGAATTGGTTGCCGCCTAAATTCTCTTCACTCATTTTCTTGCGAGCTTGATCCGAGGCAGTTACAGCGACCAGACCCGCGATTACAAAGCCTGCGGTCCAAGCTACGCGTTGCCACTTGGTGACGGCGAACCAACTCGCCATAACACCCATCAGGCCCAAGATGACAGGCATCGCCACATCTAGGGGTTCGAAAAAGCTCTTGTCAGGGACCATGCGCGAGAGTCCTAGCCCTAGCTCGCTAGCTTGTCAGCCCGGAAATGGTTCGAAGCCAATATCAGAACCACGCCAACCCGGATGCTGTAGCGTCGCGCCTTTGTGGCCGCAGACTGAGCGACGCCTCCTAGTTTCGCCGCAAACAAGTTAGAAGTCCCGTTCCCGCTTCAACTTAACCCAAGCAGTACGAGCTGCACAAAGCCGGAGCAAACACTCCGCGACGCTCGCATAGCTATCGTCCTTCGGGCCAGAACAGTCGTATTTCGTATTTGCTTCCAAGCCATAGCGAAAATCGTGTGCTTTTTGGCAAACGAGATTATATATCTCATCCGGCGCCGGCCCGGCAAAGCACATCACGCCCTCGCAAATTGATGCTATCGAATGTGCCTTCCCCTCAAACGATATCGGTGGCTCTGGTGCGCCATACAGCCAGTTATCAAAAGCAGCAACAGCCTGATTGAAGGCGTCACGATACTCCGGTGGGATCGGTCGTTTAGCTTCGGGTTCGCTCATCATTTTATGCTATGGTAAATTCACTGTCTTGAAAAGGTGTTTTGGCGACAGGATTCCCAGAGCAAGCCGGCGTCGCGTTGGGGTTCGCCGAGTGACTTTTTAGATCAAGCCGCCTGCGACAAAACGACTCAAGATTTTCAGATTGGCTCCGCGTGTGTGTCAGCTTCCCCGATTTTATTTGCGCGGGCGAAGTCTTGGGCCCCGGCCGGCATACACCCCTGGTCTATTTGGCCCTCGATCAATAGGACGCGCAAGATCGTAGCTCGATCGTTGCAGCCGAGCGATCAAGACCTGGCGCATGATCGAGAGCCAAGGCGAGCGATCAAACAAAGCCATCCGAAATGGTGCGTTCGCACGCGATCTAAAAGTGCAATAAAATCAGTGCATGAAAATTTGTTTGTTTGATCATCTGAAAACAGTTGAATTCGGATTGCTGATTTGCTATATGTGATCGTGCGAGTGGTGCTGAAACCTCCGCTCGCATCAAAACCGGATGAAAGGACCATCCTATGTTTAGCAAGCGACACTATGAGACCATCGCGCGTGTCATGCAGGACACAAAGCCCGATGGCACGTTCACCACTAATCAAATCCGACTAGACCAATGGGCGCACATTCGCGACATGCTTGCGCGCGCCTTTGCCCGCGACAATGGGCAATTCAAGCAAAATCGGTTTGTTGCGGCGTGCGAGCCCGGCGCCAATGTGAGGGCCCGGTCATGACCCACAACGATCCCTATGCCGGCAACCGCATTGACTACATGAATGCGCGCCGCAATGCCAAGCCAGCTAGCGGCGGTCGCAACTATGCCAAGCCCGTTAATCCGGTGGACATACGCGACCGCGAAGCCGGCCTCGATCATTACGAAAGGACTATGGAACAGGTCGCGGTGATCTTTGCCGACTTCCGCTCATGGTCGCGCAATCTGCCGCCGATCGGCGCGACGGCCGAAGAGATGGAGTTTTAGTCATGCGATACCGCAAACGATACAGCAAACCATCAGTGCGGACTATCGTGGTCAAATACGCTGGCAAGTGTACTTGCTGCGGAGCGCCGATCGCTGCCGGCGAGATGGCGGATTATTACCCTGTCGGCACCATTGCCGGCGCGAGCGAAGGGCGGATCGCCCATGTTGGCGGTCTTGATGGTAATTCGGCGCGGTGTACTGCCGAAATCCGAAAGCGGCCCGATCCGGGCTATGTGGACATTGATCGGCAGTACGAAGATCAGTGCGCCGACATCTGCGGCAGGTAGCCATGAAAACCCCGCAAGTCGCCGCAATGCCGGGCATGGCCGCATTAGGCTTACGGCCGCGCGCCACAGATGAAAAGACCGTCGCGGAGCGCAAATGGCAAGCGGGGCTCAAACCCCGCAAGGCGCAGCTCCCGGCAGATCATGGGCTGTTTTCCGATGAGGCAAACCAGCTCGATCTAATCGAAATGTTCCAAGAGCCGACTAACAGCGATTGATTGCAGCCCATGCCCTTCCGTTATTCGCGGGAGGGCATGATCGGCAATCTTGCCAGCAGTGGAGGGTTTCACATGAGCAAACGCGCGGCGCTATATGTCCGGGTCTCGACAGATAAACAGACCGTTGAAAATCAGGTCGCGGCCTTGACTAAGGTGGCTAATGCCCGCGGCTGGGAAATCGTTGCGACATTCAATGACGCTGGCATTTCGGGAGCCAAGGGCAGGAAGGATCGTCCAGGGCTTGATGACATGCTGAAGCAAGCCCAGCGTCACAGGTTCGATGTTGTGATGGCATGGGCGATCGATCGCATTGGCCGCTCGCTGATCGACCTACTCGGCACAATCCAACACCTCGAAGCTTGTAACGTCGATCTATACCTCGATCAACAAGCGATCGACACGACAACCCCGACCGGAAAATTGATGTTCCAGGTCTGTGGTGCCTTTGCCGAATTTGAGCGATCGCTAATCCGACAGCGCATTCATGCCGGCCTCAAACGCGCGGTCGCCAATGGCACGACGCTAGGGCGCCCGTTGAATGACCCTGAGGCAATCGACAAGGCGCGCAAGGAGCTAGCCAAGGGCATCGGCATCAATCGAGTGGCGAAGCTTGTTGGCCTCAGCAATGGGACCATCGCGCGGATCAAATCGGAGATGAAAATTCCCGCCTAGAGCGGGATAAGGCGGCGAGACGCAGGGCTGAAACCCCTACGCCTCGCCTAACCACAACGGATGAAAGGACCATCGTCATGGCTGAGACCAGCTTACACCTAACCTGCGCAATTTTGTGCCTCATGTGCGTATCGCTCGGCGCTTGCCTTGGATACGTCATTTTCGCGATCATCAAGGCAGCAATAGACCACGAGGAAAAAATCAATCGCCGCCTTGACCATAGGGGTGACCAGTGAACGCCCTCACTCAGGTAGAACGCGATCTGCTTATCGAAGCCTTGGCAGCGCTTCTGACGGTTTGGACGCGCTGCCATCCACGAGACGAAGCGAAGGCGCGAGCCATTATTGCCCTAGCTCAGAGGATCAAGAGCGGCGCTAGAGCCCAAGAGAGGACCTGAACCCTCCCCGCTGTTTGACATCGTGAAAATCCACCCGCGGCGGCCCGGGTTGATTATGGCGTCACGCGGCCGTGTGCCCGTGACACACCCCGGCAGCAGTGCCTTCAGCTCACGGCCGATAGTGTCGATTGTCGGCAAGCCATCCTAGAGGTTTTGTCGCCGAATGGATTTAGGGCCAGATCGAGCGCGAGACAGGGTGAAAATCGGCCAACGGAAGGAAGGTTGAAGAGCCTGAGGCCAGTATATGGACAGCTCCAATTTTGAAATAAGAATTTTCCTGCACCCCTCGGTGACGTACATGGGCTCTACATAGCCCCATGTAGTCGCCCTCAGGGTACTGCAAGTGTCGGACATGTCCTGCTCCCCATTTGTCCGCGACCTTCCTAAGAGCTTAATTTATAAGAGGAAAATGCCGGGCACTTTCTGCACCCCATTTGCACACCATTTCCAAATCTGCCGGGCAAGGCTTGCACCCCTGTCCGCGACTTGCACCCCATTCAGATATATCTAACTTCGGGGCTAAGTTGATTTTCTGGCCACGGTCCCGGACAGCCATTTCGGACACCTTAAGGCCGCCATAGGCGCACCGCTTCGCGGCCCGTACCTCAATCATCGCTCTGCTCTTCGTCGTCTAACTCGGTCGCTGGCAGATACCAGCATCGGCAGGGTTTCCTTGTTCCAGGGCGGTTGCGCTCACCTACCATCCTTCGGAGGCGCCCCGCCCGCGATGGCTTGCCGGCAGCGACTTCAAGATCATGCATGTAGCGTCCCTCTTGATTTTCAATCTTCTGTTCTTTGGCGTGGAAGTCCTTATCATTGATGCGATCGATAGGCTCAAGGAAGTGAAGTCCGAGGCGCGCGGCTACGTCCTTATCTTGGTGCTGGGCGACTAATTTCTTTGTCAGATCGTCGTCAAACAAGCCATCATCTTCATCACGAATATTGTTGACCTGAAGGATCGTCGCTATTCTGGCCCCAAGCTCCGCGAGCTTCCCATCAAGCGGGTTAGGCGGCACTAGCTTGGCCTTGGCGGTCAATATTTCCTCATCGCTGATTTGCATCGGCACAGGCGCGGAGACATTCTTTAAGCTGAGATGCTTCTGGATACGAAAGCCCAAGCTGCGCTCGGCTTCACCTTCGCGTACATGATGCACCCATATCTCGCGCAATTCTTTATGGCCGGCGATGCCCCGCACTTCAAGGATGGTGCCGGGATCGGCGATGATCATAGTGGACCCTAAGGCGCCCCGCTTTTCATTCTTGCCGAGGTGGTGTATCAGTATAACGCAGCACTTGAGCCTCTGGCGGATCGCTTTCGTTGCCTGCGTGAGTTGCGTTCCGAAACCGGGCGCATTCAAATCCTGTCCCGGCGACGCTTGGCCAAGCGTATCGATCACCACAATATTTGGCTTCTGGTTTTCCAGCAGCAACATCAAAGCCACTTGGCTATCAGTATCAAACAGATTAGGAGCGCTTCTGTTAGTAATCCAATATTTGCTAAGGTTCTCAATCGAGATGCCGTGTCCTTTGGCGATGGCTTGCACGCGCGTGGTGCGGACACCATAGGAGCCCTCGCCGGCGAAGTAGGAAACCCGCAACCCCTTTTCCACGGCGAGCTTGATCAAATAACTTAGCGTCACGTAGGTTTTCATTGATCCCTTTTTGCCTTGGATCAATGCGACATAGCCTTCTGGGTCTTTCTGCAACAGCTTGGCGTCATCATAAAATTCCGGCGCCGGCAAATCGATGTCATCGATCGGGCGCGTGCCTGCCATCAAGGCCAGATGCCATTGCACACTGCGCCACTGATCTTCCTTCATATCGGCGGGGCGTTGATAAGTCGCGCCGTTGATTGTCGTATGCGCGGAGAGCGCAGGGAGGTTCGCATCCTTGAACGCCACATCGGGCGGCTCGACTGCAAAGGCGCCCGGCTCATTCTGGCCATTGCGTACCGCAGACAGCACACGCTCGCGAACAAACTCCGGTTGATCGTTCGGAGTGCAGTGCGGATACCAAGTTTCTAGCATCAACTCTAATGCCTTGCCAGATGACAAGCCAAGGTCGCGGACCAGCTCGCAAGCAACTTCATAGCAAGTGTCGTGGCCACGTTTGCCTATGATAGAAAGGCGCCCATTCTTGACCTGAGTTTCAAGATGAGTTCGGGCGCGGATGATGTTGCCGGACAGATCAAGCTCTTTGACTGCCGCGCTCATCGGCTCAGCTCGCGGAGCTAGCTTGGCTTCAATCTCGACCGGAAGGGCAACGATGCTTCTATCTGCTTTGACTTCATATCGCTTGCCCTCCACAATCGAAGGGGGGAGTAGCGCGTAGCTTCCCCGGCCGCGCGTATCGATATGAGGGCCTAGTCCTTTGTCCGGCTTTTTCTCATCGCCAACGGTGGTGGGGACCGATCCGACAAAATAGAAGTGCGTACCTCCGCGCGGTGTAGCAACCTCATAAGTGTCAGGGAGATCGAGTGCAGCGACGTTGCAGCCTTCGTGGTAGGTGTCAGCGTCTACTAAGGCCAGTCCCGCCTGCTCAGGTTCAAAGGCGACGTTGTAATTTGGGTTCTCGGTCCACCATGCTTCTATCTGCGTGGGATCAGTGGTCGCGTCTTTGAAGCCGTGATCCGTCGCTGGCTTCTTTGTTCCAGCCTCGCACGGGAACACTGGCCAGCCCTGTGTCGCATAATCAAGTGCAGCCTTGTGCAGTTCGGACTTTTGCTCTTTGGGTTGCTCCAAAGCGGCGCGGAATGTCGTCCATTCCTCTGGCGTGGGATCGCGGTCGAGGTTTTCGAGGCCGGTAGATTTAAGCGCCGCTCGGCACTCCCGCTCGCCGTGCTTGGCGATCAATGCCTTTATATCAGCATCAGTGGGGGGCTTGAAATCTGTGGGGGTTTGTTCTACATTGCCCATGTTGTTTCCTTTTCGGTTTCGGCGCTCGTACCGCCGCGACATTCAGGGCTGCCCGGCAAGGCAGTCCTTTCCTTTTCAGGCGCTTACCTCCCGGTCCACGGATCAATATCAACGCCAAGGCATTGGCCATCGTTGTTTGAGCCAAAAACCTTCTTTCGGTTGCGCTTGTTGCGGAGCTTGATGCCTTCGCCCGGCGCCGTGCCGTAATGCGCCCACTCCGGCGCTATCTGTTCGCCGTTGTTGGGCTCTGAGCCGTCGAGTGGCTTCTTGTCTTCACCCATAATGTTCTCCTGTTTTGTAAGGGCGTCCTGAAAATATGTCCCAATCGTCCAAACCCTTCGCGGGACCATTTTTGCTTGCACCAGGAAATGAATTTCCCCGCATCACGCCAAGCATCCGCGCGTACCGCATATCCATAACGGCGTAGCGCAGTGCGGACGTTAGATCGTCATTCTCAGGGACATACTCATTGTTTTTGTCATAGTGCAGATCGCGGAGTTCTTCGCGGAGTTCAAGCAAATGCCGGGCGATCTTGAGTTTGCCAGTGGCGAACATGCTTTCCATGAGGGCAAAGGTCGCTTCGAGGCCGTAACCGCCCGTTTTCAGCGTCGCGTGAGTACCGCGGAGATTAAGGCCGAGTGACTTATAAACACTGGCGAAGGTCTGCCCTGTGGTGTCGGCGCGTTGGTGGCCATCTGCCGGCCAGGAAGTAGTTGCGTCCCAAGCGCCCCATTGTTTAATCGCGGCGACATGCACAGGCGGAAGCTGTTGCTTGATCCGAATTGCGTTCATGACGTACAGCGCTTGCGTTGAAGCATCGACCGCGCAACTGACAAACGCGAAGGGATGCGATTGGCTCGAAAGGCCGCCGTGGCTAAAATCGACGGCATTGATCCAGAGCCAATGTTCAGGAACATCTTCGGGCTTCGTGTCGTGCAGATAGGTTGCCTCATCGAAATTGAATACGGCGCCATAGCCCGGTAGATCGTCGCCCATAAGCCGCGTTGCCCGCTCGCGCTCGGAATAGCTTGCTTCGGCAATGCGAATATCCTCTGGCGAAAGAAACGTGTTGTTATAGATCGACATTCTCACTTCGCCGCGATCAGTCTTACCGCCTTCCCGAAAAAACTTGCGAATTGGGCTAAGGCCAGCTAGCGGCGTCGCTGTGTGAATGATCCGGCCGCCAGTGCCAACAGTGCGGGCTATCAACTCAGGCCAAATCTCTTCACCTTTGCGGCCAGGGTCTTCGTCTAAAATGATTAAATCCACAGCGTCTCCCTGGAACGACTGCCGGTCCATTTGCGCGGTGAGAAACTTCAGCGACGCAAGCGTGTCGTCATCGCGCGTCACTAGCAGCTTGTCTGCTAGACCACTGACCCCGCGTGAAAGCGTGATTTGATGGCGCAGCGCCGACAGAGGAAGCCACCCCGTGCCAAGCTCGTCTTGCGTCAAACCGCCTAAAAGCTTGGCTTGTTGAACATCCCGAACTGATACACCGTCAGGACCAATCAACCAGTTATTGAAGCTCACCGAGCGCATCAGCTTAGGACGTACAAAATGATATCCAGAGTAGTCCGATGGCCAGCGGTCAAGCAGCGCACAGGCGCTATACATCGTGGCGAACTCCGACTTACCGGCCCGATTTCCAGCGCGCACGCTCAAAAATCTGTGCTGATCGTTGAACGCTGCAACCTGCTTTGGTGTCCGCGTCATGTAATCGAGCCGCTGATATCGCTGGCGATATTCTTTCTCGCTGTAGAGCTTCTTGACGTGCTTAAAAATCTGATTTCCGTCGATTGTTTCAGTATCCATTGATCATTCTCCCAACAATTCCGCGTCGGGATCGCGCGGGACTTCAGCAAAATCCGCGTCGATCACATCGCTCTTGTTTTCAATCGCAAGCTTCTTTTCCAATCGCTCCAGGCCAAAGCAGCCGAAAACCTCGATCAGCTTGTCACGCGCTACATTGAGTGCTTTTAGTGTGCGCAATTGGTCGATGGCTTCTGCTTCATGATTGATCGTGTGAGTGACTTGGATTTCCTGTTTCTGAATGGTCGGATCGGCCCTCTCAATGACAGCAAGTGCGGTGCGGGCTCGATCTTTGGAAAATGGATTTTGGATGATTTCCTTCACTGCTTTGAGTGCGGCCGGTAACGTCGTCCGCATCTGCTTGGCGGCTTCCTCTTTCATGGCCTCGATAACGCGCGGCCTATGGGAATATCTATAGCCAATCCGGGCGAACGTTTCGGCAGTGCTGTCAGGTGTCCCACAGCCACTTAATCGCGCTGCTTCGGCGAATGGCTTGTTCTGCATCACATGCAGCACGAATTCCCGCTCGCGCGGCGTACACGCTGCCATTGCTTCGCCAAAGCTCTCGCGTTCATCATCTTTAGTCATGCTGTTATCTCTGTGGCTCGATTTTCAAAACTGTCAGCGGGACCATCCGTCTATGCTCGAAGTGGTCCCGCCTTCAGGTGGCGGGCATTAGCGCCGACTTCTGCCCCGGCCGAGGCAGACTTTCCACACACCTCTGAATTGTTGCCGGCGCGCGCCGTGTCGCTTTAATTTCATCTCGGCGGCACGGGCGCAGCCTTGCACTTGCCGGTCAGGAAGGGTCCGGCAAATCCTCATTTGCTCCCCCGTGTGCGATACTCAATCGCCCTGCCGGCCGCCGCGAGGGCCGCTATGCTCTGCGCGCTCTCAAAGCAGCCGGCTTCCCGAAGACTGTTATAGGTCTCTGATGGCATCCGTGCCGCAGCTAAAGCCGCAAGTCTCATTAGCTCGGCCTTGCCGCCAGGGAGATTAGCGAGCATCCGGGCCTGATCTCGATTGTATTGCTCGACCTGTGCTTGGTCGCCTAAATCAGTGAAGCGATCGAGACTGTCGAGCATCGTGTCCAAAAGCGACTGCGCTAAATTTTCCGGGATTTCCATTTGTTTGAAAGCACTGGCAATCTCGCCATTCGTTGCGCCCAGCTCTTGGGCATCAAGAGCGCGCCCATGTTCCCCGAAGTCTAATTTGTAGTCGCCATCAGGCGGCGGGCTGAGTGATCCTGGCAGCGTCGCATTGCCTTCTAGGCGGGAGATGTAGGTTTCCAGCACGTTTGGATCGCCTGCCCACTGTTCCCTCAGGCTCTTAATCTGTTCGGCCGTCTTGGCATCGTTGGCAGTCTTCGCCGCGGCCTGCGCTGGAAGTTGGCCAGCAAACACGGCAGCGACTTCGGCCGGCGCATAGCCGGATTTCTCGAAGACGGCTTTGGCTTGGGCCGCAGCTTCAGGTGATAGTTGGCCAATAGCGGCGACCGCTTCCGGGCTAATCGTTGGGGGTGCAAGTGTGTCGTTCATGTGCCTTACTCCTTAAGTCGGGATCGAAACCAACGAAGCATTGACCGCCGTCGCAGTGGCAACCGTGATCTGATAAGTACCGGGCGGCAAATATCCTTCGATCGTGCCATTAGCAGAGAGCGTCAACGCTGTGCTGATGAGCGTTGAGCCGTCTGGCCCGACACGCTGCACAGTCACAGAGCCACCGCCCCAAGTCGCTATCGCATCGAGGCAATAGAAGCCGCCAGTAATCTGGAACTGAGCAGAGCTTGCGCTTCCGAGATTGAAAGCGTTTGCTAGGCCCCCTTGGGACGTGCGCGTCTGCGGAAAAACTTCGCCAATGTTTGGCATGGTCAACTCCTTTGTTTGATCGGGATCAATCGTGATGAACTTCAAATTTCTGGCTAACATCAGAACGCAGCATAATTGGCTCATGCCCTGGCCGCAGCAGTTCAACTTCAGAGCCGTCGAGATCAGAGCGCATCCGGTCATCTCTAAAGGGCGCCCAACCGGGTTTAATCCGCCACAATTCATCAAACAGTGCTGGATCAGGAACCTCCCGGCCAGAGGCGCCAGAATGAAGGACAATCAAAAGGGCTTCTCCTTCCTTGCACGTCAAAGCGAGCAATTCGGCGCGATTGGCCACAGTCGGTCGAGTGCTAAAATCTTTCAGAACAATCTTAGCGTCCGGGTTGGCAGCGACGATGGCACGCGCGACGAAGAGAGCCCCGCATTGCGGAGGGCCAACTAAACCGACGCGCCCTAGCGGCAGCTCAAGCGGGTTCATTAGGGCCTCCCATGTTCTTGCGATTGTCGATTGTAATTTCTGAGTGTTTCGACATGAGGGCCTGAGCCTCCACAACGTTGACGGTTTGCTGAGCTGGAAGGTCCAAGCCATCAGGGTCAGGCATAGCCTCGATTACTGAAACCTCTGGCGGCACTTCTGGCAGCGCAGCTACAGGCGCAGTCGGACCTTGCTCAATCAGTCGAACAACAAGCGAGTTGGCTTGTTCAAGTTGGTCGGCCAAAGGCACCAAGTCCGATAATTCGATATAGGGGCTATTTGTTGCTCCAGGCGGCCGCCGGCTCAATGGGTGCAAACCTTCCGCCCGTAGAATTTCAATCCCGATCATTCGATCTAAATCAGCGATGCTGATAACCGCTTCGTTCGGTGCCTGCCCTGGTAGGGGCCAACTTGAAGCGATCGCCGCGCCGACTTCCAAGATTTTGACACGGGCTTTGAGATAGAGAGCAATCGCGTCAGATAATTGTTGCGCAGCCTTCACACGCTGGTTGCCAAGCTTGCGAGCGGTCTTCAGCCATCCGCGATGTGCAGCAAGGTGTAAGCGCCGATCGGCATCTCTGACTTTCTCGTTCGCCAGCTCGATTGCGCCTTCCTTGACTTCGATATCAGCTTGCAGCGAAACAATCTGCTCATCCACACTTTGCCAATCGGCGCCGATGTATTCGGCCGCTGCCCGCTCTCTACGTTTGCCTGCGACTTGCGAGCGAAGCTTTTCGATATCGGAAGCGAGTTCACCCTTGCGTTTCAACGCATCGTGTTTGTCCTGCAAGGCTGCGTCTACAACCTCGTCACGGTCCTTGCCATTTATTAGATCGAGTATGCTCATGTTTGCTCCTTTGCGTTTAGCGTCTTCGCCGGCTCAGTTGGCGGTCGCGGATGGCATTCTCTTGGATGGTTTCTGGAAATGCCCGGCCGGCGTAAACTTCGACCGCTCTCCGGGGCACCGCATATGCGCCGCGGCCCAGGCGTGTCACCGGCCCGAGGGCGCCAGCATCGAGCAGCCGGCGCGCATGGCGGTCGGTGACGCAGAGCGCGGCGGCAATCTCGGATGTGGAAAGCAGGTCGTCAGACATGGGACACACCTCGACAAGAGCTGCCCCTTGCGGGGCACTCCGATCAGGTTGTCCAACGTCTCGGGCCTGCGGATTAGGAACTACTGCGGTTTATGCGTCGTTCTCCGCTCGTCGCGGGCGTCTAGCTTCAAGGCTGCTGGCCGCGCCAGTATCTTCCGCCTATGAGCCGCAGTCTGATTTGGTAACTTGGAAACGGAATGTCCGGTTCCAAGTGGTTACTAACAGCGGGCATATAGCGCCTTTTTCTTCTGGGTGTCAAGGACCAGTTTCGAAATCTGTGACCCCTTGGTGTGACCCCGCTAGCTACATCTATACAAAAACCTCAATGATTACAATATTATGTAAAACATGCTGCGGCTATTGCATCGCCAGCCATGGCGCTGCGGCGCGCAAGGCCGGCATGAACGAGGCGATGTTCGGCGAGCTCATGGCCGTGGTCGGCATGGCCAACGAGACCAACCGCCTGGCCAACGGCTATCGCGTGCCGATCGATCCGGCATTCGAAAAATGATGTGCCGCGCGAAGGGGTTGTGCGGCAAAGTGACTTTTGCGACGAAGCGGCTATTGTGCGCCAACGTTGCAGGCCAATTCGCGCTCGTAGCTCAGCTGGATAGAGCACCAGACTTCGAATCTGGGGGTCGGGGGTTCGAATCCCTCCGAGCGCGCCAATAGGACGCGGCGAGCAGGCGTCAGGCAGGCCGATCGCGTCGCGCGCAATGGCAAGGCGCCGGCCGAGCGCCTTCTACGTCACCGCAGCGCCGAAACGCGGCGCTCGAAAATCGCATACGAAGCGGCAAGTCTCGGCGCGCTTTGGATTGTCGATATTTCTCAGAATGTTGCTGGATGGACCAAGCTCGCACCTGGATCGGTAGGGGAGAAGTTATTGATCCAAATCAATGCAAGGTTGTTAAGATCGTTTTTACAAACTTCCGATGAGACGTTGATAACGGGCCGGGTTGCAACGCCTTGCTAGTGTGGCGGTTCAGAAGTCCGCATCATTTTTGCCGCGAACTCGTCATGCGGACTTCTGAACCAAAGCCACACTAGATCAATACGTTGCTAGTGTCCTTCGATTCCGAAGTTCGCAAA
>Ga0187876_1001690_pt1 | contig 17958 bp, 14 predicted proteins | sample June2016WEW_17_4_FD_133000 | JGI IMG/M metagenome (GOLD analysis project Ga0187876, IMG submission 133000) | Peatland microbial communities from SPRUCE experiment site at the Marcell Experimental Forest, Minnesota, USA - June2016WEW_17_40 | ecosystem: Environmental > Terrestrial > Soil >...
AGCCAGTGGGACATCTCCTGGATATTGGAAATGATGGCGCCGCAGGGGGCCACTCCCGCTGTGTCCTCGTAATAAGGGATCTGGTACAACTCCATGCTGTCGCGCTTCTCCGTGAACGGCACGCCATGGTCATCCTGTTTGAGCATATCCGCCACCGAGTAAACGCTCGCGTTCATGCCCAGCGGCTGGAAAATCCTTTCGCGGACGAAGTCCTCCCAGGTCTTGCCCGATTGGAGTTGGATGAGATACCCGGCCGCGGCGTACATCAGGTTGTTGTAGAGAAAGGTCTGCCGCAGGGGTTCCTTAGGCTCCATGTACTTGATTCTTTCGAAGAGTTCTTTGCGGCTTAGATCCCCCTTATACCAGATCAGATCGTGCCGAGTGATTCCCGTGCGGTGAGAGAGCATGTCGCGCAGCGTCACGTTGTTATTCAGCTCGTCGTTGTAAAACTCGATGGCCGGAACCTTTTCGCGCACCGGCTTGTCCCAGGTCAGCTTGCCCTCTTCGACGAGCATGCCGGCGGCCACGGCAGTGAATAGCTTGGTGTTGGAGGCGATCTGGCAGAGCGTCGTAGGAGTGAATGGCAGCTTTTTTCCGTAGTCCCGGTAACCGTAGCCCTTGGCGAAAACCAGCTTGTCCTTGACGACGATGCCCACGGCCACTCCCGGCGCGTTCCAGTCATTCAGCGTCTTCTCCATGTAGGCATCGAAGCCCTGGAGCTTGCTGGTAACATCTTCGGCCTGGGCCATCAGTCTGCGTGGGGAAGCCAGCGCCACGAGGGCGGCGATGAAGATCCAAATACAGGCCTTGAGTTTTACGGCATCCCTCATTCGAGTTTCGTCCATCGACTCCCTCCCGCGAGATTAGAAATTGTACCCGCCCCGCCCGCCGCCCCCGTGGAACGCAACCGCAACTGTGTGTAAAACGGGATCTGCACCGTTGTGGTGGATATGGTACCACGAACCGGGCCCAGACTCCTCACCACCGAGGCACTGAGGCCCAGAGAAAGTTCCGACTCGCGAAGAAAAGCAGATCCTTCGCTTCGCTCAGGATGACATGTCATTCTGAGCGAAGCGAAGAATCTGCATTTGGTTGGGGCTTTGCCGCGCTGTGTCTCTGTGGCGCCAAAGGGCCAGTCGGCCCGGCGGCCTCAAGAAAATGGTATGATGGCGAGCATTATGAACATCCATGCGAACACCTTCGGAACGTTGTCTGCATTCTTCGTATTCTGCCTTCCTTTCTGCGCCGCCTTCGCTCAAGCCCCGCCGCGCTCTGAGCCGAAGCAGGCTGTGGTGTTGCACGCCGCGCGCCTGCTGGATATCGAGAGCGGGAAGATCGTGACGCCTGGCGAGGTCTGGGTGCAAGGTGATCGAATAGCCGAAGCAGGCCCGGCGGTCCGACGTCCGGAAGGAGCGGAGGTCATCGACCTGGGCGACAGCACCCTGATGCCCGGCCTCATCGATGCTCACGTGCATTTGTTTCTGCATCCGGGCGCCGAAGATCTGCAGACCATTGAGGAGTCGGTGCCACTGCGCACCATCTATGCGGTCCTCGCGGCGCGGGATGACCTGATGGCCGGATTCACGGCGGAGCGCGACATGGGAACGGAAGGCGCAGGCTCGGCCGACTCGGCGCTCCGCAATGCCATTAATCAGGGTTTAATTCCCGGCCCGCGCTTGCGCGTCAGCGGCAACGCGGTGGACATCCTCGGCGGCCACGAAGATGCCATCCGCTATAACCCCGCGCAGCACATCTTCTCCAACGCCACCTACGCCAACAATCCGGCCGAACTGGTCACGGTCATACGCCAGCAATTCAAGGAGGGAGCCGACTTCATCAAGATTTACGAAACCGGCCCCGACTCGATTCGCGATGGCCGGCTCTCCACGCCGTATCAGTACAACGAAGCCGAACTGCGGGCGGCCGTTGAGGAAGCTGCTCGCGTCGGCAAGCACGTCGCCGTGCACGCCACGGGCGAACCCGGCACGCTCTACGCCGCGCGGGCCGGCGTGGCCTCCGTCGATCACGCCGATCAACTGAGCGACGAGACCATGCGGATCATGCGCGAGAAACAGATCTTCGCCGTGCCCACGTTCACTATCCTGGAATACTTCGCGCAACACGCTGCCTCGCCCGCGCAGGCCGCGCACGAACAAAAGATTGCCGACTTGCACGCCGAGGAGTTTCACAAGCAGCTTGCGGCCGGAGTTCCGATGGCCGTCGGCTCGGACGTCGGACCCTTCCCTCACGGCACCCAGGCGCGCGAATACGTGCTGATGGTGAAGAACGGCATGACGCCACTGGCCGCGCTCCAGGCCGGCCTGCTCAACGGCGCGAAGCTGCTCGGCTGGCAAGATCGAATGGGCGCCCTCAAGCCCGGCTATTGGGCTGACATCATCGCGGTTTCAGGCAATCCCCTGGACGACATCAGCGCGCTCGAGCGGGTAAGCTTTGTGATGAAGGACGGGGTTGTGTACCGGAAGTAGGGCCGATTGACGATTGCCGATAGTCGAATGTGACGGCGGATTTCACAGATTTGAGTACGTGACGGCGGAACCCCCTCACCCGTCCGCCGGCTGACGGACACCCTCTCCCCCAAGGGGGAGAGGGCTTAAAATCAAATTCTCTCCCGCTTGGGGGAGAGGGCTGGAAATCGAATTCTCTTCCCCTCGCCCCCCTGGGGGAGAGGGTGGCGCGCAGCGCCGGGTGAGGGGGTCGTGTAAATCAGATTTACACCCTTCTCATTTCTCGACTGGCCCGGATTGTTGCGGTGCGTGGTAACTGAACATCTCTTCGATTTGCGCCCGGTATTTTTCTCTCACCACCGGACGCTTGACTTTGAGGGTAGCGGAAAGTTCTCCGGAGGCGATCGAGAGTTCCTGGGGAAGCAGAACAAAGCGGCGAATTTTCTCGTGACGAGGCAGCCAGCGCGTTGCTTCGTCGATTTGGCGACGTATGAGAGCCTGAATATCGGGATGGGCAACCAGTTCCTGGCGATTCTCGAAGGAGATGCCCTGGCTGCGCGCGTAGGCCTGCAAGCGGCCAAACTCCGGCACGATCAAGGCCCCCACGAATTTCCTCCCGTCCCCCAGCACGGCGATCTGATAAATGTACGGATCGCCTTGGAAAAGATTCTCGAGTTTTTCCGGCGATACGTACTTGCCCCCGGAAGTCTTGAACAGGTTTTTCTTGCGCCCTGTGATCCTCAGGTAGCCGTCGGAGTCAAAGCTTCCCAGGTCGCCGGTGCGCAGCCAGCCGTCAACGAAGGAGGAGCGGTTGACTTCCTCGAGGTGGTAGTAGCCGCGCGTGACGCTTGGCCCGCGCACCAGGATCTCCCTCCCCACGCGGCCTTCCGAGTCAATCTCTTCGTCGCTCAGCTTCACCTCGACCCGCGGTATGACCTTTCCAACGGTCCCCAGCTTGGTGCTCCCCGGGCAATTCACCGCGACGACCGGCGAAGTCTCCGTCAAGCCGTAGCCTTCGTAGACCGGAAGCCCCAAGGCGTAGAAAAACTCCGCGATATCCTTGGAAAGTGGCGCCGCACCCGAAATCAGCATGTGCACCCTGCCGCCGAGCTGCTCTCGGACCTTGGCACAGACCAGCCGATTGGCCAGCGCGTGCTTCACCCTCAGGCCCAGCGGCGGGGTTCGCCCTTCGAGGAGAAAGGGAATGCGCTGCTTGCCGACGGCGAGGGCCCAATAAAAAAGCCGTTGCTTCAAGCCAGGCAATTGGCGGACGCCATCCATGACCTTGCCCTGGATCTTCTCCAGGACGCGCGGAACCACCGCCAGGGCCGTAGGCCGAATCTCGCGCAGATTCTGCGGCAGGGTGTCGAGACCCTCCGCATAGCCGATCCGTACCCCTTTCCAGAAACAGAAGAACTCCACCATCCGCTCGAACACGTGCGACAGCGGCAGGAATGAGAGCAGGACATCGGTGGGGCCAAGGGGGAAGACCTCAGCGGTGGATTGGACATTCGAAACGATGTTGGCGTGAGTCAGCACGACGCCTTGCGGCTGACCCATGGTGCCGGAGGTATAAATGATGGTGGCGGTGTCGTCAGGCTTCGCATCCAATGCCTTGGCTTTAAACGCGTCGATGAGCATTGGACCGGCCCAGCCCATCTCGCTCTCTACGCTTCCCTCCCAGCAATCCGCCTTGGTCCCCGCCACCGTGGAGCAGCCCATGGCCAGCACAAACTTCAAAGCCGGCAGCTTGCTCCAGATGTTGAGGACTTTGCGGAGTTGGATATCCGTAGCCACGACGATGCCTTTGGATTCCGAGTCGCGTAGGATGTACTCGAGGTCCGGATCGAGAAGCGTGGGAAAGAGGGGGACGGTGATCGCGCGCATGCCGAGAATCGCGTAGTCCGTCAGCGCCCACTCCGGCCGATTCTCGGAAAGCAGCGCGATGCGCTCGCCCGGCCTGGCCCCAAGGCGCTCCAAGGCCGATGCCAGCGCCGCAGCCTTGCGCAGCGCTTCGCGGGAAGAGATGCTTTGATACCGGCCCTCCGATTTGTAGAGGAAACAGTCAGGCCTGTCTTTCTCTTCAATGGCTTTGATGAACAACTCGTTGAGAGTGCTGAAATCGCTGGCAGTCATATCCCGTAGGCGTTATCCCGTTGCGCGCAGGTAGCGTCCCAATTCGAGCGTAGCGCCGACCCTTAGATCGGCAAGTGCCCCGACCGGTCGGGGCGCTACGCGACAAACTGGTATAATGCACAGGCGTCTAATCCTTTGCCGGCCCCGCCATGTTAGCATATCTTCTTTAATTAAATCTTGCATTACTCTTTCCTGCGCGATAAAAATGCTTAGGTTGGTAATATGAAAGCAATACTATTCCGATATAGTCTGGCGCGCTTCGCGTTCGCCTACCTCGGGGGTGTCGTCACGCCTCGCGCCTTTTTGGCGGCCCCGGGCCCCCTGGCCTTCAAAGAGATTCCTGAACCACAACTCCCGGCCGACGACTGGGCTATCGTGCGAACACAGTTGTGCGGGATTTGCGGCAGCGATCTGAAGGAAATCTTCCTTGAGGGCAGCTTCGACAATCCCCTCACCTCCCTCATTTCTTTTCCAGCGGTGCTGGGGCATGAAGTGGCGGGCACAATTGAACGCGTGGGTCCGGGTGTGACCAGTCGGCGCGTGGGAGAGCGCGTGGTGCTGAATCCCTGGCTGTCCTGCGGGCCGCGGGGCATCACGCCGCCGTGCGATGCCTGCCGGCGTGGGCACTATTTCTCGTGCCGGCACTTTACGGATGGCCACTTGCCGCCGGGCATCCATATCGGCAATTGCCGCGGCGCTTCCGGCGGTTTTGCGCCACTTTTGGCCGCTCACCAGTCTCAACTGTTCCCGATTCCGGATGGCGTGAGCTTCGACCACGCGGTGCTGGCCGACCCGTTCTCCGTCAGCCTGCACGCTGTCTTGAAATCACCGCCGCCTGAAAAGGGGCTAGCGTTGGTCTATGGCTGCGGGACACTGGGACTATTGTCAATTGCCATTCTGCGGGCGCTCTATCCCAGCGCTCGCGTGATTGCCATTGCGCGCTACCCGCATCAAGAACATTTAGCCCGTGAGTTGGGCGCCGAACGTGTAATCCGAACCCGCGACCGTGCCGAGATCGTGGAGGTCATCGCAGGAATGGCCGGCGCGGCGCTGCTACGGCCTCACCGAGGCGCGCCGTGGCTCTTGCGTGGAGTCGACGTGATCTATGACACGATTGGTTCTGCGGAATCGTTCGAGGTCGGGGTGCGAGTGGCGCAACCTCGGGCGACAATTGTCGTGACCGGCGTGGACCAACCGGCGCGCTTCGAGTGGACCCCCCTCTACTTCAAAGAGATTGCCTTGGTCGGCTCGAATGCGTTTGGAATTGAGACCTTCGAAGGTGAGTCTTTGCATGCCATGGAGATTTACCTGCGCCTGCTCGCGCAAAAAAGACTCGACACGGCGCGCTTAATAACCCATCGCTTCCGGCTCGAACAGTATCGAGAAGCCCTGGTGGTCGGCAGGCAAAAGCACAAGCATCGCGCCGTCAAAGTGGTCTTCGATTTTCGAAATACCGAAGGATGATTCGAGTCATTCCCGCGACACCTTTCCTCCGCGGCTGCGTGGTGGCGAGACAAAACGCCCTCTTTCGTTCCGTCCGTCGCTGTGCTACGCTTCGTTCCGGCAGTGGGGCCGACACACATGGTGTCACCCAAGGCAAGGGTGTGACGCATGAATCCGCCCACCAGGTTTGAACATCCGCGGTCTGCGGAGACTTTTCACTCGTCCAACACTGAGATTAGCGACCAAGAGCCCAGGAGGCGCGGCCTTGCCATTCTGGCAGGCCTTCTCCTTCTGATAGTGGGTCGAGCCGTGTTTCGGGTTGAGGGCGGCAACGCCGCATTTCGTCCAGTTCAGATTACGGACCGAGACACCACGGACCAGCACGTGTATGACGGGGCCAGGACGATCATTGAGTATTCACAGGCTGAACTGCTGAGCGCCTTCCCGGAACTTCGACAGCTCCGATTTGCAGAGGGCCAGGAAGAGCTTCCCAGGATTCTGGGTAGGGCGGGAGCGAACGTCGAGGCGGCTGTTGACGGTCTACCGAACCTGATTTCCCAGGAGGATGTAACTCAGCGAACCATCACTGTGGAGCGCTCAGCATCGGTCAAGACCTGGCGGCTTGGACCTTTCAATTACATGATCCTGGCACACGAAAACAACGGGAACATTAATCTTGAGGAGTACCGAACTGATTCCCAAGGAAACCGCTCCGGGCCGCAACAACTGGAGCGTGACTTCTTCCTGACTAGCGGCTTCTCCACCATGTGGACTCTCTTCAATCCGGGCAACCGGTCCGCTGCGAATTTCAGATTGCTGGGACGGGAAGAACTCGACGGCCATACGACCGATCTAGTAGCTTTCGCGCAGCGGCCCGGATGGGCTGCGATTGTCGGTCATGTCGTGGAGAATGGGAGATCAGCCGTGATCCTCTATCAGGGAATCGCATGGATTGATGTGCCGACATATCAAATCATCCGCATGCGAGCAGATATGCTGGCTCCGCGTTGGGACGTCGGATTGAGGCAGCAGACCACCGAAATCGAATTCGGCGAAGTTCGGCTCCCCGGGGTGGTTACTCGGCTCTGGTTACCCCAAACGGTTGTGGTAACCACCAGTTGGAGCGTTGAAACCCTGCGCAACGAGCATCGCTATACCAACTACAGGCTGTTCCGGGTCGCGAGCACCATCAAGCCGGACGAGCCCGACGGAACGGTTCCAAAAATTTGAGACTTCAGTGCGCACCCGCTAAGGAGTTAATAACATGATCTTATTGAAATGTATATTGGCGGGCTTGCTTGCGCTGCTCATAGCGGCAATTGTCCTTCCGATGAGTGTCTGCGTTTACCTTACCTGGACGGTGCACCCGGGCCATAACGAGGCGGCCATCGGATTCGACCCCATATCCATGGCACGGTCTTCTCCATCCGTCTGGATTATTGCAGTTACGATTTTCGGCCTCGGATTCTATCTGCAGTACCGGCGACTGAAAGCTCGGCAGCGATCGCCAGCCCGAAGTTAAACTGCTACTCGCCTGCATGACCAGTGTCGCTTCGCCACGCATTGGGCTAAGATTGGACAGGGGAGAAGACCTATGTCGGAGCATGCCATTCTGGAGAAAGCCCAGTCCTCAGCAATCGCCTATCATCCCGTTCGCGCGCCGCGCGGCAGCCAGATTTCTTGCAAGGGCTGGCAGCAAGAAGCCGCCATGCGCATGCTGATGAATAACCTCGATGAAGAGGTGGCGGAGAGGCCGCAGGATCTGATCATCTATGGCGGCACAGGCAAAGCGGCGCGGAATTGGGAGTGTTATTACGCCATCGTCGAGGCCCTGAAGAAGCTCGATAACGACGAGACCCTCCTGGTGCAGTCGGGCAAGCCGGTGGGCGTTTTCCGCACTCACGAGTGGGCGCCGCGCGTGCTCATCGCCAACGCCAACCTGGTGGGGCACTGGGCCACCTGGGAAAAGTTCCGCGAACTCGAACGCCTGGGCCTCATGATGTACGGCCAGATGACCGCCGGAAGCTGGATCTACATCGGCACCCAGGGAATTCTCCAGGGCACATTCGAGACTTTCGCCGCCGCCGCTCGCCAGCACTTCGGCGGCAACCTCGCAGGAAAGCTGGTCGTCACGGGAGGAATGGGCGGCATGGGAGGAGCCCAGCCGTTGGCGGCCACCATGAACGGCGCGGCTTTCCTGGGCGTGGAAGTGGATGCCGAGAAAATCAAGCGCCGCATCCGGGGCGGCTATTGCGACATCTGCGTGAACGATTTAAGCGAGGCGCTCCGCATCCTGAAGAACGCGGTCCGCCAGAAGAACGCGGTTTCGGTAGGCCTGGTCGGGAACTGTGCGGACGTGATTCCCGAGCTCGCGCGGCGAGGCGTGGTGCCCGACCTGCTGACGGACCAGACCAGCGCGCACGACCCGTTAAACGGGTACGTCCCTTCGGGTCTGACGCTCGAAGAAGCCGTTGCGCTTCGGCGAACCGACCCCGACGAATATTTGAAGCGCTCCTACGACTCCATCGCGCGTCACGTCAGAGGCATGCTCGAACTCCAGAAGCTGGGCGCGGCCACCTTCGATTACGGCAACAACATCCGCACCATGGCCTTCGAGCATGGCGGCGTGAAGGACGCATACAGTTTCCCGGGCTTCGTTCCTGCTTACATCCGGCCGCTCTTCTGCGAGGGACGCGGCCCGTTCCGCTGGGCCGCGCTCTCCGGCGAGGCTGCGGACATTTACCGAACCGACGACCTGGTCCTCGAGCTCTTCCCTGACAATCCCATTCTCGACCGCTGGATCCGACTGGCGCATAAACAGGTCAAGTTTCAGGGACTGCCGGCGCGCATCTGCTGGCTGGGCTATGGCGAGCGAGCGCTGTTCGGCGAGCGCATTAATGATCTGGTGGCCAAGGGTGAGCTGAAGGCCCCCATTGTCATCGGCCGCGATCACCTTGATTGCGGGTCGGTGGCATCGCCTTTTCGCGAGACCGAAAGCATGAAGGACGGCAGCGACGCCGTCGCGGACTGGCCGGTGTTGAACGCGCTGCTGAACACCGCCTCGGGGGCAAGCTGGGTGTCGTTCCATCACGGCGGAGGAGTGGGTATCGGCTACTCACTTCACGCGGGCCAAGTCACCGTGGCGGACGGCACGCCGGAAATGGCTAAGCGCCTGAACCGCGTGCTGACCAACGACCCCGGCATCGGCGTTGCCCGGCATGTCGATGCAGGCTATGAAGAGGCGGCAGCGTTCGCGCGGAAGGCAGGAGTCAAAATACCAGTGCCTAGTGGCTAGTGCCTAGTGGTTAGAGCCCAGCGCCAAGCAGCACCAACCAGTCACTAGGCACTAGGCACTAGGCACTAGGCACTAGGCACCAGCCACTGCCCTTCTCAGCTTTTCTTGGAAGTGACGGTGAAAAATGAAGCAACTTGTTGCTCAACCTTCTTGCTCTTGCATTTCGGGCAGGCCACTTTCCCTTTGTCGTACTCTGCCAGAGTCATGATCATGCTGAACGTCTTGTTGCATTTCTTGCAGAGAAATTCATATTGGGGCATCGCCGCTGTCCTCCGAAGTTAGTGAACGTGATTCTAGCAGAAAATGCGGCGTATAAGAAACACGGCTCACGCCAAGGCGCGAAGGCGCAAAGAAACACAAGGCGGGGGTCTTTGCTTTTCTTTGCGACCTTGGCGTACTTTGCGGCTTTGCGTGAAACCGTTCTCGCCGTACTTACGTCAGCCCACAGCGTCGAAAGCTTTCCGGCAAGGAAGGGCGCAAGAGACGCTGATCTGAACGCTGTGTAACTCGAAGAGACCGATGCGACACTCAGCCCCAGCTTCACTCTTTTTTCGCAACGCAAGTCAACTCCTCACACTCGCGGGACCGCTCGGGCCTCGGCGCGGCAAGGCGCTCGCGGAGCTCGGGATCATCCCCCAAGGCGCGATACTGACCCACGGGGTTCACATCCTTGAAGTCGGTCCAACGCGCGCTCTCGAAGCAAAGGCGCAGAGGCTGAAGGCCGAGGCCGTCGATTGCCGGGGTTCGGTGGTGATGCCGGGCTTCGTGGATTCGCATACACACCTGGTATTTGCCGGAAGCCGGGTGGGAGACTATGAAGCGCGGCTGCGAGGGAAAACCTATGAAGAAATCGCTCGCGCCGGCGGGGGGATCAAGCTCTCGGCTCAAAGAGTTCGCCAGGCTTCCATAGATTCGCTCGTCCGGCAGGCACAAGGCTTTCTCGAGCGGTTCGCGGCCCATGGCACAACAACCCTCGAAGTCAAGAGCGGCTATGGACTGGAAGTGGCGGAGGAACTGAAGCTACTTGAAGCGATTCGCCGGCTGCGCAAGAGTTCTCGGCTTGAACTTGTGCCCACACTGCTCGCCGCGCACGCCCTGCCTTCCGAATACTCGGGACGATCCGACGACTATATCGAGTCCGTGATTCGGGACCTGATTCCACCGGTGGTGCGCAAGAAGCTGGCAGAATTCATCGACTGCTTTTGCGACCGGGGCGCTTTCAGCGTTGAGCAATGCCGGCGAGTGCTGGCGGCGGGAAAGCAGCAGGGCCTGATTCCGCGCCTGCACGCCGAACAGCTCACTCGCACCGGGGCCGCCCGCCTGGCGGTGGAGTTCGAAGCAGCCTCCGCCGATCATCTCGATAAGCTCTCCAGCACCGACATCCGCGCTCTGGGACGGTCTGATGTGATCGCAACGCTGCTTCCGGGCGCGAATTTCCATCTCGGCCTCGAGCACTACCCGCCTGCCCGAAAGCTGATTGAGGCCGGGGCCATCGTGGCACTCGCGACCGACTTCAACCCCGGAACCAGCCCCACTCCAAATATGCAATTCATCCTTTCGGTAGCCTGCTCCGCCATGCGCATGACCCCGGCCGAGGCGATCGCCGCTGCCACCATTAACGGAGCCTGGGCGCTGCGCCGGGGCGACCGGCTTGGCTCGCTCGAGGCCGGTAAGCAGGCCGACATCATTATGATGGACGTTAGTGATTACCGCGAGATTCCTTACTACTTCGGCGTGAATCATTGCCGGATGACGGTCAAAGCGGGGCGAGTTGTGGGGCAGTAGGTCGTGGTCCATTGTCAGTTGTCCGTAGTCCGTTGTCCGTGGTCATCCGTCTCTTCCGTTGTGTGTCGTTCGTGGCCAGCGATCCGCCGTTAATGTCCCGATTTCATTTCCAAAAAAGGCTTGACACGACCCGATAGGTATAGTAATCTATAGGTGTAGTGTAGGTGTGGTGCGTAGATTGTTTTCAGACCATTGATAAGGAGGGCATTCTACTATGGGACCTCAGGAACGACTCGTCCAGCTACGTACACAGGCATTCCAGAGAATAGAGGAGGCCGCAAAAAAGGGCCACACGCACGAAGTCAAAAGACTCGGGCAAGTACCAAAAGATTGCGAGGATGCCATGGAGCTGCTTCAGATTCTTGAATCCCAAATTGAGCAGATCGAAGCTGAGCTACGACGGAGCGACGCTCAGCCACAAGTGGGCAAGGCGCGCGCCAAAGGGGAAATGACGAAAGCGGCTACCCAGACCAGGAGCCAAGTTTCACCGCGTCAAAAGGCCAACGAAGTCCGAATGGCGTATGTGAACGATCTTAGCAACAAGCTTGGCAATCGTTTGCGCCGGAAAGGCGAGGTCATATACGAAACGCAATCAGGCAAGAGTGTCGGCATGCCCTACGCGTCCGAACTACCAGAACTGCCAGATCGCTGGTGGTTGGGACTTCCGGACGAGCATTTCGACTATGTAGTCCTGCTCTGCGAAACTGGCTCTGGTGAGTTACTCGACTTCGTTTTCCCTTCCGACTTCGTCATGGAGGTTTGGAACTCTCTTTCACGCGATAGTAAGCGTCATGTCAAGCTCAACGTATTCCGAAGCGGCGTGGACTATGAGTTGCGGCTTAATGACGGTGAGAGGAAGAAGATTCGGCGATTCCTGAAGGGTGGCAAAGTCCTAATCTAGTGCCGCCTCGGCCTCACGACACAAATTCGGACACTACCTCCGTTTCCCATCGCCGTTTGTCCGTCATTGGCGGCTAGAATGAAAGCGGCGTTCGCAGGATGTCTTGCGACGGACAACGGACCACTGACAACGGACAGTCCCTCGTGCTAAATTCACAAGCCATGCAAACCATCATCGAATGTGTTCCCAATTTCAGTGAAGGACGCAATCCCGAAAACGTTGAGGCCATCGTGCGGGCGCTGAAGAACGGCCCGGACGTTTATATCCTGGACCGGGAGATGGACGCAGACCATAACCGGTGCGTGATTACCCTGGTCGGGACGCGGGAGAGCATTGGCGAAGCGGCCCTGCGCGGCATCGGCAAGGCGGCGGAGTTGATTGACCTTAACCAGCAACGTGGCGCCCACCCCCGCATCGGCGCTACGGACGTTGTGCCTTTCGTACCCATTTCCGGCGTCACGCTCGAGGACTGCGTGCACCTCGCCGAATGGGTGGCGGAGCAGGCGTGGCGCCGGTTCAAAATCCCCACTTATCTGTACGAAGCGGCGGCGCGCCGGCCGGAACGCCGCAATCTCGAGAACGTCCGGCGTGGCCAATTCGAAGGCTTGCGTGAGGAAGTGCGCACTAACCCCGAGCGGCTTCCCGATTTCGGCGAGGCGGCGCTCCACCCCACCGCAGGCGCAACCGTGGTGGGCGCCAGGAAATTCCTGATTGCTTACAACATCAATTTGAGTACACCTGACGTGGAACTGGCCAAGGCGATTGCTAAGAAGATTCGCGCCTCGAGCGGCGGATTCCCGTGTGTGAAGGCCATGGGCGTGGAGCTGAAAACTCGCCACCTGGGACAGGTCTCGATGAACTTGACGGATTTCGAGACCACCTCCATCGCTACCGTTTTCGACACCGTAAGCCGGGAAGCTGCCGCACAGGGCGTGGCAGTTTTAAGCAGCGAAATTGTTGGGCTCGTCCCCCGGCGAGCCCTTGAGGACACTGCGGTGCAGCATCTCCAGGTAGAGAACTATCATCCCCAATTGGTTTTTGATAACCGCCTCGAGCAGATTATCCGGGAGCAGGCCGTGCCCGCTCCAGAGGGGACCCGGACCTTCCGCTCGATGGCCGAGGCCTTCGTCAACGCCGTGGCGGCGCCGGCGCCAACGCCGGCCGGCGGAAGTATCGCAGCGCTGGCTGGGGGTCTGGCGGCCGCCCTCGGCGAAATGGTTTGCGGGATATCGCTGAAGCGCCAGTCGCTCGCGGTGCATCACCCACAACTAGCGGAATCGCAACGCCATCTCTGTGCGCTTCGGCAACGCCTGCTCGATAACATTGACGCCGACGCTCGCAGCTACGAAGAGGTGATGGCGGCGTTCAAGCTGCCAAAATCCACCGAGAGCGAGAAATCCGCGCGCGCGCAGGCCATCGAAGCGGCCAGCAAACATGCGACCTCCGTGCCGCTCGAAACGGCGGAAATGAGCGTGCAAGTTTCCGCGATTATCTCGAGCTTGCGCGGCATCACGATTCCGCTGGCCGCCCCGGACCTCGCCGTCGCGCGCGAACTTGCCGGCACGGCGCAGCGTGCAGCGATGGAGAACGTTCGCGCCAATTTACCTTCGATCAAAGACCGGGAGTTTGTGGAAGGGGTGGAGCGCCGGATAGAGAAAGCAGTGACGAGTGACAAGTGACGAGCAGGAGTCAGGAGTCAGGAGTCAGGAGTCAGAAACGAAGACGCACGCGGACTATCGCCGAAAAAGTAATAGGGGCCAACGAAGAATTCGCGACTTAGTTGAAGTCGTCTATACTAATCATGTTCGGCCCCGAACATGGACGAACCTCGTATCACCTCCGATGACCGTTCACTCTCGACGCCCTCGTTGCCTGAGGTCCATAGATCCGTAGGCATTCCCACGGGTGCGTCCTTCTGGAAAAAGGTGCTGGCATTTTCAGGGCCTGGCTTTCTCGTGGCGGTCGGGTACATGGACCCTGGAAACTGGGCGACGGATATCGCGGGTGGGTCGCGCTTTGCCTACCAACTCATCTTCGTTCTCTTCATCTCCAATCTCATGGCGATTCTGGTTCAGGCGCTTGCCGCGCGCCTCGGCATCGTCACCCAATTGGATTTGGCCCAGGCTTGCCGCAGATATTATTCGCGAAGGGCCAGCCTGTTCCTTTGGGTGTTGTGTGAGATTGCCATCGCCGCCTGCGATCTGGCGGAGGTGATTGGATCGGCCATCGCCCTGAACTTGCTCTTCCATATTCCGCTTTTGCTCGGCGTCTGCTTGACGGCGCTCGATGTCTTGGCCATTCTCTACCTTCAGCACAAGGGGTTCCGGTACCTCGAAGCCCTGGTGGTGAGCCTCATCGGAACGATTGGAGCCTGCTACCTGGTCGAGCTGGTTCTGGTCAAACCCGATCTGGTTCAAATTGGGAAGGGCTTTGTTCCAACTCCGCAGCTTCTGACCAATCCGGAGATGCTTTATATTTCCATCGGCATGCTGGGCGCCACCGTGATGCCGCACAACCTCTACCTCCATTCCTCGCTCGTCCAGACGCGAGCGATCGAGCGCAGCAAGGAGGGAATCCGGACCGCGTTGCGATTTAACCTGCTTGATTATGTTGTGGCGCTGAATCTTGCCTTCTTCATCAACGCGGCGATCCTCATCATGGCGGCCGGCACGTTTTATCGACACGGGCTGAATCAAGTGGCGGAGATCCAGGATGCTTATTACACTTTGACGCCGCTGCTCGGCACGCAATTGGCCGCCGTGCTCTTTGCTATCGCCCTGCTCTGTTCCGGTCAAAACTCCACCTTGACCGGGACGCTGGCCGGCCAAGTCGTCATGGAAGGGTTTTTGAATATCCGCCTGGCGCCCTGGCTGCGGCGGCTGGTCACGCGGCTCCTGGCGATTATACCTGCGATTATTGCGGTGGCGTTTTTCGGAAGAAGCGGAACGGCCAAGCTCTTGATCTTCAGCCAGGTCATCCTGAGTCTGCAACTCTCCTTCGCCGTGGTGCCGCTGGTTCAGTTCACCAGCAACCGTGGACGGATGGGTGAATTCGTAAACCCGCTCTGGCTGAAGATTCTCGCCTGGGTAACGGCCGGGATCATTGCCGCGTTGAACGCTTATCTCCTGGTCCTGAGCGTCAAAGGCTTGGGCAGCTAGGCAGAGGTCCTCATGTTCAAGAAGATTCTCGTGGCGCTCGATCACAGCAAAGCCGACAATGCTTTGCTTCCGCAGATACGGGAGCTGGCGATGCTCACCCACGCGGAGGTTCTGCTGCTCCACGTCTCCACCGGCTGGGCGGCGCAATGGCAGGACAATCTAAATCTTTCCGACTCGCAGGAGATAAAGGAGGACCGCCAGTATTTGGAAAGCGTAGCGCAGGCACTGCGGGGCGAAGGCCTCAGCGTGACGGCGCGGCACGATCGGGGCGAGCCCGCCCAAGCGATATTGAAAACTGCGCGCCGCGAGGGCTGCGACCTCATCGCCATGGCGGCTCACGGCCATAAGTTGATTGCGGACCTGATCCACGGAACTACCATCACTAAGGTCCGCCATGAAAGCGAGATCCCGATTTTTCTGGTCAAGGCCAGACCTGATTGATCTACCACAGAGACACTGAGACGCTGAGAAAAGACTCGATTGATGCTCTCTGTGTCCCAGTGCCTCTGTGGTGAAAGAAGGGTAAGCATGCTGATTCCAGGTTTCGCTACGACGGAGGGAACGGCGCGCTTGCGCGATCGCTTTACGGCGCGCCTGCCGGGACACTTTCGCTCAGCGCAAGGGCTCTGGATTTCGTCTATCGGCATTGGAACTTATCTGGGGGAGCCTTCCGACGATCAGGACGCACGTTACCGGGAGGCCATCCGGCGCGCAGTTTCGTTAGGCGTCAACGTCATCGATTCGGCAATCAATTATAGGCACCAGCGCAGCGAGCGCGCCATCGCCCAGGCTCTGGCCGCGCTGATTTCCTCGGGTGAAGTCCGGCGGGATGAAATTGTGGTGGCCAGCAAAGGCGGCTTCCTGAGTTTCGACGAGGAAGAGCCGGCCGACCCATCCACCTATTTCCAGGAAAAATTCTTGGGCCCCGGCATCATTCGCATGGAGGAGGTTGTCGCCGGCTGCCACGTTATGTCCCCAAAATACCTGGAAAACCAGATTGACGCCAGCCGCCGGAACCTCGGCCTCGAGACCATCGATATTTACTACGTTCATAACCCAGAGACGCAACTGAGCCAAGTAGGCCGCGAGGAGTTCTTTCGCAGGTTAAGGGCGGCCTTTGCGGCGCTCGAAAAAGCGGTATCGGCAGGCAAAATACGGATGTACGGCACGGCGACCTGGAACGCCTACCGAGTGACGCCGACTTCCGCCGAGGCCCTTTCTTTAACCGACGTCCTGCGCGTGGCGGAAGAAGTCGGGGGCAAAGATCACAGCTTCCGGGCCATCCAGTTGCCTTTCAACCTCGCCATGCCGGAAGCGGCCGTGGCCAACACTCAGCAAGCGGCCCTAAAACAGGATCCGCCTCTGCAGGTAGCAAGGTCGCACGGACTCCTGGTGTTCGCGAGCGCTCCTCTCCTGCAAGGCCAACTGACCCAGGGCCTGCCGCTGGAGTTACGAAATTGGTTTCCGCGCATGCAGACGGACGCGCAGCGCGCCATCCAGTTCGTGCGATCCACGCCCGGCATCACCAGCGCCCTGGTGGGCATGAGCAATCTCGACCACGTCCGGGAGAATCTCGGCACGGCTTTGGCCGAACCCATGACGCTCGAACAATTCCGTGCCATTCTGCAGGGGACGTGATGCCAAGTAGCACAGGCACTCATGCCTGTGCTGCATACGTCGAGATGAGACGCGAAGGCACAGGCAAGAATGCCTGTGCCACGCCGCGAATGAATTCCGGGGAGGGCACTGTGCCTCGCACACCTTGCATCACTCTAATCACCGACTTCGGGACAACGGACCATTATGCAGGAACGATGAAAGGCGTCATCCTGAATATCAATCCCGACGTCCAGATCGTCGACATCTGCCACCAAGTCGCCGCCTACGATATTTTTGAGGCTGCTTACGCCTTGGTCCAGAGCTACCGGTTCTTCCCGCCCGATACGATCCATTTAGTGATTGTCGACCCTGGGGTGGGAACCACCCGACGGCCGATCTTGGCCAGCGCCGGCCATCACAGGTTCGTCGCGCCCGACAACGGAGTGCTCTCCCTGCTCTTCGGGCGGGAGGAAGACGTCAAAGTCCGGCACATTACCGCGGATCACTACTTTCTCAACCCCGTTAGCAGCACTTTTCAAGGCCGTGATGTTTTTGCCCCGGTAGCCGGCTGGCTGAGCAAAGGAGTGCAAGAAGAGAAATTCGGCGACTCGATCACGGACTATGCCCAGTTCACGTCCCCCAAGCCGAAACGCGTGGGTGAGAACCTGATCAAGGGCATGGCTCTGAAGGTCGACACGTTTGGGAATCTTATTACCAACATCGGTCCGCAAGACATTCCGGAACTGTTTGCGGAGAATCCACCGCCTTTCAGGATAATCATCAATAATCGGGAGATTACGCGGCTTAATTTGGCCTACTCAATGGGCAGGGCCTCGGAGCTATTTGCTATCGTAGGGAGTTCCGGCTACATCGAAATCTGCACGAACCGAGGCTCTGCCGCCAAGTTGCTGAGGGCGAACCGAGGCGCGGAAGTTGGCGTGATTATCGGCAGTGGACCTGCATCTTGACCCGGCACGATCTTCAGATCGAGAAATCTCCAACATCTGTTGCCGGCTGCCCGTTGTAGATGACCAGTTCCGGGTCTTTAAGCGTCACCTTGCTATAGGGCAGCACGGAATGTGTAAGCCAGACATTGCCGCCCACGACGCTGTGATGGCCGACGCGGGTTTGTCCCCCCAAGATCGTGGCGTTGGGATAAACGGTCACGTTGTCTTC
>Ga0187876_1001691_pt1 | contig 17955 bp, 16 predicted proteins | sample June2016WEW_17_4_FD_133000 | JGI IMG/M metagenome (GOLD analysis project Ga0187876, IMG submission 133000) | Peatland microbial communities from SPRUCE experiment site at the Marcell Experimental Forest, Minnesota, USA - June2016WEW_17_40 | ecosystem: Environmental > Terrestrial > Soil >...
CGCGAGGGTTGATTGCGCCGGTCCATTTGCGCCGGGATATTCCAGCGTGGGCACGATGCTTTGGGGTGAGCCTGTCAGGTTGCGCGCGATGATGTGCGGGGTATATGTGCCCGTCCCGGCATAGGGCGAGTCCGTGCTGGGCGCGCCGAGAGGCACGCCGTTCGCGTGCAGGGCGCTCGCCCGATGGAATGAAAGATCCGGAAAGTGCAGCGGTGTCGAGAATCCGGTGGCGGCATCGGTGATCCTGCCTTGCGCGACTAGCGACGGCGCGGGGCCGCGCGAGATGATGCTGAGGCCGCCTTCGGGCGCCTGGGCGGGACTGAGGTTGAGCGCTCCCAGCAGGTCGACCACCGATAAAACCTTGGTCTCAAAGGGGGCGAAATTCAAGGCCGCGCTGGGGTGGCGCACGCCTTGAAAATCGAGAAAAACATCCGCCACGACGGCGGCGGCTGAAGTGTTGGCGACGCGAATCAAAGCCTCGCGACCGCTTCCCAGCCCCCACCAGAGCGTGTGCAGCGCGGCGGGCGCTGTCGTGAGGCCGGGGGAATTGTCCACCACCAGGGAACCCAGAAGTGAGCTTTGGGTGGGATTCGTCATGGTCAGTTGGCCCGCCATCATCGTGGGCGTCCCCTTGAAGTATACCGCCACGCTGCCGTCGGAGAAGGCGCCCGTTACATCCGCCGCAAGGCTGGTCAGCAGTTGGCCGAGATCGATGGAGAGCCTGTCCTGAGGCTGGATGGTCACGGCGGAAGCAAGCAGTGTCTGGCCCGAACGGGCGTGTACCGCCACGGTAAAACTGAACGCCTGCGGTGAGGCGCTGACCAGCGTGACCGTGGAAGTAAATCCGTTGCGCAATGTGTAGTAGGCGAAGTCCAGTTCGTGCGGCACGGCCTCACCGCAACACGCAGGAGCGCTGCTCTGCCCGCTCTGAGCATGGACGGGGTTGGTTGGACGATGGAATGACCACATGGCAAGAAGAATCACCAGCGGGAGTAGGAAGACGACGCGCGTGGTTTTCATCGCGGCCTCCAGTGAATTGTCGTGAATTTGAACTCTGTCCGCGGACTCTACCCCCCCCCCCCGTGATTACTTGTCAAGCATAAACTTTGTGAGTAAGACTTAATGTCTATACGACATTGTGTCCGGTTCCAGTTTCCTGATAAGGGCGACGTTATTCGGCGGAGAGCACATTCTTCTGCGCTTTTCCTACGAGTTGAGAATTCGCCAAGCCAGGGCTTCTTTTTTTCTCCTCCGGATAGCAATTCTGCCAACAACGGCATGAGAGTGGTCGCCAACGTGCTAGCCTACAGATACGCGGAGGGTACTGGGTCAATTCGCACAGGGCCGGGTGGTGGTCGGTAGGCGGTAAACGGGGGAAAGCAGGTGCCGGGAGCAAAGGGTGTGTCCCGCGAGCCGCGACAAGGGCTGAGGAGGGGATGTGAGGGAGGCTGGACAAACCGGGCAAGTCAATCTGCCGGCTGACGGATGCCCTGCTGATCAAGGAGAGGGATAGGAATTCTCATCTTTTGCCCCGGGACAAGTGCGTGAGAATTCGCAAAAGGCGCCGCCTCTCCATTATGTTGATGATAATAAACGTAGTTAGCGAAATTGCCCATGATCCATCAAGAATTCCAAGTCGTTGATAGTAAGCTGGTTAGCGTCATTTGTGGCAATGGGCCCCCAAAAAGCGCGGGGGGGGATAATGAGGTAACCTCCATTATGTTATTGAAAACAAATGGATCAAAAATGTCCGAATTGTGCCTTTCCATTATATTGCTGAAAATAAAAGACCTATAGGTCGCTTTCCATTATGTTGATGAAAGGGCGGGAGTTAATGAAAGGGCCAAGTGCCGGGGCTGGGGTATGCTGATCTCAGATTTGAAATTGCAAATTTGAAATCACGGACCTGAAATCGCAGACGGGGGAATTGCAGGGTTGAAATCTCAGATTTGAGATTGCGGATTTAAGATGGGGAATTTGAAATCGCGGACTTGGAATCGCAGACTTGACATCACAGATTGGAGATTGCGCACTTGAGATGCGGAATTTGAAATCGCGGATTCAAAATGGAATCGGAAATCCAAGATTCAAGATTCAAAATGACCCGATGACTCAATGATCCGATGACTCAATGACCCGATGGCGAGATGTCCAGATAATCCGAGGGCTCGATCAATACCCGCTGCCTACTGCCTTGTGCCTACTGCCTACTTTACGAAGGCGGCGTGATGCGCTCCAGGCCATCGAGGTAGGGGCGCAGAGCGGTGGGGACAATGACCGAGCCGTCGGCTTGCTGGTAGTTTTCGATGATTGCGACCCACGTGCGGCCCACGGCCAGGCCGCTGCCGTTCAGAGTATGCAGAAACTCCGTCTTGCCGGACTTGCCGCGCCGAAATCGAAGGTTGGCGCGGCGCGCCTGGAAGGCCTCAAAGTTCGAGCAGGAGGAGATTTCCTTGTACTCGCCCGCGGCGGGCAGCCAGACCTCCAGGTCGTAGGTCTTGGCGGAGCTGAAGCCCAGGTCGCCCGTGCAAAGGGTGATGACGCGGTAGGGCAGCTCCAACCGCTGGAGAATTTCTTCCGCATCATGCGTCAACCGTTCCAACTCGTCGAAGGAGTTTTCCGGGAGCGTGAATTTGACCAGCTCCACCTTCTGAAATTGGTGTTGGCGGATGATGCCGCGGGTGTCCTTGCCCGCGGCGCCGGCCTCGCTGCGGAAGCAGGCCGTCCAGGCGCAGTGCTTGACGGGAAGCTTTTCGGCCTCCAGCACCTCGCCGCGATAGAGATTGGTCACGGGGACTTCCGCCGTGGGAATCAGCCAATAATCCGTGCCTTCAAGCTTGAAGAGATCTTCCTTGAACTTGGGCAACTGGCCGGTGCCGAAAAGACTAGCGGAGTTCACCACGAACGGCGGCAGGATTTCCGTGTAGCCGTGCTCGCGGGTGTGCACATCCAGCATGAAATTGGCGAGCGCCCGCTCGAGCTTCGCGCCGACTCCCGAGTACACGGCAAACCGGGCGCCGGTGATCTTGGTGGCGCGCTCGAAATCCAGAATCCCCAGCGCCGGGCCCAGATCCCAGTGCGCCTGCGGCGGGAAAACGAATTGGCGCGGCTGGCCCCAGCGGCGGATTTCCTGATTGTCGGCGGAGCCGTGGCCCACGGGAACGCTAGCGTGCGGAACGTTGGGAACCAGGCGCAGCACCTCGCGCAGGCGCTCGTCGCAGGCCTTCGCCTGCTCATCCAGTTCCTGAATCTCAACGCCGAGGGCCTTCATATCGGCAATCAGCGCGGAAGCATCCTGCTTCTGTTTCTTGAGCGTGGCAATCTCATCGGAGGCTTTGTTGCGTCGCGCCTTGCGCCCTTCCACCTCCACCAGCACCCGGCGGCGCTCGCGATCGAGCGATTCAAAATCGGCCAGCACGTCGGCAAGCCCGCGCTCCAGCATTTTCCCTTTAACCAGCTCCAGGTTGTCGCGGACAAAACTCAGATCCAGCATTTCGGGGTAACACTCCTTGGTTCGCGGGGAGCCGCAGAATTCGTGGCCGGAATCAGGAACAGCCAATCTAAACCACCCGTGCGAGTCTGTCAAACGGGTGGAATCCCGAGCCTCTGGAAATCCCCCCCGGGAAAACGACCAATTAACTATAACAAGAGGCTAGAGTCGGGAAAGCCTGAATTGGCGCGGAATGGCGGAGAGCCGAGGGCTACGCAGAAACCGGGCGCAAAATGCTTCATCATTGTGCAAAAATCCATCCATGAATTGCTGCGGGTGTCAAACGGATTTTCAAAGAAATTTGCTCCTGGCGGCAGGTTGGGGATGCACGCAACTAATGGCAAACAAAGAACTAATAGTTCTTGTTATCGCCGCACCCGCATAAATCGCGGGTGGGGTAGGTTTTCAGCTCGTGGTAAAAGCACCGACCTTTTCCACAAAGATTTCCACAAGCAGCTTTCCCCTCGAATTAGCAATAACTTACCGCTCTCGCGAGGCTTCTATGGTGGAGAGCTTGAGTTTTTCCCGGACGGATTCGGGCACTCTGGCCCTTACGAACACGCGGTCGGCCTCGTAATGGGTGGATACAACGGTACCTGACTGATGCAGCAATGCCAAGTGTTTTCCGTCGCTCGACGAAAGATCAAACTCCGCCTCCACCATAGGGTCGGCGGCCAGCGCATCGGCAATGCGCTGGCGCAAATTTTCCAAGCCTTCCCCCGTTTGGGCGGAGGTCGCTACGCTGCGCTCTTCTGTTTCGAGTTTGCGCCGTTCCCCGGGTGCAAGCAGATCCACCTTGTTCCAAACGTGCAAGCGCGGTGTGGCGGCCACGCCCAAATCTTCGAGCAAAACCTCGACAGCAGCGTCTTGCGCGTCGCGCTGCGGGTCGGAGGCGTCGGTAACATGCAACAACAAGCGGGCTTCTTCCAACTCCTCAAGCGTGGCGCGGAAGGCCGCCACTAGATGGGAAGGCAGTTTGCGGATGAAACCCACGGTATCGGAAAGCAGCGCCATGCGGTGGGAGTCCAGCGGAAGCGCGCGGACAGTGGGGTCGAGGGTGGCGAACATGCGCGCGGAAGTGACCACGCCGGCGGAAGTCAGGGCGTTGAAGAGAGTGGACTTTCCGGCGTTGGTGTAACCCACCAGCGCCACGGTGTGAAGATTCTGGTCGCGCCGGTGGGCGCGATGCAGGGCACGCTGTGAACGGACACGCTCAATGCCTTCGGTCAGAATCCGGATGCGACCGCGGATGCGCCGGCGGTCCATTTCCAACTTCTGTTCCCCAGGACCGCGGGTGCCGATGCCGCCGCCCAGCCGCGAGAGCGCCGTTCCATGGCCGGAAAGCCGCGGTAGCAGGTAGTTCAGTTGCGCAAGTTCCACCTGGAGTTGCCCCTCACGGCTGCGAGCCCGGCGGGCGAAAATATCAAGAATGATTTGGGTGCGGTCAATGACCTTCAGGTCGAGCATTCTCTCGAGATTGCGAAGTTGCGTGGGGGTGAGGTCGTGGTCAAAGATCACCAGGTCCGCGCCAGCGGCGTGCGCCTCAGCGCGAATCTCATGCACCTTGCCACGTCCCAGCAGGGTGGCGGGGTCAGGGTCGGAAGAGCGTTGCAGCGCCGTTCCCACCACGCGGGCGCCGGCGCTGGCGGTGAGTTCCTTAAGTTCTCGCAAGGAGTCCTCCGCGTCCGCGATGCCCACCGTTACGGCATCGCGGCGAGTGGATTCCCAACCCGCCAGGAATGCGTTCTCCAATACTTGCAAGCTTCGAATGCGTCTATCCTTCCGGGGTTCCCGGGGCCGCCGGCAAGGACGCCGGACGGGGCAGCACCACTGTGGCGACGGCGTGCTTGAAAACCATCTGCTCCTGGTGGTTGCTTTCCAGAATGAGGGAATACTTGTCAAAACTGCGAATGCGACCTGTTAGCTTAACACCACTCAGCAGGTACACCGTCACCAGGATCTTTTCCTTGCGGGCGGAATTCAAAAAACCGTCCTGAATGTTCTGCGGTTGCTTATCCATTTTTTTCTCTCTCTTTATGTCCTTCGATTTTCCAAGGTCGCCCTCATTTCAAAGTCACGGAACCGAGGGAACCGCCGGGGAAGCAAGTATCCCCTCGCAAGGGGGAACCGGCGCCCGGCTCAGGGTCTCCATAATGCGACTTTGAATATGCGGGTCGTCGCCGAATCCTTCGAACCAGGCAATATCAGACTCGCGCCGGAACCATGTCAATTGGCGCTTGGCATAATGCCGGGTGGCCGTTTGCGTAACCATCACGGCCTCTTCGCGGCTTGCCTTTCCCTCCAGGACCGCAGACGCCTGCCGGTAGCCCAAAGCCCCCAAGGGTTTGACGCGGGCTGCGTCCGGACGGCTACGCAGCGTTTGCATCTCTTCCATCAAACCCGCCGCGAACATGCTTTGCACCCGCCGGTTGATGCGGGAGTAAAGCTCGGTACGCGGTGGATTCAACCCAACCTTGGAAGCGCGATAGCCCTCAAGACCAACCCGGCCGTGCGCATGCAACGCCGAGAGCGGCTGGCGGGCGAGAATACAAACCTCGACGGCACGAATCAATTTCTGCGTATCGCGAGGCTGAATACGGGCCGCCGCTGGGCCGTCCAGGCGAGCCAACACGCGATGCAGAAACTCCCGGCCGTGGCGTTCCACCATGGCTCGCAATCGTTCGCGCAGATCCTCAGAACGGACCGGGCCCTCAAAAAGGCCCACCAGCAAGGCCCGCAGGTAAAGCCCGGTTCCCCCAGCGAATATGGGGAGCTTGGTGCGGTCGCGCAAGTCAGCCAAGACTTTCAACGCCTCTCTGCGGTAGTCCCCCGCGGTGAAGACGTCAGCGGGTTCGAGGCAATCCAGCAGATGATGGGCAACGCCCCGACGCGCGGCCAGCGACAATTTCCCCGAACCTACGTCGAAGCCGCGATACAACTGCACGGAATCGTAGTTCACCACCTCGCCGCTTAGCCGCTCAGCCAGCACCAAGGCCAGCTCCGACTTGCCGCTGGCGGTGGGGCCCACGATCACAATCAAGGGATAGTTGCCCACGCTTCCTTTCATCCGAGTAGGCGCGCCGATTCTACAGATTTTCGCCGCTCTCGCGTATGCGGCCATGGGCGCTCCGAATTCCCTGAGCTTTCTTCGGGGAGCGCCGGATGCGGTCCCCATCGTGAAACTCGGATCGTCACGAGGTTCCCCATAACCACCAGGGAAGACACGCGCGCCCTCTTCTCCTTCGGAACAGAGTCCCTCTGCGGAATTCTAGCACATCCGGATAACCTTGGCTTGCGCACACAGCAGCTCCATCGGGGGAGTAAATCGCAGCAAGCGGAGGGCAATAGGCCTTCCTCCAAACTTAACCAGCCCGTCACGATTCCCGTGAATGTCCTTAACGGAAGAGGGAGACAATCGCCTTGGCGTTGTGATCTAGTGGCGACTGTGGTACCTCAAGTCTTGCTCGCCACTGAACCGGAGGGAGCGCGGCGAGAATAGCGTCACGCACCAATCTGGACGATAGGGAGGACCGAATATGTTGAATCGAAATAGGGAATGCATCAAGGCTCTGCTCGTTCAGGCCCGGCACGACCCGCTTGACGCTCTCCGCATGGCGCTCGAAGAACAGTCGATCGACATTTCCACGGCCAAGAATTGCGGGGAAGCGGCTCTGTCGCTATGGTCGGAATGCCCACCTCATTTGGTCTTTACGGAAATCCAACTTGCGGATGGCAATTGGGCGGATGTGCTGACTCTGGCCGGGAAAGCGTCTGCGCCGGTGAACGTTATCGTCGTCGCGCCTTTTGCCGATGTGAGTTTCTATGTACAAGCTATTGAACGCGGCGCATTCGATTTCATCGTTCCTCCCCTCTCGGATCCCGAACTCCTGCACGTGGTCCACATTGCCGCAGAGAATGCCCTGCGCCGCCGCCCGAAACGAGACGCGGTGTTGCCGCCAGGTTCAATGCTGGCTTCTCCCCAGCCGAGTAGGATTTAGCATCAGTCTCCGATCCCGGGTGCCGGCGACCTCCTCTCTTGGGTCTTTCGGCGCTTGATCCTGCCCCCCCGTTTGCTCTACCCTCGGATTTGAGGCTGGGATGGGGTTCCGTAAAAGAGGGGGGAGCGAAGTGGGACGCCGTGCGCCAAGGGCCGCTTTGGCAACACTGGGCACGGTCCTCCTGGTACCTTTTGTCGCTTTTCTTGTATACCACCAATTCGTGACGATGGTCGGCGCGACCGATCACGCTGTCGCCGAAGTCGACATTGCGGGTCGGCGAGTGGCGATGTGGAAACCTTCCGGGGCGCCGCCGCCGGACGGCTATCCTTTCATCCTGTTTTCGCACGGCTTTACGGGTTGCGGCACGCAATCGGTCTTCTTGACCGAGGCTTTGGCAGGGGCGGGGTATTTCGTCCTAGCCCCTAACCATTTCGATGCAGCGTGCGGCACCGGCATTGGTCATCAAGGGGAACTTTTTGCCCAGCTTGCCACCACGCGGTCGGAGGTGCCCTTTCACAGTCCCGACGCCTGGAGCGACACGACTTACCGCAATCGCGGCGAAGACATGGAAGCGGTCCTGGACGCGATCCTGAAGGAAAAATCGTTCCAGGGTGTCCCGATTGATTCCAGCCGCATCGGTCTTGCCGGCCACTCGCTCGGGGGGTACACGGTGCTGGCCATGGCGGGAGCTTGGCCTTCGTGGAAGGATCAGCGCATCAAGGCAGTTTTGGCAGTGTCCCCATATTGCTCGCCGTTCATCAAGAAGGGGAACTTGGGCCATCTCGACGTCCCGATCATGTACCAGGGCGGGACGCTCGATATTGGGGTCACGCCTTACGTTCGGCGCTCGGGAGGAGCGTACGATCTGACCGCTGCGCCCAAGTATTACATCGAGTTTTCGGGCGCCGGACATTTTGCCTGGACAAACCTGAATAAATCCTACCAATCCATCATCAACGATTACGCCGTCGCCTTTTTCGACCGCTATCTGAAGGGAACCCCCGACCCTTTGACGCACCTCCTCGACCGCCCCTGGCCCAAAGACGTCAGCAATATGAAATATGCCTTGAAATGAGAGAGTTGCGGGAGGCGCGGGACACGGGATTCGGGACACGGCACACGGGGTTCGGGGTCAGGCACCAGGAGTTGACCAGGGTTTAGGTATTGGCTGCCTGCTGTTAGCTGTCGGCTGTCAGCATTCAGTAGTCAGCTTTCGCTTAGGGTAGGCCCGTTGTGGTAGATTTGCAGACATTGCCGTAGACCAGCGGCGCCCCCTGTTCCCACGGCCTATAGTCGTTGGCGAATTTGATTCGCGTGGCGATGGAAGGGTGTGTTCCCTGGAAGATGAGGAAGAAAGTATCCCAATCGGTCGCGAGGCCGGTTTGAGCATCTTTGGCAAATATCATCGCGGCAGCGTGATTTTGATGAGTCAATTCCAGGCCGAAGCGGTCAGCTTCGAGCTCGATATGGCGGGCAAACAGATTGAAAAACGGCAAAATGGCAAGCCAGATGAAGGTCAGCAGGAACACGATCAGCGGAAGTGACGCCGGGTCGGAAATTTCCGAGAACCCCCAGCGCCGTGAGAACCGGCGGATCGCCGCGCGTCCCAGGCGGTCGGTGAGCCAAAATCCGGCCAGCAGGAAGGCAGCGATGATTGCCAGCGCCTTCCAGTTGTCCCCCATGACGTAGTGCTTCAGTTCGTGGCCGATGGTGAACTCGATTTGGTCAGGGGTCTCGACTGACGCCAGGTTGCTCTGAAGAACGATGCGGTTGGTGGGGCCGAGCCCAACCACCGATGTGTCGTTGCCGCCGACAAAGACGGGGACGTTCGCGACGCCGCACCGCGCCGCCAACGCTTCGATCCGCGCTTCGAGCGCGCGATCGTCGAGAGGCTTATAGGTCGTCGTCAGCGGTGCGACCCACACGGGCAAAGCGACCAGAGCCAGGAAGGCGACCGGAATCAGCGCCAGGGCGCAATAGAGCCACCAGCGGCGCGGGCTTCTGGAGATGAATCGATAGGGAAGCCAGATTAACAGCGACGCGGCGACCAATTGGACGGCAATGTGCACGCCTTCGCCTGTCAGCCAATTGGGCAAAGCTTGGTCCGACCAACCCGCGGCGTGCGGCTGGAAATAGCCGGCATAAAAGTCAAAGGGCAGCGCGATTAGTGCGGCCAGGAATAGATAGGCGCAGGCGAAGAGCGTGACCGTCCAGAACCAGCGGCGGCCTGAGATGATTTCGCACCTGCGGCGCAGGCGGGCGCCGAGGCAGGTTAATAGGGATATCTACGAAGATTGCATGAGGGCTCATGCCGACTATTGCCACAATCCCGGGCCACCTCCGCCGCAATGAATTGTTGCGCAACGTGCGCGCCGTTTGAGCTAACGACACCCCATAGGCGTTAAGATAGGAATCGACCCGTGACGAAAAGATTCACCACGGAGGCACAGAGATCACGGAGAGAGGCACCTCTGTTTATGCGGATGGAGATTACGATTCAATAGATTTTTGACCTGCTATTCTTATTTGCGTCTTTGTGACCTCTGTGCCTCTGCGGTGAGTTCCTTCATCCACGAACATCGCCACTCCCTGAAAACGTGATATCGTAAGCGCTAGGCAACGGTGCAGCTTCTCGCCACACTCGCGGAATTTGTTCGACCGGCCGCACGACACCCGCAAGGGATCGAGGCGATCTTGCGGCATTTAGGTGGAATTGGGCTGTTTATTCTCTCGATCGTCGACGGTTCCCCCATCCCCACATTTTCCGGCCCCGATATTCTTGAGGCCATCCTTGCTGCCCGGAGGCGCGAGCCGTGGTATTACTACGCCGGAATCGCCACGGTAGGTTCGGTTCTTGGGTCCTACCTTACCTTCCGAATTGCCCGTGGCGCTGGTTTGGATTACCTCAACCGCAAGTTTGGACAGCGCCGGGTCGCCCGCCTTATGGAGTACTTCCACCACTGGGGTACGGGCGCTCTGGCGGTATCTGCGCTTCTGCCTTTTCCCTTCCCGACAAGCGCCTTCTTCGCCATCGCCGGCGTGTTGGATTACCCGCTCCGAATGTTCCTCATGATCGTAACCTTGGCCCGAGCCCTACGGTACGGAGCCATCGCCATAATTGCTTCCCGTTACGGCCGCAGATTCGTTGTCGGTATGCGACATCCCGGGCGGCATCCCGGGTGGGTGTTGGCGATGGCCGCCACAGCCGTCATCGTGACGGCAGTGGTAATATTGTTGGCAAGGCGCATGCAATCGAGCGGCCCCGAGGTCAGTACAGACGGAAACGGGACGCGGGGTACGGGACACGGGATACGGGGTTCGGGATTCGGGAATTGGGGTTAGGGCTTCACGGTGGGCTGTCGGATGATTGCTGTCAGCTATCAGCTCACTACCTTGACTGTTTAGGGATAGGTTCAACACAGGAGGCAAGAGATGAAAGCATTCGTGGCAGGCGTCATGGTAACTATTGTTTGTATTCTCGGGGGAATGTACGCCTACTTCGCTGGAGGGTACGCGCCGGTGGCTACCGCCTCAAGTCCCATGCCGTTCGAAAAGAAACTGGCCAATCTGGCGTTGCACGCAAGATTGGAAAAGGAGATGCCAGGGACTCCCCCGATTGAGGCCAATGAAGCCAATTACCTTGCCGGGGCGCATGCATATCTCACGAATTGCGCGGTGTGCCACGGGGTTCCGGGGAAGGGGAAAACGGCGATCGCGCGCGGGGAGTATCCCGTGCCGCCGGAGTTGTTCCAGGGCACGGGCGTCACTGACGATCCACCCGGCGAAACCTATTGGAAAGTGGCGAATGGAATTCGGCTGACGGGAATGCCCGGTTTCAGCGCGAGCCTGTCGCCCACCGAGATGTGGCAAATCTCGCTGCTGCTGGCGAACGCGGACAAGCTTCCCCCTTCGGTGTCCGCAGCGTTGGTAGCGGGGCAGCCCGAGACGCCAGCCTCCGTACCCACGACCGCCCACCCAACTCCAACAAGGTAGCTCGGGGCACGGGACCCAATACTCGGGGCTGGGGCCGGAATTAGGAAACCGCGATTCGGAATAAGCCACAGGCTGTCGGCTGGAAACTGGCAGCCTTCCCCGTAACATCTGTTCTTACTGACAACTGAAAACTGAGGACTGAAGATCTATTTTCAGGACTTGCCGCTGGGGTAACGGGCATGAGAAAAGCCCACGGTCAGGACCGCGCTGGCCGTGGATGGTGTGGAATGTGGAAAGGTCAACCGATGTTATCAGATTGGATTTTGATCTTCTTACCAGAGATCACGGTGATCTTTTCCTGATAGTACGTTTGTCCCTTGGCATTGCGCAATTCGATGGTATGAGTACCGGTTCGCAATGAGAACTTCTTCAGTTCTCCGGTGCGGCCTGCGAATCCGCCATCGACAAAGATCTGATTACCCTTTTGCTTCGACAAAAGCTGGACTTCGCCCACGGGTGAGACAGGGTAATAAGCCTGTCCGTACCAGGGGCCGTACCCATAGTATCCCCCCGGGTAATACCCCGGACCGAAGCCGCCTCCTACGTAACCTCCCCCGTAAAGGGCGCGTGCGGACGCTGCCGGCACAAAGGTCACAACCGCCAAAAGGGCGAGCGCTGAATACTTACAAAAGCGTGTCATGGCTGCTGCCCTCCTTCCAACGCCGGCCTTTGAAACCTGTTCGTTCTTGACCAGCATACTCTATTGGATGCAAGTAATGACAAATTTGGTGATTTAGATATGTTAATTAATATTAAATATCAATCAACAAGCACGAGGCAATCCTGAAAAGCTCTGAGAACCTGGGCAACATCAATGAGAACGCGATGAGCTGCTTCCGTTTGGCGGGAGTCGTACTCGCCTTGGAATCTTGGTTCTGGATTCATGGCTGCGCAACACTCCATTCCGGTTTCAATCTTTGTTCCAGCAGAGCTTCCGCCGCCTCTTCACCACGCCCTCCGCAGTGAAAGAGGTCAACATAAGTCTGGACAGGGTTCGTGCACCGCATCCGGCGATCACCCACGCTCCCCCCATCACCAAGGTAGAAAACTCCCTCGTCGTTGGGTATCAAGACGACGACATTTTCGCCAGAGTCCACCTGCTTGGCTTCCGTCAGTGCTTCGAATCTCGGGAGAAAGTCCCGGCGAACATAGATCCAGATTTTGGGCTGACGCACATGCGGCGCCTGGAGATCCGCGGCGGAAAATGCGGCGTATGCTGCGAGGCCACCCGCTTCGAGATCAAGATTAGCCAGAGCCTCGCGCAGTCGTTTTCCTTGCAAGAGGGTAAAATATCCGCGGCGCTCATTCCGATCGAATCGATAAACATCCCGCCATGCGTAAAGCAGTTTCAGGGGATCGCGCAACCGAAACCCGCCTTCCTCCAGCACTTCGATGTACGCCTCGTCGCGCAGGTGCTGGACGACCTTGTTCACTAAACCAAGACTTGGTTCGGGGATGTTCCATTCGGGCAAGAAATGCCGCCGCATGTCTCTTTGAGTCCAGCGTCTCCCCTTGTTTTCCGGCGCGAGGAGCGCGCGAACAACCCCTCCTGCTTCCGGGGTGCCTAAGTTTGCCCTGGGGCGAGGCACACGGTACACAGACTCCAAGCCTCGCCGCTCGAGGTGAATCACGCCAGGCACATCCAGATGGCAATTTCCCGCCAAGTCGTACCAACTCCAGCCGTGCTGGAGGCATAAGTCCGCCAAGCGAGGAGATACGACCGGCATCCCCAACACCGGGACCGTGACTCGCCCAGGTCCAGAGGAAGGGATCTCTCTGGTAATCAAGTTGTGGAAAGTGCTGGGGCGCATCTCGGATTTGCATTCGACGTATAGTGTGACCTCACCAGCCGGGGGCGCCAGCTTGGCCACCAAGTCAAATCGAGTGTTGGGCGTGCTCCCAATATTCTCAACGCGCCAATCGCCCAACCACGGGATGCCCCCTAACAGTTCCCGGAGCTTCGACGCGAGTTCCTGCTCCAACGATGATTCGCCTAGAATTTGAGTGTTCATGAATAGTCCAATGTTCACGAATACGTGAACATAGCATTTTTCGTGAACATAGGTCAAGTGCAGCCTAAGGGCATATCGGCGCTTCGCTCGTTATGTTCACAAAATATCTTGTGTTCACGAATACGTGAACATGTAATGTATCGTGAACATCGTCACCATGGTCAGATTTCTTCCGCCGACTGGCTATTGCTTATGATCCTTGCTTTCATCGAGTTCACAGAGGGACTTGGGGAAACCGGGGACGTTCACCACGTTTCCAGTTTTTCCGAAGGTGATGCTCGTGGTTGCGGCAAGGGTTTGGAACCACACGCCTCATCCCGGTGTTCGGTCCGCCAGTCTTCAACCTGCGATGTAGTACGCCCCGCGGCGTCGACGAATCGGTAGCTCGAACGTGGTAGGTAGCAGGTGCCGTCAAGGGCAGTGGCAAGTGGCAAGCTGAGTTTATAAGCCAGACGTCAGATTTTGCCGGAGGGGAAGCCCGCAGAGTGATATAATCCACGTACAGGGACACGGCAAATGGTGACGATTACATTCCCGGACCGCGAGACTGAAAAGAGGGCGCTGGCCTTTTTGCTCGGACGCTTCTCCGGCCGGGTCCTTCGTTCAGGAGAGCATTTGGTTCCTGAATCTGCCTTGGAAGCGCTCGCCGATCAGAACATCCCCTTTAAAGTCGAGGGCAAAACCACCTATGAGCAGCAACTGGCGGCGATTCGAGGTGCTGCTCCCTCTGCAGTTCAATGATGGTCACGAACGGCAGAGACAGAGCAGGAATGCTACCTACAACCAGCACGAAGCAGAAAAAATTTGATTAAATTCCAAATTGGCATACTATCCACGTCTTTCTAACCTTTTCGAGACGGCCCATAGAATGTCTTACCTCTTGCGAGTATGCTTACGCGGGCAACCGCCAAAAGCTCAAAAACGAGTGCGGCGTCTAGGAATCAGCCAAAGAGCCGCAAGGCAGTAAGCGGCTAAGGAACAAATCCCCGAGTGTAAAATGATGGACGATACAACTTTCCTTGTTTGGATTGATCGCGGAAAGAACATTGCGGCATTCTTGGTTGCACTTGGAGTTGCCGGAGAATTCCTTGGAGATTTTATTTCTGGTCCAGCGAGGAAACGCCAAGGAGAAGCACAGCGAACACAAATTGCTATTTTGAACCAGCAAACCCTGGAACTTGAAAACTCAAACAAGCAACTAGCGATTGGTCTGGCTGCGGCGAAAGATAACTTGTCTTTAAAACAATCAGAGTTGGCGCAGGAGCAGCGGAAGACAGCGGAGGCCCAGACCAAAGCTGCCGAGGCACAGCGCGAACTGAGCCAATCTTTCGGCCTATATGTACGCAGAAGCGGCAATCGCGTCCTAAACGTTAATGAACTGACAGATTCTTTGGCAGGAAGAGCCAAGAAGGCGGTCGAGATTTGGTACAAGCCAGATGACTCCGAGGTTAGGAGATTCGCGGACGATATATTCCTAGCATTCCAAAATGCGAAATGGCTAGTATCTATGCGCCCGTACAAAGATGATGAAACGCTCGATGGAATTCCATTGGGACGAGTTAAGGGAATTATGCTCGCATCGAAAGACAAGGCTGACGTCACGGGTCTGGACAGCCTTCTAATGACTCTGCTAAAGGCTCAACTGTTGGGCGGCGGTGGGGCTGCTACAGGAAGCCGTGAACTCCCGGATAACACAGTCGTCATCATAGTTGGAGCCGAAATCGGACTGTAAAAAGAGAAAAGAATTACTAGGGCCAACATTACTACTCTTTGCATCCTCGCCAAACTGAACCAGTAGCATCACAGTTTTCCCCTTGCATTCTGCCCACCCCTGTTATAGGATATTTTGGGTCTGCTGGCGTAGCCAAGCGTTCACGGCGCCCTCCCTGTAAGTAGGAGGTCGCTGGTTAGAATCCAGTCGTCAGCTCTAGAGTTGAGAATGTTGAGATTCCCCAAACCCGAAACGATGTGCGAGCGGCAAGGTAGGCCGTGCCGCACATTTGTGTGCGCCCATGGGCTCGTCGTCGATAACACCATCATAGCGACCAATCCAGGGCACGGCGGGGGTGGGTAGAATCCAGAGCACAATCGGATTCCAAACCAGCCCGCCCTAAAAAGCGGGCTTTTTTATTGCTCTTTGACGATCGTTCCTTTGCTGACGTAGCCAAGCGTTCAAGGCGCCTGCCCTGTAAGCAGGAGATCACTGGTTAGAATCCAGTCGTCAGCTCCAGAGTTGAGAATGTTGAAATCTTCCAAACCCGAAACGATGAGCGAACGGCACGGTAGGCCGCGTCGCATATTTGTGTGCGCCCATGGGCATGTCGTCGATAACACCATCATGGCGACCAATCCAGGGCGCGGCGGGGGTGGGTAGAATCCAAAGCACAATCGGATTCCAAACCAGCCCGCCCTAAAAAGCGGGCTTTTTTATTGCTCTTTGACAACTGAAAGACCGTTCGTATCTCAGTTCGGATTCGTAGCGGCGAGTTTACCTCGCCAAATGGCGGCGTAAAGCCGCCTCTACGTCAAACTGAGACGAAAGACCAAGCACTACAGGAGCGCGGCGTAGGGGCCGAGCAGCGCTCGGCCTGGGCCGAACGCTGTTCGGCCCTACGGCTCCTGCCAAGGCGCGTTAGCCAAGTGGGAAGGCGGCTGTCTGCAAAACAGTCCAATCGTCGGTTCGATTCCGACCCGCGCCTCCATAGTGGTCAGCACTGGTGTGCGGGCGGGCCTTATAAGCCTGTAATTGCCCCGGACGAGGGTGCACGGCAGAGTTCGATTCTCTGGACCACTACCAAGTTTAGGCCTCCGTCGTTCAATGGATTAGGACACCACGCTACGAACGTGGAGACAGGGGTTCAAATCCTCTCGGGGGTACCAAGATTGAGGGCGCGTGCGGCCAAGCGGATCGGCCACCAGCCTCCTAAGCTGGCGATATGTGAGTTCGAATCTCACCGCGCCTTCCATGCCGGGCTCATCTAACGGCAAGATGTGCGCCCGATTAGCGCAACATCGAGGTTCAAGCCCTCGGCCCGGTACCACTCCTGGGTGGTTCAACGGTAGAACGCGCGGCTGTTAACCGCGAGATGGGGGTTCGACTCCCTCCCTAGGAGCCAGATTGCGGGGCCAAGATGTTACCGGAGGCATACCCGCCTTTTAAGCGGAGAAGTCCGGGTTCGAATCCCGGTGGCCCTACCATGCTGCGATAGCTCAGTGGCAGAGCCGCTGATTCGTAACCAGCAGACCGGAGTTCGATTCTCCGTCGCAGCTCCATGGTGACTGAACCCAAACGGTGCGGGGCCTGTCTGTGGAACAGGTTTTAACGGGTTCGACTCCCGTCAGTCACCCCAAGATTCGGCCCTGTGGCGCAGGGGACGAGCGCGGCTCTCTCCGAAGGAGCAGGTCGTCGGTTCAAATCCGACCAGGGCTTCCAGCCGGCGTAGCTCAGTGGCAGAGCGCGTCCCCGGTACGGACGAAACCCGCGTTCGATTCGCGGCGCCGGCTCCATGCGGGCGGAATTCGAGCGGCAGAATACCCGACTCTTACTCGGCGAAGTGCGAGTTCAAGTCTCGCCGCCCGCACCAGGATTTGCCCGGTTAGCTCAGATGGGTTATGAGCGCTCGCCCTACAAGCGAGAGGTCCCGGAATCCCAAGCCGGACTGGGCGCCAAATTTGGGCGCGTAGTGATAACGGGAGCACTCCGGTCCTGCAAACCGGAAGTGGGGATTCGACTTCCCCCGCGTCCACCAGATTGGGCGGTCATAATTCAATGGCAGAATGCCTCGTTGCCAGCGAGGATGCCGCGGGTTCGATTCCCGCTGACCGCTCCAAGCTTTGCGGCTGTAGCTCAATGGCAGAGTAGGAGTCTTCCAAACTCTCGACGACCGGTTCGATTCCGGCCAGCCGCTCCAGATTTTCGGGATGTAGGGTAACTGGAAGCCCACCTGCATTGGGGGCGGGGCGGTGGAGGTTCAAATCCTCCCATCCCGACCAGGTTGACGGGAAGTGGCCTAGTGCTCAAGGCGCCGGTTTCGGGTACCGGAGATCGCGGGTTGAAATCCCGCCTTCCCGACCAGATTGCTGCGGGGTTGAGGAGTGGTTCCTCGGTGGTCTCATAAGCCACACAGGCCGGTTCGATTCCGGTCCCCGCTACCATTTTGACCCTCGTCGTATGGAGCGCCGAGCTTTAGCTCGGCATGCCACCTTCAAGGGCGAGGCTACAAGCAATTTCAACTTTCGCCGAGGGTGCGGGGGCGTGGAGGAGTAGGAGTCCTCGCGGCACTGTCAATGCCGAGAACGCCGGTTCAAGTCCGGTCGTCCCCGCCAATTTTTATGGCCTGTTCGTCTATCGGTAGGATGGCTGATTCTCAATCAGTCGAGGCGGGTTCGAGTCCCGCACAGGCTACCAAAGGAGCGCTATGCAGATCATCGACAACATTCCGGTGTGGGGAACCCAGGTTGA
>Ga0187876_1001692_pt1 | contig 17954 bp, 15 predicted proteins | sample June2016WEW_17_4_FD_133000 | JGI IMG/M metagenome (GOLD analysis project Ga0187876, IMG submission 133000) | Peatland microbial communities from SPRUCE experiment site at the Marcell Experimental Forest, Minnesota, USA - June2016WEW_17_40 | ecosystem: Environmental > Terrestrial > Soil >...
AATGTCCTGCTTGGTGATGCGGCCGCCGAGGCCGGTGCCGGAAACCTGCGATAGATTCACGCCGTGCTCGCGGGCGATCTTGCGGACGAGCGGCGAGGATCGGGCCTCTTCTTCATCGGGTGACCCCGCCGCTGGCGGAGCACCGGCAGTTGGCGCAGGGGTGGCCGCAGCGGCAGGCAGCTTCGCTTCCTTCCTCTCTGGCCTCGCTGGAGCTGGCTTTTCTGGAGCCGCAGCTGGGGTCGCAGGCTTAGCAAGGGTGGCCGCGGCTTCGCCGTCGGCGGCAATTGTTCCCACTATCGTATTCACTCCAACCGTTGTGCCTTCCGACACTTTGATCTCCTGCAAAACTCCGGACGCGGGCGCGGGAATTTCAGCGTCTACCTTGTCCGTGGAGATTTCAAAGAGCGGTTCGTCGCGCTGAATCTTGTCCCCAGGCTTCTTCAGCCACTTGGTAATGGTACCCTCGACAATGGATTCGCCCATCTGGGGCATGATGATGTCAGTCGGCATGATTTCCTTCCACGAGGCCCACAGTTCAGGACAGAGGGCCAGATGCAAACAGACATTATAGCGTTTGCGATCAGGAAGTCGGAAAAGTAGCGGAGTGAAAGCGCACCGCTATTCGTGTTTTTGTTCGCCTTTATCCTCTTCACCCGCCGGGCCGGCTACGCCAAAGTTCGTTTTCCAATACTCCTGAACGGCGGGTGGTAGCTTTTCCATGTGCGACAGGAGGCTGGTGATCTTCCAGATGTCCTGTTCGCTGAGAGTTTTGTCCCAGGCGGGCATCCCGGTGTAGCGGACGCCGGTGCGGATTGTATAGAAAACATGCCACTCGGGGTCATCAGGCGGATCGGAGACGAGATTCGGAGCAGGTGGGTAAAAGGAGTTACCGAGAGACGCGGGCTTGCGATCGAGTCCACCGTGACAGACGGCGCAATTCATGGTGTAGAGCTTCATGCCATCTTCAAAGTTCTGATCGGTGGGAGGCAAAGGATTGGTGACGTGGGGAGCGTGGCGGTCCATGGAAGCGTCAACGGCTGCGTTGGCGATGCGGCGCTCGAGGTGCGGTGGCGCAACATTCGCGTTGGTGGGAATAAAGCCCAGCATGGCGAGGCCGAGCCCGCCGAGAACCAGCACGAGAACAGTGACGATGACGCCGAGAATGAATTTACCCATCGGTTCCTCCGAACGCACTATTGTGGCAGATGGAGTGGGTGGGGCGCTAGTTTGGTCCGCTAGCGAGCGGCCCAAGTTCTCCCTCGCCCTCTGCCCACTTTATGTCCGTCGCAGTGTCAGTAAGCCTTCAATCGACGCACTTCGCGCACCACGTCGCTCACCTGCGGCAGGTAGTGCTCTTCTTGCGGTGGAGAGAACGGGATGGCCGAGTCGAGCCCCGCGATGCGGACGATAGGACCGTCGAGATCGTCGAAGGCTTCTTCGTTGATGATGGCGGCGATTTCGCCGGCGAGGCCTCCGGTGCGGGAGTGCTCGTGCAGGATGATGACTTTGTTCGTCTTCTTCACGGTCTGCGCGATGGCTTCGCGATCAAGCGGTGAGATGGTGCGCAAGTCGAGAATTTCGAGATCGATTCCGTCTTTATTGAGAATCTCTGCCGCTTCAAGCGCAGTGTGAACCATGGCAGCGTAGGTAATGATGCTGAGGTCGCGCCCTTCGCGGGCAAGGCGTGCTTTGCCGATGGGGACAACGTAATCTTCCGTTGGGACTTCCCCCTTGATGCGGCGGTAAAGATATTTGTGCTCGAAAAAAATGCACGGGTTGTTGTCGCGGATGGCGGCCTTGATAAGCCCTTTGGCATCGTAAGGCGTCGCTGGGCAAATGACTTTTAGCCCTGGATTGTGGACGAACCACATCTCGGGATTCTGCGAGTGGAAGGGGCCACCGTGGACATATCCGCCGCTGGGTCCGCGCAGGACGAGCGGAGCGGGCGCGCCCCAGAGGTAGTGAGTCTTTGCAACCATGTTGGAAATCTGGTTGAAGGCGCAACCGATGAAGTCCATGAACTGGAATTCGGCCACGGGTCGCATGCCGGTGAGCGACGCTCCGAAAGCCGCACCCACTATGGCGGACTCGGCGATGGGCGTATCGATGACGCGCTCGGGGCCGAAGCGGTCGATGAAACCGTCGGTCACTTTGAACGCACCGCCATAAATACCGATGTCTTCGCCGAGGCAGAAGACAGTTGGGTCGCGGTCCATTTCTTCCCAGATTCCCTGGCGGATGGCTTCGAGATAGGTGAGTTGCATAGGGTCTGGCTTAAGAGTTTCAAGTCTCGCCGCGGATTTACACGGATGAACGCGAATTTCTCTACTTCAAATGGACCGCCGCTTCCGTTTGCTTAAAACCGCCGGTTCCTTTTTTCACTTTCGGTATGCTGTATTTCGGTTTGATCTCATGGCAGCCATCCTCGCAGAACACGCCACCTTCGGCGGATTCTGGTGTCGGCATCGGAAAGTTCACCGCTATCTCGCGCTCTTCTTCAATGACCCGCTCCACATCTGAAATCAATTCCGCATTTTCTTTCGGTGTAAGCCACTTCTTTTCTTTCACCAGATAATTCTCGAATCGTGCAATCGGATCGCGCTTCTTCCAGAACTCGAACATCGGTTTCGGCACATACGCCGCCGCGTCGTGGATGGCGTGGCCTTTCATTCGCATCATTTTGGCTTCGATCAGCGTGGGGCCTTCGCCGCGATGGGCACGTTCGACGGCGTCGCGGGCGGTGTCGTAGACCTGGCAGGCGTCGGTGCCGTCGACAATCACTCCCGGAATTCCGTATCCGATGGCGCGTTCGGCCAAATCTTTCACGCGGTATTGCATCTCCGACGGCGTGGAGTAGGCCCAGAGATTGCTTTCAACAAAGAGCACCAGGCCGAGATTCTGCACGGCAGCGAAGTTGATGCCTTCGTAGGTAACCCCGGTAGATTGGCCACCATCGCCGATCCAGGTGAGAGCCGCGATGTTGCGCCCCTGAAGACGCGCGCCGAGCGCCACGCCGGAGAGCACCGGGATAAGATCGCCGAGCATCGAGATGGGTGAGACCATGTTGCGCTTTTCGATGTCGCCGAAGTGCGAGCTGCCGTCGCGGCCCTTGGTCGGCGAATCGGCTTTCGCCATGTACTGCATCATCGTCTCGGAGGCGCCGAAGCCGCGAACCAGCAGAGCACCTTGATTGCGGATCATCGGTGCGAACCAGTCATCCTTGTCGAGCGCGTAAGCTGAGGCGCAGGAGCAGGCTTCCTGGCCGAGACCGAAATAAACTCCGCCGACAACCTTCCCTTGCTTATAAAGATTTTCGAGCCCGATCTCCATTTTGCGGTTGAGCAGCATGTAGCGGTAAATCTCGATGCATTGCTTCTTATCGAGATACTTGGAGTCACGAATCGGTGGAACAGGCGCGTTAAGATTGCCCTCGACTTCGTAGCGGACGTGCTCAGCACCGTCCTTGCCCTTTTCTATCGCCTGGCGGACGGTTAAGTCCGGATGCTCCAGGCGGTAGTCGGGGATCGAGTAGCTGCGGAGATCAGAGTTGGCCGCAGGCTTGGATGTCTGCGCTGATCCATTCCGCCAACGACGGCCGTTAGAGCCGTGCGTTGCGTCGGATTTCGTTTTCTTACTCGTGGCCATGACTATGAAACCGAGCTTGAGTCGCAATCACTTATGCTATCGCGAGAGTGGGGAATTCTGCTAGAGCAGGGCAGAAACAAGCTCGGGGAAAATGCCGCCTTGTGCCACAAGCCTAAGCCCACGCGCCGGCGTCTTCTTTGTGGAGCTTGCGCAGTTCGCTGGGAGGCTGCAGAGGAACCCCAACCGTGCGGCCGAGCAAAGCGTCGAGAGTATCAACCCAAAGTATTTGGCTTGAGAATACGGTGCCGAAGTTGCGCGAAATTGATTCGGCCACTGAATTCAGGTCGAGCGAGTGCCCGAGTTCGTGCTGCATCGAAGTGACCGGCTTCGATGTGATGCCGCAGGGGATGATCAAGTTGAAAAAGCTGAGATCGGTGTTCACGTTGAGAGCGAAGCCGTGCGAGGTGACGAAACGAGCGATATGGACGCCGATGGCGGCGATCTTCGCTTGGGCAGCTTCGTGGTTGGTCCAGACACCAGTCAGGCTAGCGATACGGTTAGTTGCGATAGCGAAGTCGGCGCAGGTGCGGATCAGGACTTCCTCCAGCCGGCGCACAAACTCGACGGCACCGAGAGTCTTGCGTCTACCATCGGGTGTAGCGAACCCACGGAGATCGAAGATTGGGTAGCCGACGATCTGACCTGGCCCGTGGAAGGTGACGTCGCCGCCGCGGTCGCATTCGAAAAGCTCTACGCCACGCTGGGCAAGGAGTTCGGTCGATGCGATCACGTTGGCGGCTTTCGCGTTTCGTCCGAGCGTGATGACGGGTGAGTGTTCAAGCAGCAGCAGGACATCGCCGATCTTTTCAGCTTTGCGCAGATCGACGAGTTCCTGCTGCAGTCGCAGGCCGGTGGCGTAGTCAACCGTGCCGAGTTGGACGACGGAGATCAAGGATTTTCAACTTCGACAATCGGCAATCAAGTCAAGCGTTGATTGCCATTCCGTACACACTATTGGATGCGTCCAGCATAGCCTCAGCCAGGGTCGGATGGGCATGAATCGTCCACACCAAATCCTCGACGGTGGCCTCCAGTTCCATGGCGGCAACTGCCTCAGCGATGAGTTCCGTCGCCTGTGGACCAATAATGTGGACGCCGAGAATCTCGCCATACTCAGCGTCCGCAACAATTTTGATGAAACCTTCGTGCTGCCCCACGATCGAAGCGCGCGAGTTGGCTGTGAATGGGAACTTGCCGACCTTGACGTTATATCCGGCCTCGCGCGCCTTGGCCTCGGTCAGACCCACGCTGCCAATTTCAGGATGGCAATAGGTCGCTCCGGGAATGTGTTCTGGATTAATCGGCTTGCTGGGCTTCCCAGCAATCCTGGCCACAGCCACCAGCGCTTCCATGGCCCCAACGTGCGCCAGTTGCGGTGCCCCCAGCACAACGTCGCCAACGGCATAAACACCGGGCTCGGCGGTGTGCATCCAGGAGTCGACTTGGATAAAGCCACGTTCCGGCTTGATTTTCGTTTTTTCCAGACCGACGTTTTCCGTGCGCGGTTTCCGACCTACGGCGATCAAGATTTTCTCAGCCTCGATCTTCTCTTGCTTGCCGTCGACTGTGATGGTGACAGCAATTCCAGCCTTTGTCTTCTCCACCTTCTCAACCTTCGCGCCGGTGTGGAAGTTGATGCCACGCTTACGGTAAACGCGGGCCAACTCTTTGGAGACTTCCTCGTCTTCAACGGGCACAAGCCGCGGCAGCATTTCCACGATGGTGACTTCGCATCCGAAAGAGCGATAGATCGAGGCGAATTCCACGCCGACTGCGCCCGCGCCAACGATGACCAATGACTTAGGTAAATCTCTTAAGCTCAGAATCTCAATGTTAGTGAGAACGCGGTCATCGGCGACGAGGCCCGGCAACATGCGAGCTTCGGAGCCAGTGGCAAGAAGTACATTCTTTGCCTTGAGGCGGTTGGTCTTGCCATCGTTCGCTACCTCCACCGTGAGCAATCCGTTCTGCGCCGGCCCCGTCAGCTTTCCATAGCCCTTTACGGTCTCGACTTTGTTCTTCTTCATCAGGAATTCCAGACCCTTGGCATGTTTGGCGACGATCTTTGACTTCCTTTCCTGGATGGCGGCCCAGTTCAGCGCGCGCGCATCCACGCCTTCAATGCCGAATTCTTTCGCGTCCTTGAGGTGGTCCCATAGCTCGGCGTTGAACAGCAGCGCCTTGGTGGGAATACAACCCACATGCAGACAAGTTCCGCCGAGGAACCCATCTTTTTCGATAAGAGCAGTTTTCAGTCCGTACTGGCCAGCACGGATGGCGGCGGTGTAGCCGGCGGGTCCGCTGCCGATGATGACAACGTCATAAATGGTTTCAGGCAAGGCAATACTCCTTACAAGTATGAACAGATGTCAGAGGGCAAACGAACGATTCTAGAACAGCGCCGTGAAAGCGCCAAGCGGAGAGCATCCCCCGTCTCTGTATTCATTGAGGAACATTGGGACCAGAGCAATGGCGGAAACAAGAAAGCCGCCTTTAGGCGGCTTGTCAAGATTTCAATAGCGGCGGTTAGTTTCCTTCGTTGCTGGCGCGCTTCCACGAGATCAATTCGCCAATTGTCGAGCTGGTGCTGGAGACAGGTTGCTTGTAGGCTTCCACTTCGGATCGCGAAGCCTCTTCGCCGACCGCGCGAATGCTGAGTCCAACCTTCTTATCTTCCGGACTCATTTTGATGATCTTGAAATCATGCTCCACGCCCGGTTCAAGATGCAGGGGCTGACCGTTTCCATCCACCGCTTCCGACTTGTGGCACAGACCTTCCACGCCTTCCGCGATTTCCACGAATGCGCCGAACGCGGCCACCCGCAGCACTTTGCCATGAACCACATCGCCAACGTGATGCGTCTCGAAGAAAGTCTCCCAAACATCAGGCTGCAGCTGCTTCACGCCCAGCGACAATCGCCGTTTGTCGGGTTCGATGGCCAGAACGATAGCCTTTACGCGATCACCTTTTTTCAGCACTTCGGAAGGATGTTTCACCCGCTTCGTCCAGCTCAGGTTGCTAACGTGGACCAGGCCATCGATTCCATCCTCGATCTCGATAAATGCGCCGAAATCGGTCAGGTTGCGAACCCGCCCCTCCACCGTCATGCCCACAGGGTATTTGTCGTGTAGGGCATCCCATGGATTCGTCGCCAGTTGTCGCATGCCCAGAGAGATTCGCCGTTCCGCGGGATTCACGTTCAGCACCACGCACTCCACCTGGTCGCCGACATTCACCAGCTTGGAAGGATGCTTCATCCGCTTGGACCAAGTCATTTCGCTGACGTGAACCAGCCCTTCGATCCCCTGTTCGAGCTCCACAAAAGCGCCGTAGTCGGTCACGCTGATCACGCGCCCTGATACATGAGCGCCAACTGGATAGCGGTGCTCCGCGTCGAGCCACGGATCCGGCGTCAGCTGCTTGAATCCCAGTGAAACGCGTTGCTTATCTTTGTCGTACTTCAGTACCTTCACTTGAATCTGGTCACCCACGTTTACCAGGTCGCGCGGGTGTGTAAGCCGTCCCCACGACATGTCGGTGATGTGCAGTAGACCATCCAGCCCGCCGAGGTCCACAAAAGCTCCGTACTCGGTCAGGTTTTTCACTACTCCCGTCAGCACAGAACCTTCTTCCAGATGTTCCAGCGTCTTGCTGCGCTTCTCGGTCTGCTCGCCTTCCAGCAATTCCTTCCGCGAGACTACGATGTTGCCGCGCTTCTTGTTGAGCTTGATCACCGTAACTTCAAGCGTCTGGCCCTTCATGCCCTCAAGATTCCGGATGGGCCGCAGATCCACCTGCGAGCCTGGCAGAAAAGCTCTCGCTCCCAAAATGTCGACCGTCAAGCCTCCCTTGGTGCGCTCAACCACAACAGCCTTAATCGGCCTCTTCTCGTTATGAGCTTTTTCCACTTCGTCCCAGGCGTGAATGCGCGCTGCCTTCTGGTGCGAGAGGTTAACGTAGCCTTCCTCGGTGTGACCCTTCTCGCGCATCACATCAATTTCATCACCCGGCTTTACCTTGGGCTTGCCTTCGTGGTCCAGCACCTCCGAGAGTGGTAGCATGCCTTCCGATTTCGCACCCACGTCCACCACCACGTGCGTCGGAGTCAGCTTCAGCACCGTTCCTTTGATGACGCGGTCTTCTCCCACGGCCTCTTCGGTCTCCGTGGTGAAGCTCTCCAGCGCTGAGGCAAAATCATCGCCGGCGTGTTTGTCGTCGGACGCGGCTGCTGCATGCGGTGTTTCCTCCGTCGAAGCGGTTGGAGTTGCAGCCTGATTCGCCTCAGCCTGATGCTGTTCCGTCACTTTGGGCTCGGTTGTGTGTTGTTGACTCATTCGTTGTTCGGTTAAGGTTCGCTCGGATGCCGTCGGTTCTGTTTCGGTTGCGACGGCGCTGGTGGAATCGGAGTTGTGGGCGGTGGTGTCGTCGAACAAGGTCATGCCTCTCTGCTGAAACCTCGCACTGGGTGCGGGGAGGATGCGGGGCCTGCTTGGCGGACTGCTGGAGTGAGTCGTTTGGTTGTGGTGGGCTCACCCTGGCGAGTGAGCTTGGACAATCCCAGCTGCCGGACGTTTTACAGAAACCCGCGTCCAAAGGGAACTCCTCGACTATAGCAACGCCTCTCAAACAGTGTCAAACGCAAATCTTCGCGCATGTTACGGGAGTGTTTCAATCTGTCGGCCGCTGTGCGCTGCCCCGTACGCGATGAAACATGACGCGCATCCAGTTTCGCCAGACACCTCCCATCTGCTAACCTGCCCTTTCATGGATTACCTCTGGACCCCGTGGCGCTACGCCTACGTTTCCACCGCCGAGAAAACGACTGCATGCGTCTTCTGCGACGCTGTAAAAGCTGGTGATGACGCCAAGACCCGTATCGTCCATCGCGGCCGGCATTGCTTCGTGATCTTGAATACTTATCCCTACACGCCCGGCCACGTGATGATCGTCCCCTACGCTCACCTGGACGAACTTCAAAAACTCCCGCCCGAAGCCGCCAGCGAAATGATGTCCCTTTCGCAGCGAATGGAATCCGTCCTGCGCGAGCTCTACCACCCCGACGGCATCAATCTCGGCATGAACATCGGCAAAGCCGCAGGCGCTGGCATCGCCGGACACATCCACATGCACGTCCTCCCCCGCTGGGTCGCCGACGCGAATTTCGTATCGGTAGTGTGCGAGACGCGCATTCTGCCGGAGACGCTGGAGGAAACGTGGAAACGGATGACGGCAGCGCTGAAGATCGAAAACGTATGAACTGTCTGATTTCAAGAATCGGTTTGGGTAGGGCACGGCTTCAGTCGTGCCCCCTAAACCGCGACAAGTATGGGCTTCAGCCCCTGAGGGACGTTTTCCTATGAGCGGAGTACTTGGATGGTGGGCGCAGAAGTCTAACCGTCACCGACGACACTTTCCATCTCTTTCTCATTAATCACCGTCACCCCCAGTTCTTTCGCTTTATCCAGCTTCGACCCCGCATCCGCTCCCGCCACCACGTAATCCGTCTTCTTACTGACCGAGCCGGTGACCTTCCCGCCCGCATCTTCGATCATCTTCTTAGCTTCGTCGCGAGTGAAATGCTCCAGTGTTCCAGTCAGCACAAATGTCTTTCCCGCAAGCTTCGTGCCGCGCTTCTTTTTCTGGCCCGTTAGCGTAAGCCTCGCCTCGCGCAAACGCTCGAGCAGCTTCCGATTCGCCGTAATGCTGAAAAACTCCACAATGCTCTCAGCGATGCGCGGACCAACTTCGTTCACATCCTGCAGTTCCTCAATACCAGCGCTCTCCAAAGCTCCCATCGATCCAAAATGCTCGGCGAGAAATTGCGCCGTCCGCTCTCCCACCATTCGGATGCCAAGCCCGTAAATCACCCTCTCCAGCGGCAGCCTCTTCGAATTCTCGATCTCGTCAAGAATGTTCTGGGCCGATTTATCCCCCATGCGCTCCAGGCTCAGCAGATCGTCTTTCGTCAGCTTGTAAATGTCCGCGACGTTCTTCACCAGCCCGCGCTCTGTAAGCTGATTCACCAGTGCGTCGCCCATCCCGTCGATATTCATCACCCCGCGCGAAGCAAAATGCAGAATCGTCTCTCGCAGCTTCGCCGGACAATTCGCATTCGCGCAGCGATAATCCACCTCGCCCTCGGTCCGCACCACCTTGGTTCCGCACTCCGGACACGTCTCCGGCATGTGAAAACTCTTATGCCCGCGCGGATGCTCTTTATCGTCGATGACCTTTGCGACTTTCGGGATCACATCCCCGCCCCGCTCCACCTGCACCCAGTCGCCAATCTTCAACCCCAGCCGCTCGATCTCATCCATATTGTGCAGCGTGGCATTCCTCACGGTGGTCCCGCCGATTAAGACGGGTGTCAGCATTGCTACAGGCGTGAGCTTGCCGGTGCGTCCCACCTGAACCCGGATGTCCTCCAGTTGAGTGATCCCAGCTCGCGCCGCATACTTATAAGCAATCGCCCAGCGCGGAGCCTTCCCCGTGAACCCCAGTTCGTCCTGCAAAGCAGTTCGATCCACTTTCACGACAATGCCGTCAATCTCGTACGCCAGTGATTCGCGCTTTCCCGCCCACTGCTGGATGAACGCCCAAACTTCCTCCATGCTGTGGACCAATTTACGATTCTGATTCACCTTGAAACCCGCCGCATCAAGCGCGCTCAGCGTCTTCCAATGACGATCGAAGTAAGTGCGCCCATCCTGCAACAGCATGTACGAAAAATAATCCAGCCGTCGTTCCGCCGTAACTCTGGACTCCAGTTGCCGCACTGTTCCCGCTGTGGCATTGCGCGGGTTCGCGAATGAAGAGAGTCCTTTGCTCTCCCGCTCCTCATTCATTCTCTTGAACGCCGCCAGCGGCATCAGCAGTTCGCCGCGTACTTCAAAATCCGCCGGGATGCCGGCCTTCTTCAGATTCTCTTTTGAAATCGAAAGCGGTACCGATCGCACCGTGCGCACGTTGAGCGTCACGTCTTCCCCCACGCTCCCGTCGCCGCGCGTGATTCCGCGCACCAGCTTCCCATCCTCATAAATCAGCGCCAGCGACATGCCATCGAGCTTCAGCTCGCAAACATAATCCACATCCTGCCGCCCACTCAGCTCGTGTACACGCCGCTCCCAATCGCGCAATTCTTCCTCGTTGTAAGTATTGTCGAGCGACAACATCGGCGAGGAATGCGGCACTTTGACAAACCCTTCACGTGGCTTGCCCCCCACCCGCTGTGTGGGAGAATCCGCCGTGATCAGATCCGGATGCGCCGCCTCCAAACCCTTCAACTCCCGCATCAGCTCGTCGAATTCGGCATCGCTGATCTCGGGCCGATCGACGACGTAATACAGATATTCGTGGCGCCGGATCTTCTCGCGAAGAGCCTCAATCTTTTTTGCGTCGTCTTTACTCGGGGAAGCCATCGCGCAGATTATAGTCGGAGACTGGATCGTGAAAACACCCGCGCATGCCATGCCAATCCTCGGAACCCCACGCCTCATCCTGCGCGAGTTTTCCCCCGACGATGTCGACGCTCTTGCCCGCGTCCTCTCCGACACGGAAACCATGCGCTTCTATCCCGCACCATTGGATTGCACGGGCGTCGAAAACTGGATCGCCCGCAACCGTCGCCGCTACGCCAACAACGGCCACGGTCTCTGGGCCATGGTCTTGAAGGCGAATGGCGAGCTCATCGGTGATTGCGGTCTGACGATTCAGGACGTGGACGGCGCAAATGAAATCGAGATCGGCTACCACGTCCGCCGCGATCTCTGGGGACAGGGTTTGGCGACGGAAGCCGCACGCGCCTGTCGCGACTTCGGATTTGCCCGCCTTCCCGTCGACCGTTTAGTCTCGATCATCCGTCCCGAAAATCTGCCGTCGCGCCGGGTCGCGGAAAAGAACGGCATGACCGTGTGGAAAGAAGTGGTGAGAGTCGGCTTCCCGCACGTGGTCTACTCAATTCGAAAAGATCAAACAGACTCGCCATAAGAAAACCCCGTATCAATTCACACAAAATCGCGAAGCTTCAAAGTACAATCCATCTTCGATCCCACCATGCGCAAGGCAGCCTTGCTTTATAACCCCGATTCCGGTGGCAGCCACAATCGGCGCCAGTCCCAACTGGATACCGCGCTTGCAGTGCTCCGCGAGGCTGGTGTCGAAGCCCACCTCGTCCTCACGCACTCCCGTGCACATGCCGAGGAAAAAGCCCGTCAGGCCGTGCTCGCCGGATGTGACACCATTTTCGCCTGCGGAGGAGACGGTACCGTCCACAACATCATCCAAGTGCTTGCCAATACCCGCGTCGCACTCGCAATTCTGCCCATGGGCACGGCTAATGCGCTGGCGCACGATCTTGGATTGCCCATGAATGTCGCCGCAGCCGCTAAGGTATCTCTCTCCGCCACACCGCGACGGGTGGCGCTCGGCCATGTCCAATATCTGGACTTCAACGGCAATCCCGGAACCCGCTACTTCGTCATCGCAGCCGGCGTCGGCGTGGATGCCCACCTCTTCTACAAACTAGTCCCAGAAATCAAACGAAGCTGGGGCATGGTGGCCTACTACGTCAGGGCCTGGCACCTATGGTTCACTTATGCCATGACACGCTTTCAGGTGGAGTACACCGAGACCGGTTCGGACCATCCTCAGCGAGCCGACCTCACAGAACTCCTCGGCGTCCGCATCCGCCATTTCGGTGGAGTGCTGCAACATCTTGCCCCTGGCGCCTCACTTGACCGCTCCGACGTGCGCCTCATCCTGTGCCGCACCGGCAGCCGCCTCGCTTATCTTTCTTACGTCACCCGCGCGCTCCTGCGCGGCCACTGGACCATCCCCGGCATCGATCTCGCCCATACCAGCAAAGCAATCTGCCAATACCTTCCGCCAACCGCGAACGCTTCTACGCAAACCCAACCTAGGATCTACGTCGAGGCCGACGGCGAACTTCTCGGCACGCTTCCCGCGGAAATCACCGTTGTCCCAGATACCCTTACGCTGTTGTCGCCTTCACAATAATTTTTCCCTCAGTTGGCATTTCGCTCCGCATCCCCATAGAATCTTTCTTGATCGCTTGGAACCCGTCACCCACTTCCTGACCGGCGCCTGTATGGGACGCGCCGGGCTCAACCGTAAAACCGCGCTAGCCACGCTCACGCTCACGCTCGCCGCCGAAGCCCCAGACCTCGATGTGCTCAGCCGACTCCACGGCCCCGCGTTCGGTTTGGCTCACCATCGCGGCTTTACCCACTCTTTCCTTGGAGTTCCACTCGACGCCGCCGTAGTAGTCGGATTCGTCTATCTCATCTGGCGTTTGCGTGGCCGCGCGTTGAAAGATGCGAATCTCCCTCCGCGATGGGGACTGCTCTTCCTCTACGCCTGCCTCGCCGGCCTCAGCCATATCCTGCTCGACTTCACCAACAACTACGGAGTCCGCCCCTTCTGGCCATTTTGGGAGAAGTGGTACTCCTGGGACATCGTCTTCATCTTCGAGCCGGTGATGTTCACCTGCCTGCTGCTCGGATTGATCACACCATCTCTTTTCTCGCTGATCGACAAAGAAATCGGTGCGCGCCAACGTGGACCTCGCGGGCGCATCGCCGCCATCGTCGCCCTCATCGCCGTCGTTCTCCTGTGGACCGTGCGCGATTATGAGCACCGTCGTGCGGTCAACGCACTCGAAACCCGCACTTACAACGACGCCGATCCCATCAGAGCTTCCGCCTATCCCGACTTAGCGAATCCATTCCGCTGGTACGGAGTAGTCGAAACTTCGAATTTCTTCGTCCTCGCCCCCGTGGATTCTCTCGGCCCCGAAGTCGATCCTGGGGTTGCTGAAGACGACAAACTCCAGATCCGCTACAAGCCGGAAGAAACGCCAATCACCCTCGCCGCCAAGCGCTCCTACCTCGGACGCGTCTACCTCGACTGGGCCCAATATCCCATCACCCAAACTGAAACTCTAGGTTCACGCGAGCAAGACCCTCCCGAGCAAGGCTACATCGTCAACTTCCAGGATCTCCGCTTCGCGCAACTGCCCAGCCTGCTCAGTCGTGCGCGGGGTGGTCGCGATCAAGCGTCTAAGCCGCTCAGCGCAGATGTTCAGCTCGACCGAAATCTGAACGTCGTCGGCGACGTCCACGGCTCCGGCCCCAATCGCGTTGTCTTCCCCGAACCGGGCAGTCGAAAGTAGTCTCCCGCCAACCATCACGAACCAGCACTGACGATTGATCTCTCATCTTCCCTTGACGTATGCGCCTCCTCGCGCCCACAATATTGTTGGCGTCTCTGAGGTGCTCATGCTGCCCTATTTATTCATTCTATTAGCGATTGCGGTGCGCTTTCTGCCCTTTGCTGGTCCACTGAATGTCCTGCCTCACGCCTGGCACTTCACGCCGGTCGCGGCCTCTCTTCTGTTTTTCGGTGCCCGCGGCTCCCGGCGCCAGATGTGGGTGCCTCTGCTTCTGTTCGCCGCCACCGACGTCATCCTCACTAAGTTCATCTACTCCTACACCTTGTCTTGGGACCATCTGGTCACCTGGGCCTGGTATGCGGCCATACTCTGGCTCGGCACCAATCTTCGCGAGAAGGCTGGCCCTGTCCGCGTGGTGGGCGCGGCGCTTGCCAGTTCAGTTTCGTTTTTCCTGATCAGCAATTTCGCGGTGTGGGCGGCTTGGACGGAGATGTATCCCAAGACCCTCAACGGATTGATGATGTCCTACGCCGCCGGCATCCCATTTTTCCGCGGCACCGTCGCGAGCGATCTCTTCTTCTCCGTCGCAATGTTCGGAACGCCCGTGTTCCTGCACGCCCTGTCTGGCTGGTTTCACAAGTCAGCGAACGACCACATCGCTGCCGCATAAACGATTCGGGCACGCCCTCACCGGCGTGCCGCATATCATGGTGGAAATTGTGATTTGTGGCGCAGCGCTTTCAGCGCTGCGACAATTTCACCAAAAGAGCGGGGCTTCAGCCACTGAGGTTTGATTTCCGCCGACGCCGCAACACCAGCCACACCACAACTCCCGCTACCACCGCCCCCAACACCCAATAAATATGCTGGCGAAACACCGTCCCCATCAGTCCCACGATCTGCGGCCCAAACCACAATGTCAGCAACGCCAGCACCAGAAAACGCACAAACCTTCCCGCAAAGATCGCCGCCAGAAAGTCGCGGAACTTCATTTCAAACACGGCCGCTCCCAGCACAAAAATCTTGAATGGCATCGGCGGCGGCAGCATTCCCGGAAACATCAGCGCCCAAAATTCATGCTGCTCAAACGACCGGTGAATCCGCAGAAAGCGCTCCTCCGAAATCCTCTTGCGCAGCACTTTTTCGCCGCCGAGGTAGCCAATGATATAAAGGGGAATACTGCCCAGCGCCGACCCCAGCGACGCCATCACCACATAAAACAGCAGCCGCCTTCGATCCTGATAAACATAGGCCGCCACAATCGCATCCACCGGCATGCCCAGCAGCGCCGAATCCGCAAAGGCAATGGCGAACACTCCCCAAATTCCAAAGTGCTGCAGCAGCGCCCAAATCCAAGCTGTATACCGCGCCAGAATGTGTCCAATCGTTTTCAAAGGAAATTTAGTGTACGTGAAAGCGACGCCGCACGTGTGGGACGGACACTCCTGTCCGTCGCCTTTGACTTTGACCTTGGGAATGACTTTGACGCCGACTGGACCCGCCTCAATGTTAATCAGATCGGTGATGTTAATCGAATCAACGATCCCACCCCTTCAACCTCTCCACAATCCTTCGCGTCAATCGCCCCAGCGAACTGAACCGCCTCTCCTCACTCGGCACCATCGTCCGTCTTCCTCCAACGGAAATGATGCCGCGTCAGAAACCACCAGGCCTCCATGTACCGTTCGTATTGGTGTCCCTTGCGATGCGGCGTCAGGCCCACCGCATCCATCCCCAACAGCCGCGTGACCGGAAAGATATACCAGACATCCACCGGCACCACGTAGCAGGCAAAATAGTCGAGTTCCTTCGCCGTGTACAAACGATTGCCAAACCCATGCAGCTGGCAAACATAACAACCTTCCACCATCGCCCCCGTGGATTTCACCTGCACCCGCACGAACCGCCCATCCTGCTCCAGCGCCACGTCGTACTGCGCCGAATCGCCCCAAGGCTTCGCCACATTGAACCCCGACCCCTGAGCCGCCGTAATAAATACCAGTTCCGCCCACTTCCCCCGCCGCTTGTAAGTCGCGAACTTAGTTCGATCCCGTAATCGCATCTGTTCTCCCCAAGAAAGGGCAGCGCCCCAGCCCGCCTGTCATCCTGAGTCGACATGCCTTTCGTCGCCGAAGGACCCAGGTGAGCCGCGCGAAGCGTCGCGTTCTTTGCAGCGCAACAATCGCGCGTTTGGCTCGCTTCCCTACTAAACTGCGCCGCAGCCTCAAAAACACAAAAGGCGCAGCCCCAGGCAGCGCCTTCTTTTCGTGTGCCAAGCATGTTCAACAGCTAGGAGGTGAGAGCCCTCTACCCAGTCTGATGGAGACGAAGGGTTAGTGAAGCGCAAGGGTGAAATAACACCCGCCGCGAGGCGGGGCCTGAAAGAAGCGTGGAGCAAAGACGCGAGCCGATGAACAAGAACCGGATAGGAGGCCTACGGTGGCGGGCGAGCGAGCGAATGATTGCGAAGCCCATTATCCATCAAGCTCACTGGTGGTAAATCCGGCGGTTGTGCGTCGAAAGCGGTTGAACTTACCTTGGGAGATCTGCGGCATGTCACGGAATCGTGACTGAGGGTGAAGCGATTCATCCCGACCGTGGCGCAGAAGTCAGCAGAGGGCAAAGTAGGTCATGCAGTCGGCGAAGCTATGGAGGCACTCCAATGCCGAAAGGCGGAGCAAACAAGATAGGCCGAGCCGGGAACGATGATCCGAAGGCCCGAACGGTACCCCGCAAGGGGAATAAAGGAAAGGGCAAGTAAGCGGCGCGACTCATGAGCGGATGGCGGCAGAAAAACCGGCCCGAACAAGAGGTGCTGGCCTTTCCGGCGGAAAGTAGGAGTGATGCTCCGAGGGCCGCCGAGCAAGGGACCGAAACGCTTATGGCGAAGCGCAAGTCTGAAAGCCTGGCCGGAAGCGAACGACTGATGGAAGAAGTCTGCGAGCTGGAAAACTGCAAACAAGCATTACAACGAGTCAAGGCGAATAAAGGGAGTCCGGGAGTAGAGGGGATGACCGTCGACGAGCTCTCGGAGTACCTGAAGCAACACGGGTTGAAAATCGGGCGGCGCAAACCGCCGGGAGTCCCCACGGCCCGTGGCGCATCGCCAACTCGCCCGCCCTGGCCATCGCTTTGCCGAATGCTTACTTTGCCCAGCTCGGACTCCCGCCTATGGTCGTGCGGTTGGCTTAATCCGCCGAAGCGCCGGATGCGGACCCGCATGTCCGGTGGTGTGGCAGGGGGAGGCGGGGCGACCCGTCCCCCTATGCCGATTCGAATTTTCGATCCTATAATTCTATTATATCATCCCGCTATAGGCTATTGGGACATGTTAGCCACAAATATATCTCCTTCACCTGCCCCCACATAGCCCCAATCGTATAATTCCTGCCTATTGACAAGATTCGCCTGCCGTTTCCGACAACGTGTGGGACGGACACTCTTGTCCGTCGCCCTTGACGTTGACTGCTTTGCCGTCCGACTCCAACGCCACAACTGTCAGCCCAAGCGAGGGACCCGGATTTCGCTCGCGCCGTCGATCCGCCCGCCGCGGCCGGGGAAGAGCGGCGCTTCAGCGCCGCGTAAGCCATCGGAAAAGAAGGGGGCTTCCAGCCCGCGATATCGCACTGATCCAAGCTACGAGTGCTCCGTCTTCCCCTCCAGCAAATTCAGCGCGTGAGGCACCAACTCCACCACCGCTTGCAGCGATTCCACCGCGCCGCTGAGACTGCCCGGCAAATTCAAAATCAGCGTCTTGCCCCGCACGCCGCACACCCCCCGGCTCAGAGGCGCAAACGGAGTCTTCTTCAAACCCTCACTGCGCATGCGCTCGGCCACGCCGTCGATCACGCGCTCACAAATCGATTCTGTTGCCTCCGGAGTGACGTCACGCTCCGCAATGCCCGTCCCGCCCGTCGTCACAATGAATCGCACTTCCAGCGCCAGATGGACCAGGGCATTCTGAATCTGCATCGAATCGTCCTGCACAATTTGCTTCGCGACCACGCGAAAGCCGAACTTTTGCAATGCCTCGGCAACCGCAGGCCCTGAAGCATCCACGCGCTCGCCGCGCGCGCAGGAATCGCTGACCGTAATCACAGCAGCCGTAAAGCCAGTCGG